>PVBE011139702.1_pt1 | contig 41923 bp, 30 predicted proteins | sample 1631181 | NCBI WGS metagenome assembly PVBE01 (sample SAMN08397723, study PRJNA350692) | Marine metagenome, whole genome shotgun sequencing project. | isolation source: water | place: Pacific Ocean | collected 2012-04 | reverse complement strand
TGAGTATGAGTCGGCGGCGGGTGCGGCTCGTGTTGATTTTGATGAGTTGATCGAGACTTCGGATGTGATTAGTTTGCATGTGCCGCTGGATCGATCGACGGAGAAGATTTTGTCGGATCGGGAGTTCGGGTTGATGAAGCCGGGTGCGATTGTGGTTAATGCGTGTCGGGGCCCAGTTGTCGATGAGGCGGCTTTGATTCGGGCGCTGGATGATGGGCAGATTGCGGGAGCGGGGTTGGATGTGACGGAGATAGAGCCGATCGAGATGGCGAATTCACTGATTGGGCGGGATAACGTGGTGCTTTTGCCGCACCGGGCGGGTTTGAGCGTTGAGGCACGCCAGAAGAGTGTGGATAACGCGGTTGGGAATGCGCGATTGTTGATGGCGGGTAAGGATTCCGAGGGGATTGTGTTGCCTGTTTAGGTGCGGCTTGGGCACGTTTTCTGAGATGTTGGATGTGGATGGCAGCTGCGCGGATTGTTGCCTGTGGCTGTACTTTTGATGAGGGATTATTCGTACTTCCAGCTGGCTTTTTCGCCGCGTAGGAGTCGTTTTAGAACGGCACCGTGATTTGACGAGTCGGTCGTTTGCGTTTGTTCATCTGGGTGCTTTAATTGGACGGCTTTGGATTGGTCGCCTAGGTTGCAGACTTCGGATGCGGAGATGGAGCGGATTGTGCTTGATGCGTTCGAGGAGCTTGCGGGGGTTAGGGGTGCGCTTGATTTGCCTGAGCTTGAAGTGGTTCCGACGGGATTGGCGCGAGCAGGCGAGGCGTTGTCGATAGATCGTCTTGGGGGTCGGTTTACTTCGATTGTTGGGGCCATGCTCGTTTTCATATGACCAGTGATCACGGGTCTGGGTGATGGATGTGGATGCGCTTGCGGGGTATTCACGGGCGCTCTTAAAGGGTGGTGTTGGAGTTGGCTGGTAGAGGGCTGACTCCGGGTGTGCAGCTTGTGGAGTTTGGGATAGGGATTTTGGGTGTTGGGCCGGTTGTTCTTGACACTTCGCCGGGGCCAGGATGGTGTTGGAAACATGGGCGGCGGTGTCGATTCAGATGGTTGATGGTTCCACCCTCACTCTAGCCTTCTCTCCTAGAGAAGGGATTAGGATAGGAGCGCTACGCTTTTAGGCCGGCGTTTTCGGGGAGGCCGAGCATGAGGTTCATGTTTTGGACTGCTGCTCCGGAGGCGCCTTTTCCTAGGTTGTCGATTTGGATGACGATTAGGATATGGCCGAGCGCGTTGGGGACGATGGAGATGTCGCAACGGTTGGTGTCGTTGGTCGAGCGGGGGTCGAAAGCGGGGTCGGCGTAGACGAGTGAGTCTTCGATGCCGTTGATCTTGATGAATTGCTCGTTTGCGTAGCGTTGGTCGAGGACTTCCCAGACGTCATTGGCTGTGGTGGTTTCAGGCAGTACGGCTTTGTGGAGGGGGATTTCGAGGCGCATGCCGGTTGGGAAGGGTCCGACTGAGGGCATGAATTGCGGGTCGTGGGTCAGCCCGGCGTACTTGGTCATTTCAGGCACATGCTTGTGCTGGGTATGCAGGGCGTAGGGCGATTCGAACGGCAGATTTACAAGATCAGAGCGTTCGTCCTCCCACTTTGCGATGAGCTTTTTACCGCCACCTGTGTAGCCGGAGAGAGCGTGGATGGTGATTGGCGCGTCTTTGCCCAGCAGCCCGTTTTCGATTATCGGACGGAGGCTGAGGATCATACCGGTTGGGTAGCAGCCAGGGTTGGATACGTTCTGGGTGCTTCGGATTTTTTCGCGTTGGGTTGGGGTCATTTCAGGGAGACCGAATGTCCAGTCGTCGTTGACGCGATGCGCTGTTGAGGCGTCGACGACTTTAGTGTTGGATTCACTTGCCCATGCGGCGGCTTCTACTGCGGCGTCGTCGGGTAGGCAGAGGATCGTTAGATCGGCAGCTGCTGTTGCTTCACGCCTTAGTTCCTCATCGCGGCGGTCGTTGTAGGAGAGAACGTTTAGATCAAGGTCGCGTCGATTGGCGAGGCGTTCCTGGATGCGGAGTCCGGTGGTGCCTGCTGAGCCGTCGATGTAGACCTTTGGGTTTGGCATGGTGGGTTGGTGGGGTTGCGATGTTCAGGTTGAACGTAGTCGTTTGATGATCTGGGTATAGAGCAAAAGTTAATTATGGTGCTGGAGCGGTGGTTATGCCAGTGGCTTGGTGGATTCGGCACTTTGTGAGCCTTCGAAACTGAATCAGGTTCAGCGCAGGCTTGGCTCATGCTGATTGTTTGAGAGTGACTGGCTACAGAGCAGTTGCACACCCCTTGGGCACACTTTGTGCTGCTTGGAGGCACACACCCAGTTGGTTGTGTGGGCCGGCGTTAAGGGCGTCCGAGGCGGACTTGGTCGCAGGGCGAGTGACTCGGCGACTGGCGTTTTGCGCTTCGTGGCCCTTCGACGGGGCAGGATGGCGAAGTGATCTTGGAGGGTTGTTACCGGGTGACGTGTAGGGCGTGGGTTGCGTGATGAATTTTTGTTCTAGATTTAGCTTTGTGGTTTAGTTGTGTTGTTCATATAATGGAGTATCCGTCTTCATCAGAAGAGGGTAGAACATTTTGAACGAGGATTTCGTATTGGCGACAGCAGACACCCCAGATAGTCAGGCGGAGGCTCCAAAAGTGGACCAGCCTGTTGAACAGAATGACGACGCACCCCAGAGTTCGGGCGCAGCTACGGTAACTGAGGCAGTAGCTCCTGAAGCTGCGGCTCCAGCGGCGACGGCAACAGAAGCTCCTGTAGCGGAGGCGACTGAAACAACTGCAGAAGTTGTTGAAGCTGCTCCAGAAACAGCGACTGAAACTGAAAAAACTCCTGCTGAGGCAGAGGGCGAAACCGGAGTTTCAGTTGCTGAGAAACCTGAGAGCGAACTTACGATGGATGATCTTTTGGAAGAGTACCTTCCTTCGAAGTTGCTTCGTCGTGGTGAGATCATCGACGGCAAGGTGATGAGCCGTAAGCCTGAGGGTATGCTGGTGGAGATCGGCTACAAGTCGGAGGGGTTTGTACCTACCAAGGAGATGCGTTCTCTTGGTGAGGTTACAGATGAACTTAGCGTTGGCGATGAGATTATCGCTTATGTTGTGAATCCCGAAGGTAATGAGGGATCGTCGATTCTGTCTATCGACCGTGCTCGTGGTGAGCAGGGTTGGCGTGTGCTTGAGAAGGCCATGGACAAGAACGAGACGTGCAAGGGGGTCATCACCGGCTCAAACCGTGGTGGTGCGGTTGTGGATTCTGAGGGTGTTCAGGGCTTCGTGCCGCTTTCGCAGCTGATTGGACCGGCTCGAGAGCTTTATGTACCTGGCGGCGAGCCGCCTAAGGAAGGCTTTATCGGTATGGAGGTCGAGTTCAAGATTATTGAACTTAACCGACGCCGAAACCGAGCTATCTTCTCGGAGCGAGCTGCTTTGCAGGCCTGGAAGCAGATCCAGAAGATGCGGTTGGTTCAGGAACTCACTGAGGGTGAGATCCGCAAGGGTCGAGTGGCTGGTATCTCGAATTTCGGTGCGTTCGTAGACCTCGGTGGAGCCGACGGTCTTATTCATATTTCCGAACTGTCGTGGGAGCCTGTAAAGAGCCCCGACGAGATTGTGACAGTTGGTGCGGAGATCGATGTATTCGTTCTGCGTGTTGACCGGGAAAACCTGAAGATTGCGTTGAGCTTGCGACGCCTGCAACCTGAGCCGTGGGACGAGATCGAAACTAAGTTCGGCGTCGGCCAGACGGTAACGGGAACTGTGACGAAACTTGCTAACTTCGGTGCGTTTGCTCGCATAGATCGCGGTATTGAAGGACTCATACATATAAGTGAACTTGCTCATCAGGTGATTAAGCATCCGCGGGATGTGGTCAACGAAGGCGACGAGCTAGAGTTGAAGATCATCAGGATCGAGCCAGAACGTCGACGCCTTGGTCTGAGCTTGAAGCAGACACTGGATCCGTCTGATGAAGTTGCAGTAGCAGCTCCGGAAGATGAACCTGAGAACTCAGAGAACATAGGTGACTTCGGAGATATCTTCGAAGACAACGAATAGCAATCAGGGCTGCAGTTTTGTAGTTACCTGAGGGGGATGCTATATGCCGAGCAGATTTGAAAAGTTTTCGGAAAGGGCCCGCAGGGTTCTTTCCCTCGCGCAGGAAGAAGCACAACGCTTTAACCACAACTACATCGGTACCGAGCACATTCTGCTCGGACTCGTACGAGAGACCGAAGGTGTTGCTGCACGAGTCCTTTCAAATCTGAACGTGGAGTTAGTGAAAGTTCGTTCCGCGGTCGAATTTATCATCGGCCGTGGCGAACGTCCCACTCCCGGCGAAATCGGTCTTACTCCCCGCGCTAAGAAGGTTATCGAGCTCGCGGTTGACGAGGCTCGCAGGCTGAATCACAGTTATATCGGGACGGAGCACCTGCTTATCGGTCTCATGCGTGAGGGCGAGGGTGTTGCTGCCGGCGTGCTGGAGAGTCTTGGTGTGAGCCTTGAGAAGGTCCGCGATGAAACGAACAGCATAATTGCTAACCAGGCTTCGACGCTGAGTTCTGGTGGTAGTAGTTCCCAGAGCAGTTCACGTTCGAGCAGGACGCCTACTCTTGACGAGTTGGGTGTCGATCTGACAAAGCGCGCTGCTGAGGGTAATCTCGATCCTGTTGTGGGTCGTGATACTGAAATCCAGCGTGTTATCCAGATTTTGAGTCGCCGTACTAAGAACAACCCTGTTCTTATCGGTGAGCCGGGTGTTGGCAAGACGGCGATTGTTGAGAAGCTGGCCCACATGGTGGTCGATGGGGATGTGCCTGAGACGCTGCAGGGCAAGCGGGTCGTGACGCTCGATATGGGCGCACTTGTCGCTGGTACGAAGTACCGCGGTGAATTTGAAGAACGCCTGAAAAAGGTGATTGCCGAGTTGAAGTCGGCTGGCAATTGTGTGTTGTTCATCGATGAGATGCACACGATAGTTGGTGCCGGTGCGGCTGAAGGTGCGGTCGACGCTGCGAATATTCTTAAGCCTTCGTTGGCTCGAGGTGAGCTGCAGGCCGTTGGTGCCACGACTCAGGATGATTACCGTAAATATGTTGAGCGCGACCCGGCGCTGGAACGGCGTTTCCAGCCAGTGGTTATCGATGCTCCGGATGCGATTACAACCGTGGATATTCTGCGGGGTGTGAAGGGCATGTACGAGCAGCACCACGACTTGGAGATTACCGACGAGGCGTTGGAGATTGCTGCAACGCTTGCCGATCGGTATATCGCTGACAGGCAATTGCCTGATAAGGCGATCGACTTGATTGACGAGGCGGCTTCACGTGTTCGTATCAAGCACTCGACGATTCCGAAGGAGCTTCGTGAAGCTCAGAAGGAACTCGAGGCGGTGCGTCGTGAGAAGGACGAGGTTATTTCGGCTCAGAAATACGAGACTGCTGCTGAGTTACGAGACCGTGAACTGAAGCTGGTTACGAAGATTGAGCAGCTCGATGCCGAGTGGAAGAAAGAGAATCCGGGTGTTGGCGAGGCGAAGGTCACGGCCGATGATATTGCCGAAGTTGTGGCGATGTGGACCAGGATTCCGGTTACCAGACTCGATGTTGAGGAGAAAGAGCGCCTTATCAAGATGGAGAACGCTCTACGGCTGAACGTTGTTGGTCAAGACGAGGCTCTTTCGGTTATTTCAAAGGCGGTTCGCCGTTCACGTGCAGGTCTGAAGGATCCGAAGCGCCCGATTGGTGCTTTCCTGTTCCTTGGTCCTACGGGTGTCGGTAAGACGCACAGTGTGAAGAAGCTGGCTGAGTACCTCTTCGGTGAAGAAGACGCCATGATCAGGCTCGATATGAGTGAGTTCATGGAGAAACACAGCGTAGCACGTTTGGTTGGTGCGCCTCCTGGATATGTTGGTTTCGATGAGGGTGGTCAGCTGACTGAGGCTGTTCGCCGTCGTTCATACTCGGTGATTTTGCTCGATGAAATCGAGAAGGCTCACCCGGATGTGTTCAACATTCTGCTGCAGGTATTTGAAGACGGTCACCTGACCGACTCTAAGGGTCGGAAGGTCGATTTCAAGAACACTGTGATTGTGATGACTTCGAACTTGGGTTCGAGTTTGATTCAGAGCAGTGGTGGTCTTGGCTTCAATATGGCTGGTGGCAAGAATGAGGAGCTGGATTACGAGCGTGTGAAGGCTCGTGTTTTGGAAGCGGTGCAGGACCCACGTAATGGGTTCAAGCCTGAGTTCCTGAACCGTATCGATTCGACGGTTGTTTTCCATCCGTTGGAGCGTGCGCACATTCTTGAGATTGTGGACATCATGATGAAGGAAGTTGAGGGTCGTGTTCTTGAGCACGGTCTGGTGATGCATGTGACCGATGCGACTCGGGATTTCCTTGCGGAGCGTGGTTTCGACTCGAAGATGGGTGCGAGGCCGTTGCGCAGGTTGATTCAGGACGAGATTGAGGATCAGCTTTCTGAGAAGCTACTACGTAGTGAGTTTGGTGCGGGTGATACCGTCGAGCTCGATATTGATAGCGGTGGTGCGATTGTTGTTCAGACTCCTAAGAAGAAGACGACGAAGGCTAGGCCTAAGGCGAAGGATTCTTTGGGCGATACCGACGATAAAGAGCCTGTGGGTAGCGTTTAAGCCTCCGGGCGCGCCATCGGATGGCTTGGTCGCACGTCGCAGTCTCCCACCCTACTTCGACCAGCTCAGTATGTACCTAGCTCCCACCCACTCTGGGAGGGAGGACAGATTGGTACGGGTGGCGAGTCGGTTGCGTAAATAGATTGATATGAGAAGGAGAGAGCTTTTGGGCTCTCCTTTTTTTGTTTTGCAGATACTTCGAACGGCATCGATATTCTGAATCTGGTCGACGTTGCTCAGGATGATATGTGGGGCGCCGTTGGCTGATGTAGTAGTTCGGAGCGCGGACTAGTTTTTGGTTAGGGCTTTTTGGAGGATTTGGAGGGTGGTTTGGGCGAAGGTTTGCAAGTTGGTTTCGCGGTCGGTTAGTCTGGTTTCCAGGGTGATTTCGATGTTGGTGTTTTCGCTTGAGATGGCGATATAAGTGCGACCGGCGGCGTCGCCGCAGGCGTTGCCTGTGGGTCCGTCGGCTCCGGTTTCGGCGAGTTCCCAGATTGTGTTGGCTTTTCTCGGGATGTTACTTCGGGTTGGTGATGATTGCACGTCGCTCGTTCTGGCTATTGCTGGACGGAGACAAGTTCGATCGGCGTGGGCGATTGAGATTCTACCCTCAACCATTCGATGAATTCAGGACATGCTTAGCTTTCTCTCCTGGGAGAAGGAAAAGGAGGGAGATAGATCCTGAAATAAATGCAGGATGGCAGAGGAGGTGTTGTTGGCTGAAGTGCCAGACGGTGTTGCTGGTGAGGTGGTGACGCGTCATACTCGTGGTGCGTTTGGGTCCGAGCGTCGTTGTCGTTACTTGGTCGTGCATCGCGTTTTACCTACCCTCTAACTCCCTTCTATCAAGGATGGGAAAACCGGCGAGCAGATATGGCGAAGAATAATTCGAAAACTCAGTTTGAATGTGGTGCTTGCGGTCGGGCGACTGCGAAGTGGGTTGGTAAATGCGTTGGGTGTGGCGAGTGGAATACGGTTGAAGAGCGGCGCGTGGCTAGTGCTAGCTCGCAAGCCTCTCGAAGAGGTTTGCGCTCGGGCCACTCTCTAACTCCCTCCCAGACTGGGAGGGAGGACGTGTCTGCTGCCGTTGAGTTGACTGAGATTTCTACTGAGGGTGTTGCTCATATGCCGACGGGGCTGGAGGAGTTGGATCGGGTTTTGGGTGGTGGTTTTGTTGCGGGTTCGACTACTTTGCTGGCTGGCGATCCAGGGATTGGCAAGTCGACTCTTCTTCTACAGGCTGCTGCAGCGATCGCAGAGACGGGGAAGACTGTTCTTTACGCGACAGGTGAGGAGGCGTTGGAGCAGATTCGAATTCGAGCTTCGAGGCTGGGTGTGAAGGGTGATCGGGTGTTTATGGCGGGAACGGGTGATGCGCTGACGATTGTGGATCATATTGCCGATTTGACGCCTGCTGTGACGATTGTTGATTCGATTCAGACGGCGACTCATCCTGATCTTGATTCGCCCTCAGGAACTGTGTCGCAGATTCGGGAGTGTGCGGCGTTTTTGGGTGAGGTTGCTCGGGCGAGTTCTCGTTTATCGCCGGGTGGACCTTCGTCCTTGGGCGAGGATTCTCCCCCTCTCGATCTTCCACGATCCCGGGGGGAGAACCTGAAATATCGTGGTACAGCACTCGTTCTGTCGGGTCATGTGACTAAGGACGGAAATATTGCGGGTCCGAGGGTGTTGGAGCACCAGGTGGATGCTGTGCTGCAGATGGGTGGCGAGTCGAATGGCATGTTGCGGATACTGCACGGTGTGAAGAATCGATTTGGTCCGACAGACGAGATCGGCGTATTTGAGATGCGAGAAGAGGGATTGGCGGGGATTTCCGATCCTTCGCATGTGTTTATTCAGCAGCGCGCTCGAGCGGTTTCGGGTTCAGTGGTGGCCCTGATTGTCGAGGGTACGAGGTCGTTGGCGGTTGAGGTTCAGGCGTTGGCGACTCCGTCTTCGCTGGCTTCGCCTCGGCGGGTTGCGAACGGTGTCGAGATATCGCGGGTGCACTTAATTACGGCGGTTTTAGCGAAGCATATGCGGTTGCCGGTTTCGAATCACGATTTGGTTATTAGCGTTACGGGTGGTCTGGATATTAAGGAGCCGGCGGTGGATTTGGCGGTTGCGCTGGCGATTGCGAGTTCGATGATGGATAGGCCGGTGAATGAGACGGTTGCTGTTGCTGGCGAGATTGGTCTTTCTGGGGAGTTGCGGTCGATTCCTCGGGCGGATCGTCGGGTGACGGAGGCGGGTCGGTTGGGTTTTGAGTCGTGCATGATCCCGGATGCTGCGAGTGATACGAGTAAGTCGGGTGGCGTGAAGGTTGTTCGACCTACGAATATTGCTGAGGCTGTAAGATTTGGTTTGGTGTCTAGCGAGGGTGCTGTGAAGGAATCGGGCGCTGAGATTCGGTCGTCGATGTAGGTTGTTAGCGATGTGGGATTTTCGGTACTCCGTGGTCCTTCGATCCTTCGAAATTGGTTCAGGATGACGAATTACGAGTTACCGGCTGACGTGTCGTCCTTCGAGTACCTCAGGATGACATTGATCAATGCTTCCACGTGTTTCACTGTTCGATAGTATGACTTTTCCCTCACCAAAACCTTCCTCCGCTGGGAGAGGGAGTCAAAGACCGGTATATCCTAATCTTGTGAGTAATCCCGATTCGAAAATATTTGAGATTCGTCAACCTAAGTTGACGCCTGTGGCTGAGTTGCCTTTGCCGGAGAAGGACGATAGGTTGCGGTCGTTGATCGTCAGTTACAAGTCGTTGATCGTGGCGTATTCCGGTGGGGTTGATTCGACTTTTCTAGCGGGTGTTGCGCACGAGGTTTTGGGCTCGAACTCACTGGCAGTGACTTCGCGATCACCGAGTGTTGCGCCGGAGGAGCTTGAGGCGGCGACGGCTTTGGCTGCGAAGCGTGAATGGCGGCATTTGGTTGTCGATACCGACGAGATAAACGACCCGCGTTATCTGGCGAATGATGGGCGCAGGTGTTTCTTCTGCAAGACGGAGTTGTATTCGCACCTTAACCAGCTAGCTGGTGATGAAGGGATCACGTTCGTTGCTAATGGCGCGAATGTCGATGATCTTGGTGATTATCGTCCGGGTATGGAGGCTGCGACGAATTTTGAGGTTGTTTCTCCATTGGTCGAGGCGGGGATGACTAAGAGCGACATTCGGGGTTTGTCGAAACTGATGGATTTGCCGACGTGGAATAAGCCTGCACAGCCGTGTCTTTCTTCTCGGATTCCGTATGGAACGATGGTTTCGGTTGAGGCACTTGGGATGATCGGAAAGGCTGAAAAGGGTTTGCGGGAGCTTGGGTTTGGTGTGGTGCGTGTGCGTCACTACGGCGAGATGGCTCGGATCGAGATTCCGTTGCATGATTTTGATCGATTCGAAGAGGTTCGGGCGGAAGCTTCGGCCGTTGTGCTGGGCGCGGGGTATGCGCTGATGGAGCTGGATGAGGCTGGGTTTAGATCGGGTGGTTTGAACGCAGCACTTGAGTCGCGGGCGACTTTTTCTGGCGGGGCGGACGAGCGGGGTGATGTTGCTAGGTGACTTTTTCTTCGGGTTGGGGTTGTTGGCTGAATCGCGGGATTATTGCGGTGGGTCGCGTTCCCCTTCAACAAGCCTTCTTCCGGAGGGAGAAGGGATTAGAAGTTCGAGAGATCCTGAAACCCATTCGACTTGGCTCAGGGCAGGCATGAATTCAGGATGGTATTTATCGTCTCTTCATAGTTTGATAGTTCTTAGTTGGGATGTACGATTCTCCCCCACCTTGCGTTTTGCTCCGGGCGTGATCGAATGATTCGGCGCCACTGCAATCGACCCATCCCCTATGCCCCTTCCCAAAGGAAGGGGAACAGTTGAGGCTTCGCTGCATTGTCTGAAATTACTGCATATATCGACATGATTGGTGGCGTTAGCGGCGACATGCTGCTGGGCGCGATGGTGGCTGTTGGTCTTGATCTAGACGAGTTGCAGACGGAGTTGGATAAATTTCCTGATCGTGGGTATCGACTTGAGCAGAAGCTTGTGAACCGGGGCGGACTTAAGGCGACTTTGGTCGATGTGGTGTTGGATGAAGATGGCGAACGCAGGCGGACGTGGGATGATTTTTATTCTTCGATAGTTGGTTCTTCGTTGGAAGATTCGGACAAGCTGTCGATTAAACGTGTACTCGATGTGTTGGCTGAGGCCGAGGCGGCTGCGCATGGTGGTGAGGCTGGTTCTACGCATCTGCATGAGTTGGGGACGGTCGATACGTTAGTAGATATAGCGTCTACGGTCGTTGGGTTAAGGTTACTCGGTGTTGAAAAAATTCATGCTTCGGCGTTTCCGACGGGGACTGGTTCTTCGTCGAGTAGCCATGGAGTGATGGGTGCGACTTCTATTGCGACGGCTGCGATTTATAAGGCCGCGGGCGCACCCGTGCGTGCCGGAGAGCGGCAGCCGGTTGGCGAGGCTGTGACTCCGACGGGTGCGGCGATTGTTTCTTCGTTAGCGTCGTTTACCCCGATCGAGTTTGGGGTCGAGCGGATAGGGTATGGCGCGGGGCAGCGTGATCCTGAGGGTCATGCGAATGTGGTCGGGTTGTGGCTTGGTGAGGGTCGGTCGCGTTGGGCGCGCGGTGGTCCGGATAGGCCGGAGCTAATGGAGCTCGAGACGAATATCGATGATTCGACGGGCGAAGTTCTTGGATATGTGCATGAGCAGTTGATGGAGTTGGGTTGTCTGGATGTTTGGTTTACGCCGATCCAGATGAAGAAGAATCGACCGGCGACGATGCTTTCGGTTCTGGTGAGTTGGGACCTGATGGATGCGGCGGCTGAATTGATCCTTAAGGAGACTTCGACGCTGGGTGTGCGTCGGAGGCCGGTGCGTCGGTACGAGGCCGAGCGTCAGATGATTACAGTGGATACATCGCTGGGAAAGGTGCCGGTGAAATTGAAGCGGATTGGCGATACGATTGCGCAGGCGGCTCCGGAGTATGAGGCCTGTCGGGAGATTGCGCGTGAGAGCGGATTGCCAATCGCTGAGGTGATGCGGATTGTAGTGAATGAGGCGACGATGCGCGGCTCGCCCTGGTCCAGCTAGGCAGGGGTTTCTGAGAGGCAGGGCGATTGCGATTTCTATCGAGGATAGGTTTGCTTCGCCGAGGGAGTTGAGTGCGGCGCTGTAGGTTAGGTTGGGCAGTTGCTGATAGTTCGTGGCCGTCGATGCCTAATCTGGTTCAGCACAGGTTTGGCTCAGGATGAATTTCGATGTTATTGCCGGGCGGTTTGCTTGAACTCTGCTAGTTGAATTCTGTGATGCCAAATTCTATTGACCTGTTTGGGTGGTGGTAAGTACTGTTAACGATGGTTGTTTTTCAACTGCCGGAGCCCTTGTGGCGCAGTGGCTAGCGCAACTGATTTGTAATCAGTAGGTCGTGGGTTCAAATCCCTCCAAGGGCTCCAATCTAAAATGGCTCGTGTAATCACGTCCTAACAAAGTCCTTACGAATATCGTTGGCGCTCGTAGTGAAATACGGTTTTGCTGTGGTAAAGTTTTTGTTTGGGCAGGGATTGGGGAGTGGTTAAACCCAGCAGACTGTAAATCTGCCGCTTGACGGCTTCGTAGGTTCGAATCCTACTCCCTGCACCAGATTTCCGGTTTGGGTTAGTTTCGGGTGTGTCTCATTTTTGGGGATCATCGGGCCCACATAGCTCAGTGGTAGAGCGCATTCTTGGTAAGAATGAGGTCCCGAGTTCAATCCTCGGTGTGGGCTCCAAGCTAAGCACCAATTAATAACAGCGCAAGAGCATATACGCTAAAAAAAGCGCAATGCGCAGGAGACTCCGGTAGACGGAGCGAGAGAGAAAAATGGCAAAGCAAGTATTTGACCGAAGTAAGCCTCACGTTAACGTGGGTACGATCGGACACGTTGACCACGGTAAGACAACGCTTACTAGTGCCATCACCAACGTGCTCGCGCAGACCCAGGCCAACGTTCAGGCGAAAGCATTCGACGAGATCGACAACGCTCCTGAAGAGCGAGAGCGTGGTGTGACCATCGCGACAACTCACACTGAGTACGAGACGGACACCCGTCACTATGCTCACGTGGACTGTCCGGGTCACGCTGACTAAATTAAGAACATGATTACCGGTGCTGCCCAGATGGACGGCGCTATTCTCGTGGTATCGGCCGCTGATGGTCCTATGCCACAGACTTACGAGCACATTCTGCTCGCTCGCCAAGTAAACGTTCCGAAGCTGGTTGTTGCTCTGAACAAGAGCGACATGGTTGACGACGAAGAGCTTCTTGAACTGGTTGAACTTGAGGTTCGCGAGCTCCTTTCCAAGAATGGCTTCCCCGGTGACGACCTTCCGGTTGTCCAGGTAAGTGCGCTTGAGGCGATGGAGAATGCGGAAGACGGCGACAACAAATGGGTGCAGTCGATTGGCGAGCTGATGAAGGCCGTTGACGACTACATCGACATTCCAGAGCGCCCGACCGAGCTTCCTTTCCTCATGCCTGTTGAAGACGTTTTCGGCATCAAGGGTCGAGGAACGGTTGTTACAGGTCGAGTTGAGCGTGGCATTGTGAAGACTGGTGACCAGATCGAGATTGTTGGATTTGGTAAGACAGTTACAACCACGGTTACTGGTGTGGAGATGTTCCACAAGACTCTTGAAGAGGGTCTTCCGGGTGACGCAGTTGGTTGTCTGATTCGTGGTATTGAGCGAGAAGATGTTTCTCGTGGTGCGGTTCTGGCGAAGCCGGGATCGATTTCACCTTCGACCAAGGCCAAGGCTCAGGTTTACGTTTTGACTGCTGATGAGGGTGGACGACACACGCCGTTCTTCCCTGGTTACAAACCTCAGTTCTACATTCGAACCACCGACGTTACAGGGACAATCAACCTGGGCGAGGGTGTTGAGATGGTCATGCCTGGTGACAACACCGTCATGGAGCTTGAGCTGATGTATCCGGTTGCTCTTGAAGAGAACCTTCGATTCGCTATCCGTGAGGGTGGTCGGACCGTTGGCTCGGGTGTCATCATTGAGGTCCTAGACTAGTTCAAGAAATTCTTAATCTAACGCCCGTTATAGCGCCGGGCGGATCTTCGTCCTTGGGCGAGAGAAAAGGAGTCCCCCTTGAACCCCCGGTGCATGTGGCGGGGGTTGGCGCGATTTTCTGGGATCGCTAATTCCCAGATGAATCGGGTGTTTTTGCCCGTTTGATGGGTGGGTTGTTCTTGGTGACAGGAATGATGCAACCAATAGGATTTGTAGAGCGTAACTATGGCTAAGAAGAGTGCGGTACGCACATTGGTGGATATGCTTTGCACTGAGTGCAAGGCGTACAACTACCACACGGAAAAGAATCGCCGAAACACGCCCGACCGAATCGAGCTGAAGAAATTCTGCCCGGTTGACCGTAAGGCGACGTTATTTCGAGAGAAAAGGTAGGCGAGTTGGCACGAACACCAGCACGTAGCACATCGGGTCCGGGCGTATCGGGGACTGGAGGATTTTCGATCTTCCGGTTCTTCGGTGAGGTTTTTTCGGAGCTCCGGAAAGTTTCCTGGCCGACACGGCAGGAGGCTACTCGTCTTACGGCGATGGTGATCGCTTTGTCGGCGACGATCGGGATTTTCCTCGGTTTGGTCGACATGGCATTCGCTCGGTTGATTTCCGCAATTTCGGGAACATAGTTATGACTTCATACAGCGACATAGCTGGGAGCACCGAAGCTCGCTGGTACATCGTTCACACATACTCGGGTCAGGAAGACCGCGTTCAGAAGAATCTGGAGCAGCGAATTTCGACGATGGACGTGAAGGACAAGATCTTGAACGTCGTGGTCCCTACCGAAGAAGAGGTGGAGATCAAAGAGGGCGAGCGCAAGACGGTCCAGAAGAAGATGTATGCCGGTTACCTGATTGTTCAGATGGTTATGGACGAGGAGTCGTGGTACGTGGTTCGGAACACCCCTGGTGTGACCGGATTTATTTCTGCTGAAGATGAGCGCGAGAAGCGTCCGAAGCCGGTTCCGCTGGAAGATGCGGAAGTGGATCGAATTATGAGTCGGATGACTTCGGATGCCCCGCGTGTTCGTGTGGGTTACGAGGCTGGCGAGTCGGTTCGAATCAAGGATGGTCCTTTCGCTGATTTCATGGGCACTGTTGATGAGGTGCTTGAAGATCGCGGCAAGGTTCGTGTGCATGTTTCGTTCTTCGGGCGTGAGACGCCGGTGGAACTCGACTTCCTCCAAATCGAGAAGTCTTAGTTATTTAGCTAGTAATTTCCTGCCTCTGTTACTGGCAGGTTTAGAAACGAAGGAACGTTGCGTTGGCTAAGAAAGTCACGACCGTAATCAAGTTGCAATTGCCTGCAGGTGGTGCCACTCCGGCTCCTCCGGTGGGTCCTGCTCTTGGTCAGCACGGTGTCAACATTATGCAGTTCGTTAAGGAATACAACGAACGTTCTGCTTCACTCGCCGGGAACATTGTTCCTGTTGAGTTGACGGTTTATGCAGACCGATCGTTTTCGATCGAGCTGAAGACTCCGCCTGCTTCGGACATGATCAAGAAGGCTGTTGGTATTGCTGGTGGTTCCGGCCAGGTTGGTATCGAGTCGGTTGGCACGATTTCTCGATCGAAGATTCGGGAGATTGCTGAGACGAAGATGCCCGATCTCAACACGAATGATGTTGAGGCTGCGATGAAAATTATTGAAGGTAGTGCCCGAAGCATGGGCGTGGAAGTGACGGGCTAGCCCGCTTTTATTTGGGCTAGTTGATGCAACTTCTTATTTGTCGGCCCAGGCGCTCGGACCCCGCATTGTTGCGAGGGGGAGCCAGGATTACCGGCTGAGGTAGATGAGATATGGCTAAGCACGGAAAACGCTATAACGCTGCTCTTGAGGTTGCTGGTCTTGACGATCACGCTCCGGATTCTGCGGTTGCTCTTGCTAAAGAGTTTTCCAAGGTGAAGTTTGACGAGGCGATTGAACTGCATGTTGCGACGAGCGCCGATCCCCGGCATTCGGATCAGCAGATTCGAGAGATTGCTGAACTTCCTCATGGCACGGGCAAGAATGTTCGTGTTTTTGTGTTTGCACAGGGCGATGCGGCGCGAGCGGCGCAGGACGCGGGTGCTGAGTTTGTTGCTGATGACGAGCTGATTAAGAAGATCGAGGATGGTTGGAGCGAGTTTGATGTCGCTATTGCTACTCCAGACCAGATGGGCAAGATCGGGCGACTAGGTCGCTATCTTGGTCGTAAGGGTTTGATGCCTAATCCGCGAACGGGAACTGTTGTTCAGCCTGACCGTATGGGTGCGGCTGTTGAGAGTTCGAAGAAGGGTCGGGCGGAGATTCGATTGGACCGTGGTGCGAACATTCACGTTAGGATCGGTACGGTTGGTTTCGACGATTCGCAGATTCTGGATAATCTTTTGAGCGTGTATTCGACGATTCTTCGGGCCAAGCCGGATGGCGTGAAGGGTGCGCTTGTGAAGAAGTCAACTCTTTGCACGACGATGGGTCCGAGTTTTCACTTGGATCAGTCGGAGCTGGAGAAGCTCACGCAGGCCGGCTAGCGTTTGGCTCCGGGCGACCTCGGACGACGTGGTAGCGCGTCGTATTTCACCTTTCCTCTAACTCCTTTCCATCAAGGAAAGGAGGACTGTGTGCCAGTAGCAGGTTTTCTCGGCAGGGTTGATTTAGCTGGTGAGTATTGTGAATAGGAAAGCCTCGGGCAGTGATGCTCGGGGCTTTTTATTTTTGGTGGAGTGCAGGTACTTCGTACTGCTTCGAGATCCTAAATCAAGTCAGGATGACGGGGTTAGGAGTTGTGGGATGGACTGGCTGGTTGTTGAGGTGTGGTGGTTTACGGCACTTCGTGACCCTTCGACGGGGCTCAGGATGGTGTAACGGGAGTGATCCGGTAGGGGGTTGGAATACATGTGGCTATTTGGGTGGTGATAGCGTTAGAATGGGTTGTGTACAGTTGAATACTGCGACCGCAGACAGTTGGTCCCGCCGAGAATATTCACAGCGGGGTAATGCTTTAGGCGCCATCCGAGGTTTAGATCGTGCAGGTATCGTCGTAAGCGGCGATTTGCAGTTTTACCCCGGACTAGGTTCCGGGTTTTTTATTGGCTTTTTCGTGACTTTTCGAAGTTCTAGAGCGAGCAACTTCTGGCTTGTGGGGCAGACAGGAGGTCGAATGCCAACTGATAAAGGCAGAGCGGCGGTTGCGGAGATGAAGGACATCTTCGAGGCTTCTCCGCTTGTGATTGCTGCTGAGTACAGCGGTGTTGACGTTGCTGGTATGACGGGTTTGCGTCAGGAGCTGAGGAGCAATGGTGCTCGCTTCAAGATTGTGAAAAACACTTTTGCGCGATTGGCCGCTGATGAGGCTGGCAAGTCGGAGCTTAAAGAGGTTATGACTGGTCCGATTGGGTTTGTTATCACCGAGGGCGATCCGGCTGCAGCTGCGAAAGCATTTGTGAAATATTCCGACGATAACGACCTTTCGGTGAATATCGTTGGTGGAATGCTCGATTCGGACGTTTTGAGTCCTGATCGGGTGAAGGCTCTTGCGAAGCTTCCTTCTAAAGATGAGCTTGTCGCGAAGCTGCTTGGTTCGATGAATAGTCCTATTACGGGGCTAGTGATGGTTATGAGTGGGACTGTTAGGGCTCTGGCGACGGTGCTTCAGCGCCACGTTGATAACCAGCAAACCGGTGAGGCGGCTTAGCTGGTGTGGCGTTAGTCGCGGCTCGTGACTTTGCCATTCGGCTCCGCGTCGCAGTCTCCCCCCTAGCCCCCTATTCGGGGGAGGGCAGATGCGGGTAGTGCTGGTGGTTGTGTATTGATCGTTATCCTGAATTGAGTCAGGATTACGGAAGAATTTGAATGATCCCGGTTTGTAGGGGTCGAAAAATGGAGAGACCAGAAATGGCCCTGAGTAAAGAAGATCTGATCGAAGAGATCAAAGGTATGTCGGTTCTCGACCTCGCAGACGTTGTAAAGGCGCTCGAGGAAGAGTTTGGTGTTAGCGCTGCTGCTCCTGTTGCGGTTGCTCCTCCTCCTGGTGCTAGCGGTGGTGAAGCCGCTGCTGCCGAAGAGAAGGACGAGTTCGATGTTGTACTGAAGGACATTGGTGGTCAGAAGATCGCAGTCATTAAGGCTGTTCGTGAGCTAACTCCGCTTGGCTTGAAGGAAGCGAAGGACCTCGTTGAGGCTGCTCCTAAGGCAATTCTTGAGGGTGCATCGAAGGATGATGCTGATGCCGCAAAGGCGAAGCTCGAAGAGGCAGGCGCTTCTGTAGAGATTAGCTAGCGTTAGTCGCGCTCGATACTTTGTAACTCGGCTTCGCGTCGCATTTGCGTTTAGTTTCGAGCGTCGTCGGACGACTTGGTCGCCGCTGCAATCTCTCCTTCTAGCTCCCTCCCACGTTGGGAGGGAGAACTGATGTAGGCGTGTGAGCGAATGGAAAAGCCCCGTACAGTGATGCTCGGGGCTTTTTTTGGGGAGGGCGTTCAGATACTTCGTACTGCTTCGATATCCTAAATCTAGTTCAGGATGACATTGCGGTGACGCCGAGTGGTTTAAGGTCGAGCGCGGCTAATGCTAGAACAGGTTGTGGGATTGGCCGCCGTCTACGTTGAGGCAGGCTCCGGTGATGAGGTCGGCCTGGGTTGATGCCAAGAACGCCACGGCTGCTGCGACGGGTTCGGGCCAACCGAACTTGCCCATTGGGAGGTTGCGATCGATGAATTCGTCGACAACTTCTTTGGAGTTGTTCTGCGTGAACTTCTCCCAGGTTCCTCCGGCGTGGAGGATTGAGCCGGGTGCGACTGAGTTGACGGTCACTCCGTCTTTGGCGACTGCCATGCTTGTGTGCTTGGATGCTGCGATCATTGCGGCTTTGGCTGCCATGTACGGAGCGGTTCCACCGTATTCGCGGCCGAATATAGACGAGATGTTGATGGCTCGTCCCCAACCTCGTTCTTGCATGCCGGGCACCACGTATTTCATCAGGGCGACTGCTGACCAGAGGTTGGCGTTCATGACCATGTGGAAGTCTTCGAGTGAGGAGCTGACGAGATCGGACGTTCCGAGACTGCCGCCAACGTTGTTTACGAGGATGTCGATTGGTCCGAGTTCGGCTTCAGCTTTGCCGACAAGATCGGCTGCTCCGCTCTCGTCTCCTAGGTCGGCTACGTATGCCCCAACATTTACCCCGATCGCTTTTAGTTCGTTGGCAGTTTGATTTAACGTACCTTCGCCCCGGGCGCAGATTGCTACGTTGACGCCTTCAGCTGCCAGTGCGAGCGCCGATTGTCGGCCGAGTCCGCGGCTTCCGCCGGTAATGAGGGCGGTTTTGCCTTTAATTCCCAGATCCATGGTGGGGAGTACTCCGTGAGAGTGTTTGCGAGTATGAGAAACGTAGAGATTGACGATTCTACATACGATTGAATTCTATCCGTACCAGATTATTAGTAATGCGCAGGTAATAGGGAGTTGGTAGATTGATTGTTGGGTTGAATCATCACAAAAGCTAATCGAGATTGCGGCTAACACTCACAAAAGTGGGAGTTTGGCGTAGTGGAACCGTCTTGACTGGCGTTTTTATGGTGGTGTATCTTGACCGGGTGCCGTTGGGATACTCGCGGCTGTTGCAATTGTGCTCACTATAAAATGTAGGTTTTCACAGCGCGGGTGGGCTGCTTGAGTGTTATGCTCGAGCGGGCGGTCGCGCGGTTCGGCAATATAAATAGAAATTGCGCTCGCTGACTCGTTTGCGGGCAGGTAGTAGAAGAGATATCTTGCAAAAAGAAATTTTCAGGAGGATGCCGATGCTAGGCTCTGCGATTCCAAAGCGTTGGGTAGTTTCTCTCGCTTTGGTGGGCTTGGTTTCTCTGTTCATGGCTTCGTTTTCTGCTGTGTGGGCTAATCCCGCATCCGCGGGGACGACGACGACGACGACGGTTGCAGCGACTTCGACGCCGACTTCGACGCCGATACCGACTTCGACGCCGGCTCCTGCTGGTGGCAATCTTGTCGACCTGAACGCTGTCACGGGCTTAAATCTGCAGGCTGGTCAGGTTGTACAGCTTAAGGCATACCCGATCGACGATCTGGGTGATGTAAATAAAAATATGCTTGGCTTGACCTACGCATGGAACGCCGGTAGCTGTGGAACTCTGAACAGCACAACACTACGAAAAGTTCAGTTCACCGCTTCGAGTTCTTCATGTTCCGGCACCATTAGTGTTGCTGCTAAACAGGGAACGGGCGCCTGGGTCCCATCCGCTGGTGGCGCAATTATCGGAATTTCGGTTGCTGCACCTCCTGCGACTCCGGTTCCGACGGCAGTGCTTACTTCGGCGGATGACGGGGCATTAGTTGCGACCGACGATCAGCTAGACGAAATACTCGCCCTTATACCTGAACTTAGCGCTGATGCGAAAGGCGCAGGAGTTGTTCCGAGTCAGTCAGCGGAGGTTGTCGATGACACCGGCAACAGTGTTTCGATTTCGGCTGGTAGTCTCGACTCTGGCGATTCCAAAATCGTGGTTGTAGACAAGGTCGAGTTGGCGGATCTCGAAGCTCCGCCTCCTCCGGCAGCAACCGGCTCGACTTCTGGCACTTTCAAATTTGGTAGCTCGGCGATACAAATTACCTTCCTAGAAGGAAGTTCTGGAGATGCAATCTCCGGTACAACGAAGCTAAACAAACCAGCTCAAGTTTGCTTGTCGTACACGGCGGCTGACCTCGCTGGTGCGTATGGTGGACCGGATGGAATGAAGGTCTGGCACCACAACGGCACCGAATGGGTGCCGCTCTCGACTACCGTGAACACTGGCTCCAACAGGGTCTGTGCATGGACTTCGAGCTTCTCACCATTCGCCCTTGGTTTGGCCGTTGCTCCGGCGGACGCTGACGAAGTTGGTACTACAGGTCTACCGGCAACTGGTGACTACTCGCCGAACGCCTTGACGATTGTTATGGCTATGCTGGCTGGATTCGCTCTGGTTGGTACTGGTGTATTCACTGCACGACGAGCTCGACGAGCTCGAGAGAATTCCTAGTTTTCTACAAGAAGTAAATTAGAAAGGGACCCGCTTCGGCGGGTCCCTTTTTTTGCGTTATGGCTCCGGGTGTCGTCGGACGATTTGGTCGCGCGTTGTAGTCTTCCCACTAGCTCCCTCTGCCCGGGAGAGGATTCGTTAGTGAGTGGGGAGGTGTACAGATACTTTGTACTGCGTCGATATCTTGAATCGAATTCAGTGCAGGCTTGGTTCGGAACGATAATCTGTCGATGGAGCCTGGGATGACGTGGGAGAGGGCTGATGGGTTAAAAGATTGGTTTTGGAGAGTGGTGATGGTTTTTTTTGGTTCATTATTGTTTGGAAATCTGATCTACTTTGCGGATTCCAAAATTTGTGACCGGCTGGAGTGCTCTGTTTAGTGGTTTCGAAACTGTTTGGTGAGGGGGCCTTCGCGCAGGATCGTCAGCATGTTCTGATGCTGATGGGTTTGTTCGTGTTGTCGTTTGCGCTTTATGTTTCGACGATGTCGCGGGGGATTACGTGGCTGAATACGGGGCATGATGGTGGCGACTTTATTAGCGCTGCCCGGGCTTTCGGAGTACCGCATCCGACGGGATACCCGACGTACACGTTGCTGCTGCGGGTGTTTGGGGATGTTGTTGCGATTGGCGATCATGCGTTTCGGGCGAACCTTCTTTCAGCTTTACTTGGGGCGGCAACTGTTCCTCTGGTGTACGTGGCGGCTCTGCGGCTTCTAAAGATGCTTCCGGGCAATGAAGTGGGTGGAATTGGCTCTCTATGGGTTTCAGCGCTGATGGCGGCTCTTGCGTTTGGCACTTCGAGGTTGTTTTGGTCGCAGGCGACGATTACCGAGGTTTATACGCTGAATGCTTTGTTCGGTTCGGCGTTGCTGGTGTTGACGCTCGGTTTGGTTCGCGATCTGACGGCGGGTAGAAGGGCGTTGCGGAATCGCATACTGATGACGTTGTTGCTGGGAGTGGGTTTTGGCAATCATACGACGCTCGGGTTGGCTGCGGCTCCGTTTGGGATCTGGGTGCTGTGGCTGGTGTGGAAGGGCTTTGGGTGGCGGGGTGTGTTTGACTGGCGACCGATTGTTGGATTGCTTGCCGGGTTATCGGTCTATGTTTATGTTCCGATTGCTGCTTCGGCGGCTCCGATTGTTAGCTGGGGCTCGCCTGATTCGATCGAGGGTTTTCAGTGGATTATTTCGGGGAGTCTCTATCAGGCATATGCGTTCGGGACGTCGAGTGAGTTATTGTCGGGTCGGATTTCAACGATTGCGGAGTTACTGGTCACACAGTTCACGGTTGTTGGGACGGTGATCGGAATTGCGGGATTGATGACGATTTGGTCGTATAGCCGTGAGTTTGTGATCGCCTCAGCGGCGTCGGTGCTAACGATTGCGGTTTATGCGGTTGCTTACAATACGACCGACAGTTTTATCTACCTGATTTCGGCGTTCATGTTGTTTTCGCTGTGGCTCTCGGTTGGTACTGCGGTTTTGGGCCAGGGAGTACGGCGGTTTGCCGCCCGTACGGCTCGGTTGATCGAGTATCAACGTCGGCTGTATGTGGGTGCGGTTGTATTGGTGGTGCTGGCTGTTCCGGTTTGGTCGCTGGCTTCGGGTTGGGGCGAGGTGAATCTTTCCGGGAACGACGAGCCTGCGAAGTATGCCGAAACCACGATTGCGAATGCTGCTGGTGGCGTCGTGCTTGCGGAGGAGCCGCAATTGTTTGCACTGGTTTATGAGGCCCAGGTGAATCATCCGGAGCTGGATGTAATGGTGATTGGACCGTTGATGTTGCATCACGACTGGTACTGGGATCAATTGGTGCAGTATTACGGTGATAGGATGCCTGCAGACAGACCGGATGTTTTTTTACAACGGCTTGAGTGGGTGGTGATTGAGAATCTGGGCCTGGTTCCGGTTTATTCAACTCATGATGACCGTGACTATCACAAGAGTTTTAATTTGGTTCCAGAGGGCGAGTTGTTCAAGGTTGAGTTTTAGGTGGGGACGTCGGATTTGCCGTTTTCGGGCGTAAGTGTGTTTCCAGTCGTTGGATTGCCCGAGATCGTGAACGGGGATGAACTCGGTGTTTTGATTGCGGATCGGTGCGTGGCGAGTGGCACAATTCTTGCCGATGGCGATCTGGTGGTGGTGGCGCAGAAGGTTGTTTCGAAGGCAGAGGGTGCGATCGAGCGGATTGGGGACCAGAAGCCTTCACGTGAGGCGTTTGAATTGGCCGAAACGTTGGGCAAGGACGCGCGGTTGGTTCAGATCGTTCTCGATCAGTCGAAGCGAGTGGTTCGAGCGGTGCCGGCTGTGCTGATTGTGGAGACGCACCAGGGTTTTATTTGTGCGAATGCGGGCGTTGATCAGTCGAACATCGAGGATGAAGGGCTGGTGACTACATTGCCGGTGGATTCGGATCGTTCGGCTCGAGGCATTCGTGAAATTTTGATGGATCGATCGGGATGCGATATTGGCGTGCTGGTGTCGGATACGTTTAATCGACCATGGCGGGATGGTTCGATCAATGTTGCGATTGGTGTTGCCGGGTTCGATCCGTTGCGAGATTTGCGTGGGGCGATCGACGATTTTGATCGTGAGATGACCACCAGCAGGGTCTCGCTTGCGGATGAGGTGGCGTCGGCGGCGCAGTTGGTGATGGGAGAGAGCGGCCGGATTCCGGTCGCGATAGTACGCGGTGTTGATTGGGATTCGGGTGATTATCATGCAGGTCGATTGCTTCGACCGGCGAATAAAGATTTGTTCCGATAAGGGCTAGTGAGACGTTACTTTTTCGTAGTGTCGTCTGCCGCAGGGGTAGCGGATTTCGCTGTGGGCATGGTTTCGGCCTTGGCACCGCCCTTGGCTCCGGCTTTCGATGCGGGGGACTTGTTGCCGTACCACGATGAGTATTCGAACGAGTTACGGAATTCTTTCTTTTCACCGCAGGCTTTGCAGTGGCCTTCACTTACAGCCCCGTTGGGTGGTTCGATCACCCAGTGGTGAACGCAGCCGCTTTCGGTGACTTCTGCTGTTGTCTCTTCGGCTGCTGCAGCCTTATTCTTTGCTGATGACGATGGGTTCATATAAGTTTTGGCTCCGCGGAGTTGGTTTGTACGTGAGTGGCGACATGCTTACTCATCGCTAACAACCAACTTCCTCACAATTTTAACTCAACTTTGCAAACATTGCGGATTTCATCAGGAGTTAACCTGATTGCGTTGGTTTTTGAGTTTTTTCCTTCAATGCATGAATAAATGCATGTTTGAGCGGTAAAATACTGCTGAAACTATTATGCATCGGATTGAGAGTTACTAATGTCGGTATCGCGAGACAACATTCTGACGATTATTCGTCAGAACAGCGGCGTGAACGTTGATGAACTCGCTAAAGAAGTGCAGCTCGCGCCAGCTACGGTGCGTCGGCATCTGGATATTCTTGAGCGGGATGGACTGGTTGATCATTCCGAGATTAGGAAGCCAACGGGTCGACCCCAGTATTCATTTCATCTGACCGAAAAAGGGCACGATTCAATTTCCAAGGACTACAGTCGGTTGTTGAACGAGCTAGTCTCGGAGATCAAGGATATTCCTGCCGGTGCAACTTCCGAGCGGTCGGGAGATGAGCTTCTTCGGGCTTCTCTTGCTCGAATTGGCGAGAAGCGCGCTGCGGTGTATCTGCAGGGCCGACGTCCGATTGAGGCAGTTACTGCTGCTTTTGAGGATGGTGGGTACGATCCGATTGTCGAGATCGGCGAAGATGGTCTGAAGATTCGGGTGACTAATTGTCCGTATCGCCGCGCTTCTATCCACGATGATGTTATTTGTACAGTTGACCGCTCGATGGTTATGAGCCTGCTTGGCGACGATATCGAGCATTCAGTCGAGATGTCGCCGATTGCGAACCAATGCTTGTACACGCTTGATACCAGCCGGCTTGAGCAGATTGACAGTTCAGCCGCTGGCGACTAGCCTCATTAATCAATTGAATATGCGTGGTTCCTCGGTGTCCTTGATTGTTGTTTTGCGGTGATCGGGACCAAAAGGGAAAGCGGTGAGAATCCGCTGCGGTAGCGCCACTGTAATCGGGAAGACTCTTCACACGAAGCCACTGTCGATAAGACGGGAAGGCGTGGGTGAGTCGATGATTCGAAGTAGTTCGGTAACGAATTATCTTGAGCCATATTCCGGGAGCCAGGAGACCTGCCGGGGAACATTTGAGTGACTGCTCCCCGGCTAGGGTGTGGCCTCACGATGACAACCCTTCCGAGAACGAGTAGTCAGTTGTGAACCCTTGACAAAGCAGTTGAGGGTTTTTTATTGGCGCCAGAATTGACGCTAAATAGTGGTGTAAAGCGGGTTCCGACTGGCTCAACGGTGTTGAGGCGGTTGTTCGTTGGCGCGCTGGTGCTTGGCGGCATGACGGTGCTGGTGGCAATCGTGGCGGCTTCTGTTGGGCCTTTTCGGGTGCCGTTCACGCACACGGCGGCGACTCTGCTGGATTTGATCGGGATTGGTGAGTCGACAGCGAAGCCGACCGAGCAGGAGATTATTCAGAGCATTCGGCTTCCGCGTATTTTCCTGGCTTTCGTTGTTGGTGCTGCTCTGGGTATTTCCGGCGGGATTATGCAGGGGCTTTTCCGGAATTCGATGGCTGATCCGGGGATTATCGGTGTGTCGAGCGGTGGTGCGGTGGGTGCGGTGATCGCTATCGCTACGGGCTTGAGCACGGTTTCGACTTTCTTCCTTCCTTTGTTCGCTTTTATCGGATCTGCAGTTGCGATGGCTGTTGTGTTTCTAATCGCGTCGGTGGGTGGGCGTTTTTCGATGACGACTCTTTTGCTCGGTGGAATCGCGGTGAGTTCGTTCCTAGGGGCGATTACGACCGCGACGATCATTTTGACGGACGATTTGAACGTTCAACGTCAGATTATTTTCTGGATTGCAGGTGGGTTCGATACGGCTCGCTGGGAGTCGGTTCATATTGCGACTCCGATCATCGTTGTGGGAGCGCTAATCACGATATTTGTTGCACGCGATTTGAATCTGCTTTTGGTGAGTGAGGACGAAGCGCGGTCGCTCGGTGTTCAGGTCGGACTGGTCCGTAACACGTTACTGGTTTCAGCTTCGTTGATTACGGGCACTGCGGTGGCGTTTTCAGGAATTATCGCGTTCGTGGGACTGGTGATTCCTCACATTGTAAGGCTGATAGTTGGGGCGGACCATCGGGTGCTTTTGCCCTTGAGTGCGCTTGGCGGTGGGTTGTTTCTGTTGATTGCCGATACGGCGGCGCGAATTGTGCTTTCGCCTGCTGAATTGCGTGTGGGCGTGTTGACGGCGATGATCGGTGCGCCGTTCTTTATTTATCTGCTGATCAGATCGAAGGCGAGACTCCTTTGAGGGGCGCAGTCGGCATATTTATGAGTGCTTGGGAAGATTTGGTCAGAGTGGTGTTTCGTGGCGCTTAGTGGTGTTAACAGGTTCGGTGCTCGCGGGGTTCAGGATGATTATTTTGTTGTGAGAATTTGAACGTTTTGGGTTGGTTTGGCGGGTTTTCACCGCCTGGCCCAGATCCCTTGGTTTTGCTCGGGACGCGTGGGTGAGTTGAATTTGTGAAGGTTTTTGAAAGGGTTGAGATGTTTCAGAATTGGTTGGATTTGCGGTTAGTGACCCTGCTAATGGTCGCCTTAGTGGTTGCATTCGTTCTAGCGTGTGGCGAGAGTGAGGCAGAGTCTTCAGTAACGATTGTTGCTGCGCAGCCGACTGCGACTGCGAAGCCTGCGCCTACAGCGACGGTTACTGCTGTGGCTACCGAGAAGCCGGTTGCTACTGTTTCTACAGTTGCGACCGCTGTGCCGGTAGCAACTGCGGGGGTCGAAACGTTCGATAAGTCACGGTTTGCCAATGTTGACGGGATCGTTGATCAGACGAATTTTGATTGGCCTCGAAGCATCGAGACTACTGAGGGCGTGATCACCCTTGATGCGCCCCCGACGAAGATTCATTCGCTTTCGCTGGGCCATTCGGAGATTTTGGCTGCGTTGATCGATTTCGAGCGGCTAACGGCTGTGTACAGCTTCTTTGTTGATGAAGAGCAGTCGAACATTGCCGGATTGTCGGCTAATTCCAAGATAATCGGGCATGACCCGGAAGAGGTTGTTGCGCTCGATCCAGAAGTGATTGTGGCTTCTCGATTCACGAATGCCGACACAGTGGCATTGATGGTGGGCGCGGGAATTCCGGTTGCGAGGACGAATCTTGAGAATTCGGCGCTCGGAAACGTTCCAAACATCCTACTGATGGGTTACATGGTTGGTGCCGAAGTAGAAGCGATCGCGCTGGCAGAAGAGATCGAAGCCCGCATGAAGTTCATTACGGATGTTCTAGCTTCGGACGAGAAGCCCCGTGTGCTTTCGGTTTCGAAGTGGACTTCGGCGTTTGCTGCGGGTTCGGGTACGACTGAAGGCGGAATAATCGAACAGGCTGGCGGTATAAACGCTGCTGCGGACTCGGGTATTGAAGGTCATCAGCAGGTGAGTATCGAGTCGATTGCCGCGATCAATCCTGATGTGATCGTGGTGCCGCAGCCGCTGGACGGTGCGAATGTATTTATCGAGGAGCTGGTTTCGAGTCCGGCACTGGCGGATATTCCGGCGGTGAAAAATGGTGAGATTCATTATGTTCCGCCGAGGTATCACACGACACTCTCGCACTGGAATGTGAGAGGTATTGAGCGGCTGGCTACGTTGTTGTTCCCTTCGCATTTTTCGGGTGTGACGTTCGATGATTTCTCGAATTGGGGTGACTGAGCGACGTTTTCTGAGCGGTTGTGAAGTGTTGGTTGGTTGAGGCTGCGGTGGGGTTACGGCAATTCGTGGCCCTACGACAGGACTCAGGACGACGGTATGGCGGAAATGGTCACTGGATATAGCGAAATGGATGTTGTGATGGCAGCAGCTGATACGTGCGTGCTTCGGATTGAGGGGTTGTCGGCGCGGTTGGATGGGAAGCTGATTGTTGATTCGGTTTCGCTTTCGGTGGATCGGGGTGAGGTTGTTGGGGTGGTGGGTGCTAACGGGAGTGGAAAGACGACGTTGTTGCGGACGATCGCTGGCTTGCTTGATGCCGATTCAGGTGAGGTGATTGTCGCCGGCCTTGATTCGAGCATTTCAGATAGTTTTTCGAGGCGGGAGCGTGCTCGGAAGGTGGTGTATATGCCGCAGCTGGCAGAGAGTCATCCGTTTACTGCGTTCGAAGCGGTTTTGATGGGTCGCTATCCTCATCTGGGTCGGTTCGAGCTCGAGGGTTCAGGCGATCGTGATCTGGCGTGGGCTGCTATGGAGCGAACTTCGACGGAGGAGCTTGTGAATCGCAAGCTGGATACGTTGTCGGGTGGTGAGCGGCAGCGGGTTACGCTGGCGAGGGTGCTTGTTCAGCAGGCGGATGTACTGTTGATGGATGAGCCGACAGCTTCGCTGGATTTACGTCACCAGATTCTGACCATGGATTTGGTTCGCAAAGAGGCCAGAGAACGGAATGCCGGGGCGATCGTGATTTTGCACGATCTTTCATTAGCGGCTCGTTATTGCGATCGGCTTGTTGTTCTGTATGAAGGCAAGAAAATCGCTGAAGGGACGCCGTGGGAGGTTTTGACTCCAGGTAATTTGCGTTCGGCGTTTGGTGTTGAAGGGTTGGTGGAGCCTGACCCGGTGACGGGCAAACCGCATGTGCTTTTGTTGGGTAGTGAGAATTCATCGAGTAATGATCTGGTCGGGGCAGGTCGGACGATTCATTTGATCTGTGGCGCGGGCAGCGGTCGTGAGCTTATGCACCAGTTACGGGTGGCAGGGTATGAGGTGACGGCGGGTGTGTTAGGTACTGGAGATTCAGATCGGGAGGCGGCTGAGCGGCTGGGTTTAAAGTACGTGGTATCGCCGCCGTTTGCGAGTATTTCGGATGAGCAACATGCGGCTCATATGGCGTTGATTCAGGCGGCGGATCATGTTGTGCTGTTACCGATGGCGGTTGGGATGAACAACGTTCGAAACGTGGCGGCGGCTTCTGCTGCGTCGAAGTTGATTGTGGTCGAGCCAAGTGCGGCTGAGCGGTTGGATTCAGATACGGGCGTGGCTGATTTCACGGATGGTATTGCTGAGGAGTTGCGCCGAGGTTTGATTGAGAAGTTCGGCGAGGTTCCGGCGTCGACGTTGCTGTTTGAACTGGCCCGCGGTGGCTAGATGATGTGTTCCGTTGGAGGGTCTCTAAAGTAGATTTCGTTACCCGGCTTCACCCCGAACTTCTCAAAGTTGAAGGCGGCTCGACGTTCATGAGCCTTGTCCAGTGCTCTTTGGGATTCTTCATCTTCCACTATATCTCGCCCGCGTGGGTATACTGCCAATCATCGAATCGCACTAGTCGGACTATGTCATCAATATTCGATACGACCCGCTCTACTATGATCGGTGTTTCATCGGTCTTGGTATGCGTCGAATCCCACCGTCAGAACGGGAAGGCGATGATTTATCCTAAACATGTCCGCTCACTGAACTGGCAGGTATAAAAGTAGGTACAAACCTCACATCAGTGAAGATGCTGAGAGTCTCAAACCTAGTTCGTTTGCGCTTGGAGCGGGAGTTGGGGATCGAACCAGTGACCCTTTGCTTGGGAAGCAAATGCTCTACCACTGAGCTACTCCCGCCTGACCACAAAGTATTGGTGAACTTCCGCTAGCTGTAGCTAAACACTTAATGAGATGCAATGATTTTTTAATCCGAAGGGCTGTAACATAAGCATCAACAAACATATACGTAAATCCTGATAATTTACGAGGGTAAATTGCTGGTCCAGCGAGTACTCAAGCAGCGTGATCGAATTGCTTTATGGATGCTTCTGCCGGTAATCGTCGGAACTTCTCTAAGAGTGCTTCGACTCGGAGATTATGACAACTCCTACTACACAGCGACTGTCGCCTCCATGCTGGGTAGTGGCCACAATTTCCTTTTCGCGTCTTTCGATCCAGCCGGTGTAGTGATGGTGGACAAGCCGCCGGCGGCTTTTTGGTTGCAAGCTGCATCGGCCTCGATTTTCGGCGTGAGCAAATGGTCGGTTACCCTTCCGCAAGTCCTAATGGGCGTAGCATCGATCACCATACTATATTGGCTAGTCAGTTCGGTTTATGGGCGTTTATCTGGGTTGATTGCCGCTATGGTCCTAGCAGTACTGCCCGTGGCCGTTGTAATCGATAGCCGTAACGAGCCGGATGCGCTCGTGGCATTCGCGGCACTTATGGCCGCATTTAGCATCGTGAAGGCGGTCCAAACGAACAGGTACCGATGGTATCTAATATTCGGTGTTGTAATGGCGTTAGGATTCAACGCCAAGATGTTGGTGGCCTTCGTTCCTTTGCCGGTGTTTATCCTCTTTGCAGCGTTTGCAGTGAAGCAGCCGCCAACTGCAATCTTACGGCGTTTGAGCTCGCTGACGATCGTACTGGTTATCTTGTCTTTTTCATGGATCAGTTTCATAGGCATGACTCCAAAAGAAGATCGCCCGTATGTAGGTTCAACTCACGACAACTCGATATGGACCCTGGTGTTCGAGTATAACGGCCTGGATCGATTCACTTCATTCATTGGACCGCGTCGGCCACAGATCCCAGCACTTCCGCAGGTTCAACAAGGGCAAACTGCTCTCGGGACAGCAGGTGGAATTCCTCCAAACTCATTTGACGGGAACTATCCACTGCCAAGTGTTTTACCTGAAATTGAAAGTAACAGTATTGTTGCGCTATCGAAAAGTAGATTGGCCAGTCAACTGGGATGGTTGCTTCCATTAGGCTTGATCTCGCTGGTGGCTGCAGCACAATTCGTCATTTCAGACGATGTGTATAGACGACCGTCAAAGATTCTGCATGTGTTCAAGGCAGACCCTCGTGCCGCGCATGCCATGCTCTGGACAGGATGGCTGGTCACCGGATTGCTGATTTTTGGCTCGGCAAATGCTACCAGCACACACCCTTACTACTTAGTCGGTGTGGCAATACCCTTGGCAGCTGTAATTGGAATCGGCCTTCCAGTAATTAAGACCGCCTTTGAAAAAGGGGCGACGTTGGCATGGATTGCAGTTTTGTCTGTGATCGGGTGTGCTGCATACCAAACTCTTGGATCTGGAGATTATGTGCCAGGGTGGTGCATCGGGGTTGTGGCTACACTCATTTTTTTGGCGTCGATCCTGCTGGCTACCGGTTTATGGAGAGGGATACAGACCACATCTCTAACGGGTTTTGCACTTGGGACCACATCAATATCACTATTGATAATTCCTGCTATAAGTGCAGTTAATACCGGTGGTCAGATTGCTGGACCAGCACCCAACCTCCCCCTCGACCCTCCACCCGCCGGAACCCCGATGGGCTCTAATCCAGTCCCGTCATCTCAATTAGCTGCACCTGGCCGGATGCCTGGACCAGCTGGCGATTCGTTGTTAGAGGAATTTATTGCCCGTGAAGAAAAAAATGGCGACATAACTTTGCTAACAACGAATGCAGGGCAAGCAGCACCCTTCATCATAAACGGGGTGAGATCCATAGCAATCGGAGGTTTCTCCGGGAATGATCCGATCTTCTCGGTTGAGTCCTTTAGAGATATGACTTCCAAAGAGAAGAACTCATATTTTCTCGTACGGAATGACCGGGTGCCCACACCAATGGGCGACCGTCAGCAAGAACCAATCATCACCTACGTGCTAGAAAATTGGGACGATCATTCAAGTAAAGCAGGATTACCGCCAAATACGTTGTTCAAGCATCCCGAGAACTGACACAACAATCTAACCAACACACCGGCCGCAGACCATCATCTGTGCAGCTGTAGAGATTTTATTTCGGTGTCGCGTTTCCAGAGATCCACTGTGGTGATGATTCCTTCGACTTTTGGATTGGGTCTGTAGCCGACCCAGGTGTCGATTCCGTCGCCGTCGTGGGTGGTTGGTGGGTTAGGTGATGAGGGAGTTTATTAGGGGCATGTCGAGGGCTTCTCGAGTTATTTGGGCTAGGCGGTCATATTCGGCTTCCATCGAGAATTCTTCGATGGTTGGTTGAGGAAGGTTGTGGATTTCCGCTGTGGTGTTGAGGAGTCGGCGGAGGATCTCGGGTGAGTCGAAGATTCCGTGGACGTAGGTGCCGATGATGGGTGCGTTCGGCGAGATTGTGCCGTCGTGGCGGGTGGGTTGGCTGGTTGGTGAAGGATTGATTGATTCGGCGTTACCCTTCAACCTAGCCTTCTCCCCAGGGGAGAAGGAATTAGAGGAGAGGTCGTCGGAGAGATTTGCCAAGTGAGTTTCGGTGTCGGTGGTTATACCGGTGTGGATTTCGTAGCCGGTTCCGGTGGCGTGGTCGCCTTTGAGAGGTCCGGTTTCGTGAGCGGGAATTTCGATGGTGACTCGGCGGGTGGTTTTTGTGGTGTCGAAGACGGTTTTAGTTGGAAGGAGACCGATGCCGAGTTCGGATTGGGGTTCGGGTGTTTCGGTGGCGTCGGGGTCATCGAGTTGTTTACCGAGGATTTGGTAGCCGCCGCATATTCCTACGATGGTGACGTTGCGGTTGGCAGCTTCGACTATTGCCTTGTCGAGTCCTCGAGATTTCATCCAACGCAGGTCGGCGATGGTGGATTTTGAGCCGGGGATGATGATGATGTTGGCTGTGGTGAGTTCATTGGGGGTGGTGACGATTTTGACGCGGCAGCCGGCGCGCCGGAAAGGGTCGAGGTCGTCGTGGTTTGAGATCCGGGGGAGGGCGATGACGGCGATGTTGATGGGTTGATTGGTGACATCTTGGAGGTTGGCAGATGGACGATTGAACTCACCCTCTGGCTCCCTCCCTTGCTGGTAGGGAGAATCAGGCACGGCGTCTCTGGCGGCCTTTCGCCGGGGCTCAGGCTGATTCTTATTTGTGGTTAATAAACCTGATGAGAGTTCGCGCGTCTCCACTCCTGATGGGTGGTAGTCGCTGAAGGTTACGCCGTCTTCGTCTTTTACCTGAAGGTCGTAGACGAAGGGGACTACTCCGGCGACGGGGATGCCGGTGCGTTCGGCGATCATTTCGGGGAGTGGATTGAGGAGTTCGATGTCGCCGCGAAAGCGGTTGATGAGAGTGGCTTTTATGAGGGATTGTTCTTCAGGGAGGAGCAATTCCATCGTACCGAGTAGAGAGGCGAAGACACCGCCGCGGTCGATGTCACCGACGAGGATTATCGATGCTTCGGCGTAGGCTGCCATTTTCATGTTTACGATGTCGCGGTCGCGCAGATTTACTTCGGCGGGAGAGCCGGCGCCCTCGAGGACGATGACGTCGTACTGGGCGGCGAGACGATCGTAGGCTTCAGTAACAGCGGTCCAGACTTCTGTTTGATCGCCCCAGTATTTTCTTGCTTCGAAACTGCCGATTGGCTTGCCGTTGACGACGACCTGCGAGCGGAAGTCGGCTTCAGGTTTGAGCAGGACGGGGTTCATATCAGTGTGTGGTTCGACGCCGGCTGCTTGTGCCTGAACGACCTGGGCACGTCCCATCTCTCCACCGTCGGCTGTGACGTAGGAGTTGTTGGACATATTTTGCGCTTTGAAGGGAGCTACTTTGATGCCGTCCTGGGCGAGGATGCGGCAGAGGGCGGTTGCCATGACGGATTTGCCGACGGAGGAGGAGGTGCCCTGGATCATGAGGGCTTTTGCGCGGGGTGTGTTGGGCATGGGGGTTGTTGGCTTGCGTGCCGTCCTTCGAGTGCCTCAGGATAACGTTAGGTGGTTGGTGTGGTTGAGGGTTACCAGTTTGTTGGGGGTGTTTGGATTTGAGCTGATGTCGACGACTGTAGTGGAGCAATTATCGATTGTGAGGGTGTCCATTGCAGTGTCGGGGAGGTTTAGGAGCGCGGTTATTAGACCTTTCATCGAGCCGCCGTGGCCGACCAGGACTACATCGCCTCCGGTTTCAGCTATTTGAGATTCTTCGATCCAGAGGTGTCCACGAGTGGGGAGGTTTGAGCGGAGTTCACCGCCGGGTGGATCAGCTTCATCGACCTGAGCGTTTAAGTGGAGGGAGTAGTTTGCTTCGATATCGGATGTGAGCATGCCTTCCCATTCTCCGTAGTCGATTTCGAGGAGATGGTCGGAGGTGGAGACAGGCATGTTGAATAGCGCTGCGGTATTGGAGCAACGCTGGAGTGGAGACGACCAGACTTTTTCGATTTTGTAGTTGGTTTTTACGTGTTCGGCAGCGAGTTTTGCCTGAGTGGCACCTTTTTCGTTGAGGGGTTGATCGTTGCGCCCCTGTTTGCGTTTTTCCACGTTCCAGTCGGTTTCTCCGTGTCGGATCAGGATCAGTCGTGTCATGCTGGTTCGTTATTTCGGGGATTCTCGGGGAAACTTTGTGGTGTAGTTCAATTCACACCAAGCCTACATCGAGAAATCACCCTTATAAAGGCATTTTTTTTTTAGGCGCTATGTGGCGCATAGTTAAGTGCATTGTTTGCGGAATGTGCTTGTTGATAACCGCTGATATCTTTGCTTGATGTGACTGGATTTGGAGAATCGTGGTGGAAAACGGACCGATAATTTCAGCTACTGGCGTGATGAAGACTTATCGCTCCCGCGATGTCGTTGTCAAGGCCTTGAACGATGTTGCGTTTGACGTGATGCCGGGCGAGATGGTCGCCGTGATGGGGCCGAGCGGATCGGGCAAGACGACCTTGCTTAACTGCATGTCGGGTTTGGACTCGATTGATGCGGGCGATGTGAGCATTGCGGGTCAACTGTTGCGAACGATGTCTGACGACGCACTGAGCGACTATCGAGCGAGCTCGATGGGTTTCGTTTTTCAGGCGTACAACCTGCTGCCAGTATTGAGTGCACAGGAGAACGTCGAGCTTCCGCTGGTTCTTGCGGGTACATCGCAGAAGCTGGCTTACGAGCATGCGGGCGAGAAGCTCGAACTGGTGGGTCTGGGGGATCGGATGGATCACCTTCCGTCAGAGCTTTCAGGTGGTCAGCAGCAGCGAGTGGCGATTGCACGGGCGCTGGCGAATGACCCGGCGATTGTGTGGGCCGATGAGCCGACAGGAAACCTCGACTCAACGAACGCTGCCGAGATTATGGATTTGCTGGTTCGGCTGAACAACGAACGGGGCCAAACGTTTGTACTTGTGACTCATTCGGAGGAGGTTGGTGGAATGGCTGACCGAATCGTGAGGATGAGTGATGGAGTCATAGTGTCTACAACTGATGCCACCAGTGGTTCGAATTCCTAAGGAGCCGGTGATTTGGAAAAGCTCTTTGGAATGGAGATGAGCCTGCTCGCCAGTTATCTTGCTGGCGGGACGATTCTTGTTCTTGCGGTGATATTTGGGTTGGCTCTGCGCAACAAAGTGCTGTTGAAGCTTTCGCTTCGCAATATTCCTCGACGTAAGGCCCAATCGATTCTGATTGTTGTGGGATTGATGCTGAGTACGACGATCATCATGTCGGCTCTGGCGATTGGCGATTCGGTATCGAGTTCGATTCGAACCACGGTGCTGGATGCTGTTGGTGAGACCGACATTCGATTGCAATCGCCGGTAGTGGAACAGTTTGGTGACGATTATCTCGATGCGTCGTTTGTCGACCGGGTTCGGGATGAGGTTGAGGGTGATGTACGGGTAGACGGCGTGCTGCCATCGATTCGTGAAAAGTTGCCGGTATTGAACGAGACGACCGATAAAACGAACGCCGGAACCTATGTAGTCGGTATCGATTTAAATTCCGTCGCCGGGTTCGAGAATATTAATAACACCGATGGCGATCAGATTGATCTCGGTGCGCTTGGTGCTGGTACGACGATCATCAACCGCTCGCTGGCGGAGGATCTTGATGCCGGGATTGGTGATGAGATCACTCTTATCGCGCCGTCGGGTCATAGCCGATACACAGTTATTGAGATTGCCGACAACAAGGGTCTTGCTGGTGGCGATGGTGACATGCGTTCATCGGCTTTGGTTTCGATTGCGGTCCTTCAGGATGTGCTTGATCGAGCGGGTCAGTACAACTCGATTGAGGTTTCGGCTGCGGGTGGTTTTCGTGTCGACGTTGGTGATTCTGATGATCTTGCCGAAGAGCTTCAGCTCGCTTTCATTAATAAGGATGCTTCGGAGACTCTGTTCAGGGCGCTCAAATCGCCAGTGATTGTCGAAGCCTTACAGGCGAAAGTGGACCAAGGCGCTGGTGCGAGCGGTCCGTTCTCGAGTAATTCGCTGGATGAGCTTGTAATTGAGCTTGAGAACGACAGTCCGACAGATGAGTTCATGGTTGCTGCTACGAACACGGCAACGCTTGCGGTTGTTGGCGGTGTGATCGAAGAAATTGGTGATCCTCGGCTGGCGCAGTCGCTGCTGATCCCGATGTCACAGCTGGTTGAATTGCAGGTTGACGCTATCAAGAATCGTGGTCTGGATATTGCCGAGTTGGTCGGTTCTCAGATCACAATGATATTCAGTATTTTTGGATCGTTCTCGATCATTGTTGGATTGCTGCTGATCTTCCTTGTGTTCGTGATGCTTGCTGCGGCAAGGACGACCGAGATGGGCATTATTCGCGCTGTTGGAACGAAGCGTCGGATGCTGGTGCAGATGTTCACGTACGAGGGCATTGTGTACTCGATAGGCGCAGCGGCGTTGGGCACAGTGCTCGGAATTCTTGCCTCGATTGCGTTGGTCCAAATAATGATTAGTGCAATCAACTCTCAAGATGACTTCACGTTTACTTATTCGGTGACGTTGCAGTCGATTGTCGTGGCGTTCTCGGCGGGATTGTTCATAACGGCTCTAACGGTGGCGTTTTCAGCGTACCGTGTGAGCAAGCTGAACATCGTTGTAGCAATTCGCGGTCTTGGACAGGAATTTGTGAAGGACGAGACACCTCCGACGGGCAGGCGTTTCAAGACGATGCTGCGGTGGCTGGGTGGTCCGGGAATGTATCTGTGGGACACGATTCAGCTGAGCAATAAGCGTCAGGGCATTGTGACGCGTGGTGTTGTTCTTGCACTGTGGTCGTTGTTCACATTGAGCAGTTTTGCGGCGTTTGCAGTTGCAATTGATGAGACCGATATGGCGCGGTCCACCCAGCAGGTGATTATCCCGGCGTTGGCCGTTTGGTTGCTGGTGTTCTGGTGGAAGATCTACAAGCTTGTGCAGCCGTGGCTGGCTTCGGGCTGGCCGTTGTTGCCGGTTGGACTGGCGATGGCGCTTGTGGGATTCCATCCCGACAAGGGTATTGAGGGTGTGGCGATCGATAACGCGTTTTTGTTCTCGGGCGGCACTAACGTGATGATCATCGGGATCGGGTTGGTCATGCGGCGTTTGCTTGATCGTCGTGGTTATCGCGAGGAGTTCCAGAAGCGTGTTTCGATGACGTTTATCGGTGGTGCGATGCTGATCGTCTGGAGCTTGCCGTTTGATGCGCTGGACTGGTTGACGGGCACGCTTTCGGGTGGCATTGAGATGTTCTTGCTTTCGGGTGTTTCACTTGTTGCTGCTGCAGTTTGGGTGGTGATGCACAACGCCGATGTGATTGTGTGGGTTGTTACGAAGATGATTGGTCGCTTTGGTAGTTTGCGTCCGGTCGTGAAGATGGCGATTGCATACCCGATGGCGGCGCGATTTAGGACGGGTTTGACGCTGGCAATGTTCTCGCTGGTGATTTTCACGCTGATGATCTTTGCGATTTTGAGCAATCTCGGTAACGCGATTGAGGATGAGCCGGATCTTGTTTCGGGTGGATTCGACATTCGCGCCGAGATCGATCGTGAGCTGCCGATCAATGATGTGGATGGTGTTATCGCTGGGAGTGACGGGAAGCTTTCGGGTTCCGATTTCTCGGTTGTTACGAAACAGGCGCATGTTCGGGTTGAGGCTCTTGAAGCGGATCAGAATGATCTTGTTTTCAAGGGTGCTCGGATCGTTGCATCAGGCGACGCGTGGCTTTCGAACAATAACTTCAAGCTGACGCATTGGGATCCAAAATACGGCGATACCCCCTCTGAGATTTGGACGGCGGTGGCTGCCGATCCGACACTAGCGATCGTTGCTGGAAATGTCGTTGCTACGGATGATTTCGGTGGCGGTGAACTGGTATCAGGAACCGTCTTCAGCATGAACGGTATCGATGGTTCGGAGAAGGGCGAGATCGAGGGTGTGCCGATCAAGCTTCGTCCGCCGATTGGTCAGGGTAGTTCAGGGAAGACGGTCAACCGAGTAGTGATTGGTGTGTTGGATCAGTTCGCCGATATGTTCGAGCTTGGTCAGGCCGATATCTACATGAATTCAGCCGTGTTGGACGATATTTCCGACAAGCCGGTTCCTTTTACGAGCTACAAGTTCCAGGTTGCTGATTCGGCTCGTGTTGCCGAGATAACACGGGTGCTTGAGACGGTGTTTATCGAGCATGGGATGACGGCTTCGGCGACCGAGGAAGATATCCGCGAGAGCCAGTCTCAGAACAATGCGTTCAACCAGTTGTTCCAGGGCTTTATGGGTCTTGGGTTTTTGGTTGGTGTGGCGGCACTTGGTGTTGTTTCGTTCCGAGCGGTTGTCGAGCGTCGGCAGTCGATTGGAATGATGCGGGCGCTGGGTTACAAGGGTCGGATGATTCAGATTCAGTTCCTGATGGAGTCGGGCGTTGTGGCGGTGTTGGGTTCGGCGATCGGTATCGGTCTTGGTGCTTTGATCGGTTGGAACATTTTCAATTCGATCAGTGCTGATGTTGAGGGTGTGACTTTCGTCATTCCGTGGCTGAATGTGACGATTATCGTGCTTGTTGCGGTGGTGTTTTCGTTGTTGAATACGGTGGTGCCGGCGAAGCAGGCTGCGGGGATTTCACCGACCGACGCGCTGCGCTACGAGTGAATCGACGGTTCGTTTCCTGAGAGATTGAGGCTTCGGGCGTTTTGTTTGGTGTTAGTCGCATTCGTGACTTTGTCACACGGCTCCGCCAAATTGGTTCCGTGGCCTTTGCCAACCCAGTTAGGCGGGCATCAATCATGCCCCCACGCCCCAATTTTAATGAAGTCGTGAAAATATTCACACGGAATACTCATACGTGAAGCTTCGATGCCGTGGCATCCTAAAACAACTCAAACCGAATGCCAGCACATCGGACACAGGTAAATGATCCTCAAGAGCAGAAGCCGAATAACTTTCAATAAAACGATTTTGGTACTTGTATTGGCAGCAGTTTTCACCGTTGCCAATTTTCTTTTTTCGGGCAATGTGATCTTGGCCCAGTCCCCTGATGACGGTGAAGCGGTGTTCAACGCTAACTGTGTTGCCTGCCATTCGACCGGGACCAACAAGCTCGTGGGACCAGGACTTGCTGGCCAGACCGACGCAGACTACATCCGCGAATCGATTGTCGATCCGGGTGCAGTCGTTGTTGAAGGATTTACGGACATCATGCCACCCGATTTCGGGACGAAGCTCTCGCTGGATGACATTGATGATCTGGTTGCGTACATCGGAACACTTTCGCTAGGCGCTGGCTCAGCCGATCCGGCGCTCATCTCAGCTGTGGCAGGTGATGGCGATGCGGGACGAGGGGAAAATCTCTTCACTGGTCCCACCCGATTCGAGAACCGTGGTCCATCGTGTGTTGCATGTCACAGTAGTAGCGGGATCGGTGCTCTTGGTGGAGGCTCGCTCGGGCCTGACCTGACTGGTAGCTATGCCAAGTTGGGCGACGCAATGATGATATGGCCGGAAACGGTGGCACCAATGAGCCCCATTTTCACTGATAGGCCGTTGACAGATCAGGAAAAGGCCGACTTGCTGGCGTTTTTCAAGTCTGCCGATGTCACCGAGCGGGAAGCCGAGCAGATATTAGCGCTGTTTGGTATCTCGGTCGGCGGTCTCGTCGTCATAGCAATATTCACGCACCTTATTTGGCGTCGTCGCCTCAGAGGTGTTCGGAGGCCAATGGTTGGTGAGCCTTCACTGACCAGCGGTCGAACGGGAAGTGTTTGGAAACGATTGCTGACTGGACTCTTGTGGGAACAGTCAGCGCCTTCGTCACGGCGGTAAACACCGTTCGTGATGGTTACCTAGAATTCAAGGAGACTGCACTGTTATGGGATGGATCCAGGACCTAGTAGATCCCAAAGCACGTCGGTGGGAAGAGCTTTACAGAAACCGCTGGCAGCACGACAACATTACTCGCAGCACTCACGGAGTGAACTGCACGGGTGGTTGTTCGTGGGCGATTTACACGAAGGACGGGATTGTTACCTGGGAGATGCAGCAGGTTGACTATCCTGCACTCAAGTGCGGTTTACCCCCTTATGAGCCACGTGGCTGCCAGAGGGGCATTTCGGCTTCCTGGTACGTTTATAGCCCGATCCGGGTCAAGTACCCGTACGTGCGTGGCCCGCTCATGGACTTCTGGCGAGAGGCCAAGAAGCAGCACGCCAACCCTGTTGATGCCTGGGCTTCCATTGTGGAGGACGAGACAAAAAGAACCCGCTACCAGACTGCTCGCGGTAAGGGTGGATTCCGTCGATCCAATTGGGATGAAGTGCTCGAGATCGTTTCCGCATCTTGTCTGTACACGGCAAAGAAGTGGGGGCCTGACCGCGTATTTGGATTTGCTCCGATTCCGGCGATGTCTTACCTGTCGTACGCAGCAGGATCGAGATTCCTGCAGTTGTTCGGCGGCGTGAACATGAGTTTCTACGACTGGTATGCCGACCTCCCGAACGCGTTCCCGGAGATTTGGGGCGACCAGACTGACGTGTGTGAAAGTGCCGACTGGTACAACTCGAAGTTCATCGTATCTATGGGTGCAAACCTGAATATGACGCGTACACCTGATGTGCATTTCATTTCAGAAGCACGAACCGCCGGCGCCAAGTTCGTCGTCATTTCCCCTGACTACAGCCAGGTGGCGAAATTCTCTGATGAGTGGATCCCGGTAACGGCTGGGCAGGACACCGCCCTATGGATGGCTGTCAACCACGTCATTCTCAAGGAATTCCATGCCGACCGACAGGTGCCGTATTTTATTGACTATGTCTCGCGCTACACGGACTCACCGTTCGTTGTCGAACTGGAAGAAATCAAAGGCGGTTACGCTGCTGGCCGTATGCTCCGCGCTAACCGTCTCGGTCGATACCAGGACGTCGAAAATGGTGACTGGAAGTTCCTAGTTCAGGACGCAGCCAGCGGCGAGCTCCGCTCACCGAAAGGTGCTGTCGGAGACCGTTGGAGTGAAGAGGTAGGAAAGTGGAACCTCAAGATGGAAGACGGGCTGGATGACAGCCCGATCACTCCAGTGCTGTCGTATCTCGATGAGCACGATGAAGTGGTCCAGGTTTCTTACAACGATTTCGAAAGCAAGGACACCAGGCTCCGCGGTGTACCGATCAGGTACGTGGAAACGGCGGATGGCCGCGTGCCAACTGCGACCGTCTACGATCTGACGATGGCCCAGTTCGGCGTGAGTCGCGGATTGGCAGGCGACTACCCGGCTGATTACGACGAGGATAACGGGTACACCCCGACATGGCAGGAAAAACTGACGGGTATAGGCCGCGATACGGTTATCCGCCTAGCCCGAGAATTTGCCGGTAACGCCGAGGCTACTAACGGCAAGTCGATGATCATCATCGGTGCCAGCATCAACCATTGGTACAACAACAACCTATCGTACCGTGCGCCAATCACGGCGCTTATCCTCACAGGTTGCCCCGGCCAGAACGGTGGCGGGATGAACCACTACGTCGGGCAGGAAAAACTGACCCTCGTCGCTCCGTGGTCGACCCTCGCGTTTGCAACTGACTGGACAAAGCCACCCCGCCGACAACAGTCGCCAACGTGGCACTACATTAACAGCGACCAGTGGCGGTACGAAGGAGACTTTACCGAGTACGCATCGGTGCCACGGGAAACGAAGTGGGCAAAGGGACACGCCGCAGACCTGACGGCCAAGTCGGTCCGCATGGGTTGGATGCCTTCCTACCCGCAGTTCAACCGCAACTCGATTGAACTGGCGGAACAGGCGAGCGCTGCCGGTGGTGACGCTGCACAGTGGACCGCAGATCAGCTCAATTCGGGTGATCTTGAGTTTGCTGTTGACGATCCTGACGCACCCGAAAACTGGCCCAG
>PVBE011091848.1_pt1 | contig 41924 bp, 52 predicted proteins | sample 1631181 | NCBI WGS metagenome assembly PVBE01 (sample SAMN08397723, study PRJNA350692) | Marine metagenome, whole genome shotgun sequencing project. | isolation source: water | place: Pacific Ocean | collected 2012-04 | reverse complement strand
TGGAGCTGGCGATAGGATTTGAACCTACGACCTGCTGATTACAAATCAGCTGCTCTACCAACTGAGCTACGCCAGCGCGGCGTGCATTATAGTTCTCTTATTGAAACTTCGCCATAACGAAGATGTTGAACTTCTCCATTTTTTTTAAATATTAATTCACCTATTTCATTAACTCCCAGCACTTTACCTTCATGGGTTTCTTTTTCCGTATCAACTTTACAAAGTTTGTCTTTAAGTAAGTTGTAGGATTCAAAAATCTGATGATAATTCTTAAATCCCGATTTGGGATATTCTTTAAACAATTGATATATTTCAGAAACAATACTTACAATTATTTTATTTCTATCCAATTTATTAGAAGGATTCTCTTCGAGATTACCCCAAGATTGATCAATCTCTGATCCTTCTGACTCATCCATGTGAACATTTATTCCTATTCCAATCACAATATCTAAGCCATCTTCCGAATCCGTTGTTTCAATTAAGATACCGGCTATTTTCTTTTTATTAATTAATAAGTCATTAGGCCATTTAATTTTAAGATCTTCAGACGTAAATTCTTTTAATGCGGATATCAGACAAGTAGCTACTGCCAGACTTAATCCCTCTAATTGAGAATGGAGGAGGGATGACTTCCAGCCTAAAGACAGGTATATATTCTTTCCATGAGGACTGATCCATTTTCTTTTATTTCTACCTCTTCCAGATGTTTGTTGTTCCGCTAAATGAATAGAAAACAAGCCTTTTTGAGTTTTTAAGTGGTCCTTCGCATTGTCGTTTGTTGATTCTGTCGAGTCTTCTATAAAAATAGAATCTAATTCTTCCAATAAAGGCCCTGATAAATTACTTTTTATTGATTGTTTTAAGAGATTTGGGTTATTTTCTAGCATTATTACTATATAGGTTAGCAAATTTTATAAATTAAGTTGACATAGTTAGCTTGCGGTAACAGAATTGCGCGCTGTTTAGTTTAGCTAAAGGAGGGGTTGGGGAGCGGTCAAACCCAGCAGACTGTAAATCTGCCGCCTCGTGCTTCGAAGGTTCGAATCCTTCCCCCTCCACCACTTAAACAAGAATAAGATTATTTTATTTTTTATAGGAATAAAAAATGCTAAAAAGTCCCGAAAATGCTTGCATTAGAGGCATAAAAATACTTTAATTGCGCTCCGAGCTTTGGGTTGTGGGTTGTTGTTGCTAAATTTTTTATCAATTCCTTTATATTTCTGTTTATTCAGGAATCACTCTACTTCCCTGAAAAGCAGTAAAAACATAGTTTTTTTGCTCATATAGCTCAGGTGGTAGAGCACTTCCTTGGTAAGGAAGAGGTCACCGGTTCAACTCCGGTTATGAGCTCCAGTTAAATAATTAACTAAAAATTAGGAAAATAAAATGTCTAAAGAAAAATTTGAAAGAACCAAACCCCATGTAAACGTTGGTACGATAGGGCACGTTGATCATGGTAAAACAACTTTAACGGCAGCTATCACAAAGGTTCAAGCCGAAGCTCAAGGCGGTGAAGCTATAGCATTTGAAGGTATAGATAATGCTCCTGAAGAAAAAGAACGTGGAATAACTATTTCTACTTCACACGTAGAGTACGATTCAGAAACTAGGCACTATGCTCACGTGGACTGTCCGGGTCATGCTGACTATATTAAAAATATGATCACTGGAGCGGCTCAAATGGATGGAGCGATATTGGTAGTGAATGCGGCTGATGGTCCTATGCCCCAAACTAGAGAACACATACTTCTTGCAAGGCAAGTAGGAGTTCCTCATATAGTAGTTTTTCTTAACAAGGCTGACATGGTAGATGATGCTGAGTTAATTGAGCTTGTAGAGATGGAAGTAAGAGAACTGCTTACAGAATATAATTTCCCAGGCGACGATACGCCCGTAATAGTAGGTTCAGCGTTAAAAGCGCTTGAAGGTGACGCAGAATACACAGATAAAATAAAAGAACTTGTTCAAGCTCTTGATGATTTTGTACCAGAACCTGTAAGAGATACAGACAAGCCTTTCTTAATGCCTATTGAAGACATTTTCACAATCCAAGGACGTGGAACAGTGGTAACAGGAAGAATTGAGAGAGGAGAAATTAAGGTAAATGAAGAAATAGAAATAGTAGGTATAAGGGAAACACAAAAAACTGTATGTACTGGTGTTGAGATGTTCAGAAAACTTCTTGATGAAGGAAAAGCAGGTGAAAATGTTGGTATCTTGCTTAGAGGAACTGAAAGAGAAGATGTTGAAAGGGGTCAAGTGCTGACTAAGCCAGGAGCGATCACTCCTCATACTAAGTTTGAAGCAACAGTTTATGTTCTTTCTAAAGAAGAAGGTGGTAGACATACACCATTCTTCAAAGGATACAGACCGCAATTTTATGTAAGAACAACAGACGTAACTGGAGCTGTTGAGTTACCTGAAGGTGTTGAGATGGTTATGCCAGGAGATAATATTGATATGACGGTTGAGTTGATTGCACCAATTGCTATGGAAGATGGAATGAACTTTGCTATTAGAGAAGGTGGTAGAACAGTTGGATCTGGAGTTGTAACAAAAATTATTGAATAGGCCAGTAGCTCAATTGGCAGAGCGACGGTCTCCAAAACCGTAGGTTGGGGGTTCGATTCCCTCCTGGCCTGCCACTCAGCCAAGAAAGCTTAGCCTTAATTATGGTTAATAAAAGTATTAATATGCAAAATTATATCCGTTGGTTCTTGGGTATCGCCTTAATCGGTGCTGCAGTTTATGGAAACTCTTATTTCTTTCAAGAGCCTCTTTTATATAGGGTATTAGGAGTTATTGTAGTTGCAGGAATTGGCCTCTTTGTTTTAACAACCACTGAAGAAGGTAAAGAATCACTAAAAGTTATTCTAGAATCAAGAACAGAAATTAGAAGGGTAGTTTGGCCCACAAGAACTGAAACAATCCAAACAACTCTTATTGTTTTAGTGGCAATTACAATAGCAGCCCTTGTTCTTTGGGGTCTTGATTCTTTGTTTGGCTGGGGCACAGCAAAATTATTAGGTTAAATATGGAAAAGCAATGGTATGTCGTACACGCCTACTCAGGATATGAGATTAAGGTACGTGAAGCTCTAATAGAAAGAATTGAGCGATTGGGTATGAGCGATCTATTCGGAGAAATAATGGTTCCTTCTGAAGAAGTTGTAGAAATGAAAGGTGGACAAGAGAGAAAAACTCAAAGAAAGTTTTTCCCCGGTTATGTTTTAGTCAATATGGAATTAAATGATGATAGTTGGCACTTAGTTAAAGACACTCCAAGAGTTATGGGATTCATAGGAGGAACTAAGGAGAAACCTTCTCCTCTATCAAACGTTGAAGCACAAGGAATAATGCAACAACTTGAACAAGGTTCTGATGTCACTACTCCTAAAGTTTCTTTTGAACCGGGAGAAATGGTAAGAGTTGTGGATGGTCCATTTAATGATTTTAGTGGCGTGGTAGAAGAAGTTAATTACGAGAAAAGCAAGGTAAGAGTAGCGGTTTTAATTTTTGGCAGGTCAACCCCAGTGGAATTGCAATTTAATCAAATAGAGAAAGGCTAATGGCAAAAGAAATTAAAACATACATAAAGCTTCAAGTGCCCGCTGGAGCGGCTTCTCCAAGCCCCCCTGTAGGGCCTGCTTTAGGCCAACACGGACTTCCTTTGATGGATTTTTGTAATGCGTTTAATGCCAGAACAAAAGATATAGAACAAGGTATGCCTTGCCCGGTAGTAATAACTGTTTATGAAGATAAGAGCTTTGATTTTATTATAAAAACAACTCCTGCTTCTGTTCTCATTAAAAAAGCTGCAGGAATAAAATCAGGAAGTGGAACTCCGAATAGTCTTAAGGTAGGTAAAGTAACGAGAGTCCAGCTTGAAGAAATTGCAAAAATTAAAGATCCAGATTTAACTGCAGCTGATATGGATGCAGCAGTTAGAACTTTGTCTGGTAGTGCAAGAAGTGCTGGTATCGAGGTGGAAGGATAAGATGAGTCAAAGTAAAAGAAGAGAACATATTAATACTTTAGAAGAAAGAAAGTACCAGGTTTCTGAAGCTGTAGAATTCTTTCAATCCTCTCCGAAATTGAAATTTAATGAATCCATAGATGTTGCTATTAATCTAGGTATAGATACTTCGAAGTCTGATCAAAACATGAGGGGTGCGACTATATTGCCTGCAGGTTCAGGGAAACCTTGTAAGGTGGCAGTGTTTGTTGAAGGAGATCAAGCTAAAGAAGCTGAAGAGGCTGGTGCAGATGCCGTTGGAATGGAAGACCTAGCTGAAGAGTTTAAAAAAGGAGAGATAGATTACGATGTTGTTATAGCAACTCCGGATACCATGAAAATAGTAAGCCCATTAGGGAAAGTTTTAGGACCTAAAGGCATAATGCCCAATCCAAAAACAGGAACGGTAACAAAAGATGTGTCCACTGCCGTTAAGAATGCTAAAGCTGGTCAAATAAGATATAGATCAGATAAAGGAGCTATAGTTCATGGCAGGATAGGTGATATCTCTTATACACCTGATCAGATAAAACAGAATTTAGAAACTCTTTTAGAAGATTTAAAAAGGAATAAACCGCCTTCAGCTAAAGGAATTTTTATTAGAAAGGCAACTCTTTCTTCCACTATGGGAGCTGGGGTTGAAATAGATTTATCTTCATTGAGTTTTTAGGAGCTCTTTATAGATAAAAGGTTTCTTCAGTATGGTGCGATATATTCGCCCATCGAAGACCGTAGGTGTAAGAAATTATTTCTTACTTAATATTTGTAACCTACGCAGATGGTAAATAACTATTTTTTTAGTTATAGCCAAAGGAATGTACCAAATATACGTTTGGTGCTAGGAGGATAAGAAGATGCCAATGCGCATTGATGACAAGAAAGTCGCTGTAGAGGAATTGCAGGAGGTAGCAAATAAAGCTGTTTCTGCAGTTGCAGCTGATTACCATGGGACTTCCGTAGCAGAACTAACTACATTAAGAAAGGAAGCCAGAGAATCAGGTGTTCACTTGAAGGTGATTCGTAATACTTTAGCTAAAAAAGCTTTAGGTGATACGAAATTTTCTTGTTTTGAAGACTTACTTATTGGACCTACTATGTTGGCCTTCTCTTTGGAAGACCCGACAAGTGCCGCTAAATTAGTAAACAACTTCAGTAAGTTAAATAACAATTTCGAAGTAAAGGGTATTTCTTTAGGAGATACTTTGCTTGAACTGTCTAGGCTGAGTGCTTTAGCAAATATGCCCAATAAAGATCAGGCAATAAGTCAATTGGCTGGGTTGTTATTAGCTCCCATGAATCAATTCGCATCTATTTTGAATCAAGTCCCTTCAAAGTTAGTTAGAACTTTGCAAGCGGTAAAAGTTCAAAAGGAACAGGCAGAATCTTAATTAATTAAATAAATAATTTGGAGAATATAAAATGGCATTAAGTAAAGAAGAAATATTAGAAGCTATATCTGAAATGAGTGTTATAGATATCGTTGATCTTATTTCAGCAATGGAAGAAAAGTTTGGTGTTTCGGCAGCTGCTCCTGTCGCAGCAGCAGCGCCTGCAGCAGCAGGCGGTGAAGCGGAAGAAGAAGAGGACGACGCACCCGTTGATATACATTTAGCTGAAGTAGGTGACAAGAAGGTGGATGTTATCAAGGCAGTTAGAGCAATTACTGGACTTGGATTAAAAGACGCTAAAGCTTTAGTTGATGAAGCGCCTTCTGTAATTAAAGAAGGTGTCGATAAAGCTGAAGCTGAAGAACACGCAAAAGCTCTTGAAGGGGCTGGTGCTAAAGCAGAACTTAAATAATTAATAAATCTAACCAATATAAACAAAAGGGGTCTTTATGAGTTTTTCATATACTGAGAAAAAGAGAGTGAGAAGGAGTTTTGAGAAAATCTCAAGCGTTATGGAGCTTCCAAATCTATTAGCAACTCAAGTTCAGTCTTACGAAGCTTTTCTTCAAAGATATGTGGATTCAGAAAAAAGGTTGAATGCAGGACTTGAACAAGTTCTGAATTCAATTTTTCCTATTGAAAGTCATAATGGGTTTGCAAGAATGGAATACTCTGGGTATTCATTAGGTGAGCCCATCTTTAATGAAAGAGAATGCAAACTTAAAGGTATAACTTATGAAGTTTCATTGCATATTAAATGCGATCTCTTTTTTATAGATAAAGATTCAGGAAAGTTAAAAGAAGGGAAGTCTCAGAATGTTTACATGGGGACAGTCCCTTTAATGACAGATCATGGAACCTTTATAATCAATGGAACTGAAAGAGTAGTTGTTTCTCAGCTTCATAGGTCCCCAGGTTTATTTTTTGATCATGACAAAGGCAAAAGTCACTCTTCTGGAAAAGTGCTTTACGGTGCAAGGGTAATTCCCTATAGAGGGTCATGGTTAGATTTTGAGTTTGATGCAAAAGATCTTGTCTACGTAAGGATAGACAGAAGAAGAAAATTGCTTGCAACTATCTTACTAAAAGCTCTAAAGATGACTAATCAAGAGATCTTAGAAAAATTCTATGAAACAGAAATTTATAAATCGAAAAAAGGAGATATTTATCAACTGCAAGTTATACCTAGAAGATTAATGGGAAGAATAGCTCCTGTTGATATAAAAGCTAAAGGAGAACTGTTAGTAAAAAAAGGAGACAGGATTAGTGCAAGGCACATAAGAAAAATAGAAAGTGCTAAGCTAAAAATCCTGGATATACCAAAAGAAGCTTTATATGGACAAGTTCTTGCCAAGGATATTCTGGATAAAACCACAGGCGAAATAATTATTGAGTCTAATACTTTAATTGACGAAGAGACTCTGCCTGTTTTAGAAGAATTAAAATTATCTGAACTAGAGACTTTATATATTAACGACATTGAGTCTGGTCCTTATATAGCAGATACTTTAAGGGCTGATTCAACTACAAATGAAGTCGAAGCCCTAGTAGAAATATATAGAATGATGAGGCCAGGTGAACCTCCTACTAAAGAAGCTGCTACAACCTTATTTACCAATTTGTTCTTTAACCCTGAAAGGTATGACCTATCAGGTGTAGGAAGAATGAAATTTAATAAAAGGTTGGGGCATGAAAATCTTGAAGGAAACAGCATATTAGATGATGAAGATATTCTTAATACATTAAAAACACTTGTGGCCATAAGAAATGGTCAAGGTAATGTTGACGATATAGACCATTTAGGTAATAGGCGAATTAGATCAGTTGGAGAGATGGTCTCAAATCAATATAGGATAGGGTTAATTAGAGTAGAAAGAGCGGTGAGGGAGAGGCTAGCTACAGCTGAAGCTGATGATCTAGGTCCCCAAGACTTGATTAATGCAAAGCCTGTTTCAGCAGCCGTCAAAGAGTTCTTTGGTTCAAGTCAATTGTCACAGTTCATGGATCAAAATAATCCGCTATCAGAAGTTAGTCACAAAAGAAGAATTTCTGCACTAGGACCGGGAGGATTAACTAGAGAAAGGGCAGGTTTCGAGGTTAGAGATGTTCATCCAACTCATTACGGAAGAGTTTGCCCTATAGAAACGCCAGAAGGCCCAAATATCGGCTTGATTAATAACTTGGCAGCTTATGCCCGTACAAATGAATATGGTTTCTTAGAAAGTCCTTTTAGGAAGGCAGAGAAGGGTAAAGTGCTTGATGATTTTCACTATTTATCGGCTATAGAGGAAGGGGATTACGTAATTGCACAGGCAAGTGCACTATTAGATGCAAAAAATCAATTCACAGAAGAATTAGTTCCTGTTAGGCATAAGAATGAGTTTTCGTTCATGCCGCCTGAAAGAGTTGATTTTATGGACGTTTCACCTCAACAGGCTTTCTCAGTTGCAGCCTCTCTTATTCCTTTCTTAGAGCATGATGATGCGAACAGAGCTTTAATGGGGTCCAATATGATGAAACAGGCCGTCCCCACTCTACAAGCTGAAAAGCCGCTTGTTGGAACAGGAGCAGAAAGAGTAGTAGCTAGAGATTCAGGTTCTTGTGTAAAAGCATCAAGAGGCGGAACAATAGAAAGCATTGACGCTAGTAGAATTGTTGTAAGGGTTAATGAAAAAGAAATCCAAGCTGGCAATTCAGGTGTTGATATTTATAATTTAATTAAATACACCCGCTCCAACCAAAACACCTGCATTAATCAAAGGCCAATAGTTTCTATCGGCGATAAAATCAGTAAAAGTGATATTTTAGCTGATGGACCATCTATCGACTTAGGTGAATTATCCTTAGGCCAGAATGTCAGGATTGCCTTCATGCCTTGGCATGGATATAACTTTGAGGATTCTATTCTCATTTCAGATAAATTAGTCAGAGATGATAAGTTTACTAGCATCCATATCCAAGAGCTAACCTGTGTGGCAAGAGACACGAAGTTAGGACCGGAAGAAGTTTCAGCTGATATACCTAATGTTGGTGACAACGCACTTTCTAAATTAGATGAACATGGAATTGTTCATATAGGAGCTGAAGTAAAAGCTGGCGACATACTTGTGGGTAAAGTAACTCCTAAAGGAGAAACGCAACTCAGCCCAGAAGAAAAACTGTTAAGAGCAATCTTTGGAGAAAAGGCTTCTGATGTTAAAGACAGTTCTTTAAGAGTTTCGTCTGGTGCAGATGGCACTGTTATTGATGTTCATGTATTTACAAGAGATGGCATAGAGAAAGACGGAAGAGCTGAAGCAATAGAGGAAACTCAATTAGCAGAGATTCAGAAAGATATAGATGATGAATTGAAAATCCTTGAACAAGCAGCTTACTCTAGACTTAAGAATATTGTAGTTGGAAAGAAAGTTGTTTCTGGAAAAGGACTAAAAAAAGGGTCAACAATTAAAGTTCAAGACTTAGAAGATCTACCACAAGAAAGCTGGTTCAAAATCAGAGTTGAAGCTGAGTCAGTCAACAAGCAAATACAAAACATTGCGACTAGCTTGAAAGAGTATAAAGATGATCTTGACGTAACGTTTAATCAAAGAAAGTCTAAAGTTACTGGAGGTGATGATCTAGCTCCAGGAGTTCTTAAAATAGTAAAAGTTTATTTGGCTATTAAAAGAAGAATACAGCCTGGCGATAAGCTTGCAGGAAGGCATGGGAATAAAGGAGTAATATCAGTAATAATGCCTGAAGAAGATATGCCCTATGATGAAAATGGTCAGCCGGTTGATATTGTACTTAACCCTTTAGGAGTTCCTTCCAGGATGAATGTTGGTCAAGTTCTAGAAACTCACTTAGGGTGGGCAGCAAAAGAGCTAGGAACAAAGATTGGTGAGATGATTGATAACGAGGCTAAGTCATCAGAAATTAAAAGTTTCCTTTCAAAGATCTATGAAAATAATGGATCACAAGACTTAAGTTCATTAAAGGAATCTGAGATTATTGAATTGGCTTCAAATCTAAGAGAAGGAGTCCCTATGGCCACACCTGTATTTGATGGAGCTAAAGAAATTGAGGTGAAGTCTATGCTTGAATTAGCTGACTTACCTACTTCAGGTCAAACACAGCTATATGACGGTAGAACGGGAGAGAAATTTGATAGAGAAACAACTGTTGGGTATATGTATATCCTTAAATTAAATCATCTAATAGAGGATAAGATGCATGCCAGGTCTACAGGAAGTTACAGTTTGGTAACTCAGCAACCTTTGGGAGGAAAAGCTCAATTCGGTGGTCAAAGGTTTGGCGAGATGGAGGTTTGGGCTTTAGAAGCTTATGGTGCAGCTCACACTCTTCAAGAGATGTTAACAGTAAAATCCGATGATGTTGCTGGGAGGACCAAAGTCTATAAGAATTTGGTAGATGGAAATTTCGAGATGGAAACAGGTGTTCCGGAATCTTTTAATGTTCTTACCAAAGAAATAAGATCTCTCGGAATAGATTTAGATTTAGAACAAATTGAAGACTAGGAGGATAAATTGAAAGATTTAGTAGATTTATTAAAAACACAAGGGCACGGTTTAGAGTATAACTCAATTAGAGCTGGCCTGGCTTCGCCACAACAAATTAGATCATGGTCCTATGGGGAAGTAAAAAAACCTGAAACCATCAATTACAGAACTTTTAAACCTGAAAGAGACGGCCTATTTTGTTCAAAAATATTTGGACCTATCAAAGATTATGAATGTATTTGTGGAAAATATAAAAGAATGAAACATAGAGGGGTTGTATGTGAGAAGTGCGGTGTAGAAGTCACTCTTTCAAAGGTAAGAAGAGAAAGAATGGGCCACATAGAACTTGCTGCACCGGTTGCACACATATGGTTTTTGAAGTCTCTTCCTTCTAGGCTTGCTCTAGCTTTAGATTTAACCTTAAAAGACCTAGAGAGAGTTCTTTATTTTGAATCCTTTATTGTAATTGAGCCAGGAATGACTGATTTAGAAATGGGTCAGCTCTTAACCGACGAAGAATATTATGAGGCTTTAGAAACTTGGGGTGATGAATTTGAGGCTGGAATGGGAGCAGAATCCATACAAACTCTTCTTAAGGATTTAGATTTAGAGTCTGTTATTAAAGATATTCAAGATGAAATGCCTTTAACTAAGTCTGAAGCTAAACTTAAGAAGTTTGCAAAAAGGTTAAAATTACTTAAATCCTTTAACGAATCTGGAAATAGACCTGAATGGATGGTTCTAGAAGTTCTTCCAATATTACCACCTGACCTTAGGCCTTTAGTACCCTTAGAAGGAGGCAGGTTTGCTACATCTGATTTAAACGATTTATATAGAAGGGTTATAAACAGAAATAATAGGCTTAAAAGGCTATTAGACTTAAATGCGCCCGACATTATAACTAGGAATGAAAAAAGAATGCTCCAGGAGTCTGTTGATGCTCTTCTAGACAATGGAAGAAGAGGTAGGGCTGTAACAGGTTCCAATAAAAGGCCTTTAAAATCTTTAGCGGATATGATTAAAGGCAAGCAAGGAAGGTTTAGGCAGAATTTATTAGGAAAAAGGGTTGATTATTCAGGAAGGTCAGTAATAGTTGTAGGGCCAACTTTAAAGTTACATCAGTGTGGCCTGCCAAAGAAGATGGCTTTAGAGCTATTCAAGCCTTTTGTTTTTGGAAGGCTTCAAGACTTAGAGTTAGCCAATACAATAAAACTTGCTAAAAGGATGGTTGACCGGGAAGAGCCTGAAGTATGGGATATTCTAGATGAAGTTATAAGAGAACATCCGGTTTTGCTTAATAGAGCTCCAACACTACATAGGCTTGGTATACAAGCATTTGAACCTATCTTGGTTGAAGGGAAAGCTATTCAACTACACCCTTTAGTATGTAAAGCTTACAACGCAGATTTTGATGGCGATCAAATGGCAGTTCACGTCCCTTTAACTCTTGAAGCTCAACTTGAATGTAGAGCTTTAATGATGGCAACAAATAATATTCTTTCTCCGTCAAACGGAAAACCCATTATTGATCCTTCACAAGATGTTGTATTAGGCCTTTATTACATGTCTAGAGAAAAAGTTAATGATTTAGGTGAAGGAAGGATTATGTCCTCTCCTGATGAGGTAAATAGAGCTTATTATTCTGGGACTGTAGGACTTCAGGCGAAAATAAAGGTAAGACTAAAGCCAAATAAACTAGATGATGAACCAACACAGATTGTAGAAACAACTACCGGAAGAACATTGATTTATGAATTATTGCCTCAAGGAATGTCTTTTGATCTAGTTAATAGAACTTTAGATAGCAAGCTTATCTCTTCCTTAATAGATGACTGTTATAGAAAAGCTGGACTTAAATCAACTGTAATTTTTGCAGATCAACTTATGTATTTAGGATATGAGTTCTCTACAAAATCTGGATCTTCTATTGGTATAGATGACTTTGTTATACCTGACGATAAAGAGAAGATTGTTGTGGAGGCAGAAAAAGAAGTCAAAGACATAGAATCCCAGTTTGCATCAGGTCTTGTAACAAAAGGTGAAAAATACAATAAAGCTATAGATATTTGGACGAGAGCAAATGAAATGATTGCAAAATCAATGATGGACAATATTTCAAAAGATGAGATTCAAGAAGCAGATGGAACTAAAGTTTTATCTGATTCTTTCAACTCAGTATTTATGTATGCAGACTCAGGATCCAGAGGCTCTCCTGCTCAGATAAGGCAATTAGCTGGCATGAGAGGTTTGCTGGCTAAACCAGATGGGTCAATAATTGAAACTCCTGTTACTTCAAATTTTAGAGAAGGGCTTACTGCTCAAGAGTATTTTATATCTACTCATGGAGCGAGAAAGGGACTTGCAGATACAGCGCTAAAAACAGCTAATTCAGGATATTTAACTAGAAGGTTAGTAGATGTTGCGCAAGACATGGTAGTTAGTGAAGAAGACTGTAAAACTTCTAATGGGATTGTGATGAAATCTATCATTGATGGCGGTCAAGTCTTGGTTCCTTTGGGGGATAGAGTATTAGGAAGAACTGTAGCTGAAAAAGTTACATCTCCAGACGGAAAAGAAGTATTGATTAAGGCTGGAACTTTAATAGATGAAGACTTAGTAGATTCTTTAGATGAAAAGAATATATATGAAATAAAAGTTAGATCGGCAATACATTGTGAAACGATACACGGAATTTGTTCTAAGTGTTATGGAAGAGATCTAGGAAGAGGGCATAAAGTAGATATAGGTGAATCTGTAGGTATTGTAGCTGCTCAGTCTATAGGAGAACCCGGTACTCAATTAACTATGAGAACTTTCCATATAGGAGGAGCAGCCTCTGGTACTTCCGCTGAAGATAATGTTGAGACAAATTATGCAGGAAAGGTAATTTACTCGACAAGAACAGTTAAGAAGAAAGATGGAACTTATATTTCTTTAGCACAATCTTCTAATATTACTGTAGTAGATGAGAATGGACGTGTAGTAGAAAGTCATAAGGTTCCTTATGGAACGGTATTAAATTTTGCTACAGGTAGCAAGGTAAGCCCAGGTGATATTTTAGCAAAATGGGACCCTTTAACTCGTCCTGTAATAGCCGAAGTTGCAGGTAAGGCAAAATTTGTTGATATAGAAGACGGTATAACTGCCAGAGTTAAGCAAGACGAATTAACTGGGCTAAGTAATATTGAGATAATTGATGTAATTGAAAGACCCAAAGGAGAAGCTCAAGAAAAAAGGCCAGCTATTCACATCGTTGATGGAAGAGGTAAAGATAAGAGTTTGCCTGAGTCAGAGGCTCCTGCGATATATACACTTCCAGGTAATGCCTTTTTACAATTAACTGATGGAAAGCAAATTGAAGTTGGTGGAGTTATAGCTAGAATTTCACAAGAATCAGCTAAAACAAAAGATATTACAGGTGGACTTCCACGAGTTGCTGATCTGTTTGAAGCCCGAAAACCTAAGGAGCCAGCTATACTTGCTCAGTCATCAGGAGTCATTTCATGGGGTAAGCCTACTAAAGGTAAAGAAAGAATGATTATTACTAATGAAGATGGTGATGAACATGCAACACTGATACCTAAAACAAGGCACATAAACGTTTTTGAAGGAGAAAGAGTTGAAAAGGGGGATATAGTATCTGATGGTTCTATGAGTCCTCACGATATTTTGGCCTTAAGAGGGCTAGAAGAACTTACAGACTACATAGTTAACGGAATTCAAGAAGTTTATAGGCTCCAAGGTGTAAGTATTAATGATAAACACATAGAAGTTATTCTTAATCAAATGCTTAGAAAGGTGACTATAACTGAACCAGGAGATTCTGATTTTATTCTTGGGGAGCAGGCAGAATTTTCTAGAGTTAAGGAGGCTAATCTTACTTTACGCAAAGACAAAAAAGCTGAAATACAATTTGAAAGAATTTTATTAGGTATTACTAAAGCATCTCTTGCTACAGAGTCTTTCATTTCTGCGGCTTCTTTCCAGGAGACAACAAGAGTACTAACAGAAGCAGCTACCACTGGCCGTGTAGATCGTTTAAGAGGTTTAAAAGAGAACGTAGTTGTTGGAAGGTTAATACCTGCAGGTTCTGGACTGGCTCAACTTGCTGCTGAGGAAAATCAAGTCGAAGAGGATTTTGAGATCGACCTCGAGAAAGCATTAAGTGAGGCTCTTAATGAAGAAAACTAATACGTTGACGTTAATCGAAGGTCTCTTTACAATTCGCGACCTTTATACTTTATAAGATATGGCAACAGTAAATCAACTAGTAAGAAAACCTCGCAAAAGGAAGGTAATTAAAACTGATGTGCCTGCCTTAAAAGGTTCTCCTCAAAGGAGAGGAGTTTGTACCCGTGTCTATACTACGACACCAAAAAAACCAAATTCAGCATTAAGGAAAGTTTGTAAAGTGAGGCTTACATCTGGTTTCGAAGTAATTTCTTACATAGGCGGTGAAGGACATAATCTCCAAGAACATTCAGTAGTTCTAATTAGAGGTGGAAGGGTTAAAGATCTTCCTGGGGTAAGGTATCACACTGTTAGAGGAACCTTAGATACAGCTGGTGTTGATGATAGAAAACAAAGACGCTCTAAGTATGGAGCCAAGAAGCCTAAGTAACCAAAATGTCTAGAAGAAAAGCAGCCCCTAAAAGAAAAATATTACCAGACCCAAAGTTTGGAAATTTAAAAGTAGCCAAGTTTATGAATCAGATTATGACAAATGGGAAGAAGTCAGTTGCTGAAAAGATAATATATGGCGCTTTTGATGAAATTTCGAAGAAATCTGATAAAGAACCTATTGAGGTATTTGAAAAGGCTTTAGAAGAAGTAGGTCCAATGGTAGAAGTAAAAGCAAGAAGAGTTGGTGGAGCTACTTACCAGATTCCCATGGAGGTTAGGCCAGCGAGAAGAAGTGCTTTAGCCATGAGGTGGATAGCTACTTACGCAAGATCAAGATCTGAGAAGAATATGACTCTTAGGCTTGCCAATGAACTTCTTGAAGCTTGTGAGGGGCGTGGAGAGGCTGTGAAGAAGAAAGAAGACACGCACAGGATGGCAGAAGCGAATAGAGCTTTTTCCCATTTCAGATTTTAAACTACATATATAAATAATTATGGCCAGAACTACTCCGTTAGAACTGTATAGAAATATTGGCATTTGTGCTCATGTTGATGCAGGTAAAACCACTACCACTGAAAGAGTTCTTTTTTACACTGGAATTTCTCATAAAATTGGTGAAGTTCATGACGGTGCGGCTGTTATGGATTGGATGGAGCAAGAACAAGAAAGAGGAATTACTATTACTTCAGCAGCTACAACTTGTTTTTGGGAAGGAACAGCAAAACAATATAAGCAACATAGATTTAATATTATTGATACTCCTGGCCATGTCGATTTTACTATTGAAGTTGAAAGGTCCTTGAGGGTATTAGACGGAGCTGTTGTTGTTTTTTGTGGAAGTTCAGGAGTAGAACCTCAGTCTGAGACAGTGTGGAGACAGGCTAATAGATATGAAGTGCCAAGAATAGCTTTTATAAATAAGATGGATAGAGCTGGTGCAGATTTTCTCAAGGTTGTAGGAGAAATGGAGAACAGGCTAGGAGCTAATGCTATACCTATTCAGTTAGCTATAGGTGCTGAAGATGATTTTAAAGGGGTGATAGACCTAATAAAGATGAAAGCGATTTATTGGGAAGGAGATGATATGGGGACCACCTTTGAGCTAAAAGATATCCCTGAAGATATGCTAGCTATTGCTTCTGAGTGGAGAGAAAAGATGGTTGAGTCTGCTGCAGAAGCAAACGAACAAGTTATGGATAAGTATTTAGAAGAGGGTGATTTATCTGAAGAAGAGATTAAGCAAGGGCTTAGAGAAAGAACATTAAATAATGAGATAGTTCCATGTCTTTGTGGTTCAGCATTTAAGAACAAAGGTGTACAGACTATGCTTGATGCAGTGATTGATTTCTTACCGGCTCCTAATGAAGTAAAACCGGTTACAGGCGTACTAGAAAATGAAGAAGAAGCTATAAGAGAATCAAGTGATGACGCAGAGTTTGCTGGGATAGCTTTTAAGATTGCTACAGATCCTTTTGTTGGGTCTTTAACATTTGTCAGAGTGTATTCAGGTGTCTTGAGCACTGGGGACTCAGTATATTTACCTATAAAAGGGAAAAAAGAAAGGATTGGTAGAATGCTTCAGATGCATTCAAATAAGAGAGATGAGATAACAGAAGCAAGAGCCGGAGATATATGTGCAGTTATAGGGCTAAAAGATGCTGTTACTGGTGAAACGCTTTGTGACGAGAAAAATAGAATTACCTTGGAGCAAATGAATTTTCCTGAGCCAGTTATATCTGTAGCTGTGGAACCTAAGACTAAAGAAGATCAAGAAAAGATGGGGGTAGCTTTAGGTAGGTTGGCACAAGAAGATCCTTCTTTTAGGTTGAGCTCAGATGAAGAGTCAGGTCAGACTATCATTTCGGGGATGGGGGAACTTCATCTTGATGTTTTAGTAGACAGAATGAGAAGAGAATTTAATGTTGAAGCTAATATGGGCAAGCCTCAGGTTGCTTACAGAGAAACTATTAAGAAACAAGTTGAACAAGAGTCTAAATTTGTTAGACAATCTGGAGGACGAGGTCAGTATGGCCATGTTTATATAAGAATAGAACCTTTGGTTAAAGATGAAGACAGTGATGAGACTTACGAGTTTGTTAACGAAATAGTTGGTGGTGCAATTCCTAGGGAGTTTATTCCTGCTGTTGATAAGGGTTGTAAAGAGCAAATGGAATCTGGGGTTATAGCAGGATATCCACTCGTGAACGTAAAAGTTTCTTTGTACGATGGCTCATTTCACGATGTAGATTCAAGCGAAGTTGCTTTTAAAGTTGCAGGTTCTACCGCTCTCAAAGAAGGTGCTAAAAAGGCTGATCCAGTTATATTAGAGCCTATCATGAGCTTAGAGGTAGTTACTCCTGAAGAATACATGGGTGATGTAGTTGGTGATTTAAGTAGAAGAAGAGGCGTAATTCATGGAATGGAAGATGGCCCTTCAGGAAAAGTAGTTTCTGGAGAAGTGCCTTTAGCAGAAATGTTTGGATACGCGACGGATTTAAGGTCTTCTTCTCAAGGAAGAGCAACCTTTACTATGGAACCTTTAAAATACGCTGAAGTACCTTCAAATGTTGCTGAAGCAATTATTAATAAAAACGATTAAAGGCTAGAGCTAATAGAATTACTTAAGAGCCCCTTTTTATAAAGGTTTTTTGCACTTTTTTGTTGACACAAGAGGGCCACAAAACTAGAATCATCGCTCGTTTTATTGGAAGGGCCTTTATCTAAATAATTTTTCAGATATAAGGCTAATTTGTTAAATAACCAACCTGAAGAGTAGGGGGTTTTTTTATGCTCTTTATTTGAAGAGCAATGAAGGGAAGATATGCAAAACCAGAGCATTAGAATTAGGCTAAAAGCCTTTGATCATAAGCTTATTGATCGTTCTGCTAGAGAAATAGTGGAGACGGTCAAACGTACTGGAGCTAAAGTCAAAGGACCTATTCCAATGCCAGTCAAGAAACACAAAACAACCATCTTAATTTCCCCCCACAAAGACAAAGACGCAAGAGATCAATACGAAATAAGAACCCACAAAAGAACACTAGATATCCTAGAACCTTCAGAAAAAACACTAGACGCACTAACAAAACTTGAGTTGTCAGCTGGAGTTGTTGTCCAGATCAGCTTGGATGAATAAATAATTATGAGCATTGGATTGGTAGGTAAAAAACAAGGTATGACTAGAATATTCACGCCTGAAGGTGATGCTTGTGCGGTAAGCGTAGTTAGCGTAAGCCCTAACACAATAACGCAAATAAAATCTCATGAGGTAGATGGATATTCTTCTATACAGGTAACGACTGGTGAGAAGAAGGATAAGCATGTGAATAAACCTAATTTGGGTCATTTTAAGAAAAGTTCTGTTAATCCTGGTGAAGGCCTTTGGGAATTTAGAGTTAAGTCTGAAGAAATAGAAGAGCTGAAAGTAGGAAATGAATTATTCTTAGAACAATTTGAAGAAGGGCAGCAAATCGACGTCCAAGGGAAGTCTAAAGGAAAAGGTTTTGCAGGAACGGTAAAAAGATGGAATTTTAAAATGCAAGATGCTACTCACGGAAACTCTATATCTCACAGAGCTCCTGGTTCTATTGGGCAATGTCAAACTCCTGGAAAGGTCTGGAAAGGTAAAAAGATGTCTGGTCATATGGGAGATGAGAAGAAAACAATACAAAATCTTAAAATCGCGTCTATAGATAATGAAAATAATCTAGTCCTAATTAAAGGGCCTATCCCTGGGCCAACAGGTTCGAATGTGATTATAAAACCAGCTGTAAAATAGATGGAAATAGAAGTATTAAATCAAAACGGCTCAGGTGACTCGAAAGTTTCTCTACCTGAATCAATATTTGGCCAGCAGTTTAATGAAGATTTAGTTCATCAATTACTTACAACTTATACATCGAATAGCCATCAAAATACTAAAGGTCAAAAGAATAGATCTGATGCTAGGGGGGGAGGAAAAAAGCCTTGGAAACAAAAGGGAACAGGAAGAGCCAGGGCAGGCACAATTCGCTCTCCTATATGGAGAGGAGGTGGAGTAACCTTTGCTTATAAATTTAGTTCATTAAAGCCTAAAAAGATAAACAAAAAAATGTATAGATCAGCCATGCGATCTATATGGTCCAAACTAGCAGAAGAAGAAAAGATTGTTGCTATAAATGAGATTAATATTGATGAGCCGGCCAAATCTTCTCAAGTAAAAAAGATTCTTTCTGATTTAGGATTAAATAAGGCATTGGTTGTTTTAAGCAAGAATAATGAAGGGTTGAATAAAGCATCTAAGAACTTAACAGAATGCAATGTTCAAACCGTTAGCTCAATTGATCCATCTGCGCTCCTTAAGGCTGAAAAAGTATTAATAACTTCAGAAACAGTTAATTTATTAACCGAGGTATTGGCTTAATGAAAAAAGATCTTTATTCAGTAATTAAATCACCTTATTTAACGGAGAAAGTTTCAGCGTTAATGGGCGAATCAAATCAATATGCTTTTAAGGTGGACATTAATGCAACAAAATTACAGATTAAGAAGGCTGTAGAGAGTTATTTTTCGGTAAATGTAGAAGACGTAAATGTTATAAAAATAAAAGGAAAGGCGAAAAGGTCAAGGTACAGAATAAAGAAGAGATCTGATTGGAAGAAAGCATACGTGCGTTTAGCTGAAGGCCAAACAATTGAGGTAAGTTCAGAGTAATGGCAACACAAATAAAAAAATCAAAACCTACATCTCCAGGACGTAGGTTTAGGTCTTGGGTATCGCGAGATTCTCTTCATAAGGGCGATCCTTACGCCCCTCTTTTGGAAACAAAGAAACAGCAATCAGGCAGAAACAATCAAGGAAGGATAACCAGCAGACATAGGGGAGGGGGACATAAGAAACACTACAGAGTTATTGACTTCAAGAGGGTCAAAGATAATATCCCAGGTAAAGTAGAGACAATAGAATATGACCCCAACAGGTCTGCTAACATTGCTCTAGTCTTGTATTCTGATGGAGAAAGAAAATACATCATCTCACCAGAAGGCTTAAAAGTTGGAGATCAGATAATATCAGGCAGAGAATCTCCTATAGAGTTGGGAAATTCATTAAGCTTAAACAATATTCCTTTAGGTACGGTAGTGCATTGTATCGAACTATTCCCTGGTAAAGGGGCCCAGATGGCCAGGAGTGCAGGAACATCTGCACAGATTTTAGCCATTGAAGGAAGGTATGCAACTTTGAGGCTAAGAAGTGGAGAAGTTAGAAGAGTGTTGGCTGACTGCAGAGCTACAATTGGAAGTGTTTCTAACTCTGAGCATTCGTTAAGGTCTATCGGTAAAGCTGGAGCTAAGAGATGGACAGGAAGAAGGCCTTCCGTTAGAGGTGTGGCCATGAATCCAGTAGATCACCCTCACGGTGGTGGAGAAGGAAAAACATCAGGAGGAAGACATCCTGTAACCCCTTGGGGAGTCTCTACCAAAGGATATAAGACTCGTAAAAAAACAAAAAGTAGTAATCGAATGATTGTACGAAGAAGAAAGTAATAAAATTATGCCTAGATCATTAAGAAAAGGACCATTTGTAGATTTACACCTTCAAAAGAAAGTTGAGAAGGCTGTTTTGACAAATGATAAGAAACCCATAAAAACTTGGTCAAGGAGATCAATGATAACTCCTGAAATGGTTGGGTTAAATATAGCTGTTCATAATGGAAGACAGCATGTACCAATCTTTATTCAAGAAGACATGGTAGGACATAAACTAGGTGAATTTGTTTTAACTAGAACATTCAGAATGCACTCTGGAGATAGAAAATAAGATAAATTATGGGCCAATCAACTGCAAAATTAAGAAGCGCTAGGGTTTCAAGTCAGAAAGCCAGACTTGTTGCTAACCAAATAAGAGGCAAGCATGTTGAAGAAGCAATTGGTATATTGTCTTTTGCTCCCCAGAAATCAGCTCACATTATTAGAAAAGTTCTTGAATCAGCTATAGCTAATGCTGAGCACAATAAAGGCCTAGATATAGATTCTTTATTTGTTTCAACTATCGCAGTAGATGAAAGTTTTACTATGAAAAGGGTAAGGGCAAGAGCTAGAGGTAGAGCAGATAGGTTTTTTAAAAGAAGTTGTAATATTTCATTAACTTTGGAAGAAAAAGGTAAATAAATGGGACAAAAAGTACATCCAATTGGTTTTAGATTAGGCATAACTACAAAACATACCTCTAATTGGTATGCTGAGAAATCTCAATATACTGAAAACTTACTAAAAGATATAGAAGTTAGAGAGCATCTAGCTAATAAGTTATCACACGCTTCTGTGAGTAGGATAGATATAGAGAGAACAGCCGATAATGCAAGAGTATTAATCCATACTGCTAGACCTGGGATAGTGATAGGAAAAAAAGGTGAAGATATAGATAAGATGAGAGAAGACATTACTCAGAGAATGGGTATTCCCGTGACTTTAAGTATTCAAGAAATCAGAAAACCAGATTTAGATGCAAAATTATTAGCTGAAAGTGTAGCGCAACAATTAGAAAGAAGAGTTATGTTTAGAAGGGCTATGAAAAGAGCTGTTCAGAATGCTATGCGACAAGGGGCTGAAGGAGTGAAGATAAGAGTTGCAGGAAGGTTAGGTGGAGCTGAAATAGCTAGAGCGGAAATTCAAAAAGAAGGAAGGGTTCCCTTGCACACCCTAAGAGCGGATGTGGATTATGGGCTTGCTGAAGCTAATACAACATATGGAGTTATAGGCGTTAAAGCTTGGGTCTTCAGAGGAGAAGTATTGGACTCTCAAAATAAGGATTCGGAATAAGGTAAAAAAATGTTTCAACCTAAAAGAACAAAATATAGAAAGCAGCAGAAAGGTAGAAATACCGGTAATGCTCAAAGAGGGGCAACTTTAAGTTTTGGTACTTATGGCCTTAAGGCTACTGAAAGAGGCCAACTTACCTCTAGGCAAATCGAAGCAGCAAGAAGAGCAATGACACGGCATGTTAAAAGAGGAGCAAAGATTTGGATCCGTGTTTTTCCAGACAAGCCCATAACCAAAAAGCCTCTTGAAGTCAGACAAGGAAAAGGAAAGGGGAACGTGGAGTATTGGGTATGTCCAATTAAACCTGGAAAGGTCTTATATGAAATGGAAGGAGTTGATGAAGAATTAGCAAAAGAGGCTTTTGCATTGGCTTCAGCAAAGATGCCTATTTCAACTACTTTCATTAGGAGGGTGTAATGGCTAAAGAAAGTTTTTTAGATAGATTGAGGAATAAGTCAGCAGATGCCCTTGATGAAGAAGGCAAGTTAAGAAAAGAGTTAATGGAGTTAAGGATCCAGCATTCGTCAGGACAACTTAAAGAGACTCATAAAATAAAGAAAGTAAGAAGGTCTATTGCGCAATTAAGAACTTTTCATCAAGAAGGTAAAAGAGAATTAAAAAATGACAACACTTAAGGCAAGAACAGAAACAGGATTGGTTGTTAGCTCTAAAAGAGATAAATCCATCACTGTTTTGGTAGAAAGGAAAGTAAAACATCCTTTATACAAAAAGATATTGAGAAGGTCTTCAAGACTGCAGGCTCATGATCAAGACAATATTTGTTCAGATGGAGATTTGGTTGTAATACAAGAATGTAGGCCTTTATCAAAAACAAAGTCTTGGAACCTGCTAAGGGTTGAGAAGAAGGTACAAGAAATAAACTAATAACAATGATACAAGAACAGACATATCTAGAAGTAGCTGATAATAGTGGAGCAAGGAAACTTATGTGTATTAGGGTTCTTGGAGGCTCTAAGAAGAAATTTGCCGGGGTGGGCGATGTAATTAAGGTTACAGTAAAAGAAGCCATACCCACTGGAAGAGTTAAGAAAGGTGAAGTGATTGATGCTGTCGTTGTAAGAACAAAGAATAAACTTAGAAGGTCTGACGGATCTGCAATTAGGTTTGATGATAATGCAGCAGTTTTAATCAACCCTCAAAAACAACCAATAGGCACTAGAGTCTTTGGTCCAGTTTCTAGAGAGTTAAGGAGTGAAGAATTCATGAGGATTGTTTCACTAGCTCCGGAGGTTCTATAACCATGAATAAGATTAAAACAGGAGATCAGGTAATTGTTATTGCAGGAAAAGATAAAGGCAAGCAAGGCTCTGTGACTAAGATATTAAATAATGGAAGATGTTTTGTATCGGGAGTTCAGATTATCAAAAGACACACCAAACCAAATCCTAATGCTGGGGTAGCTGGAGGTGTTGTTGAAAAGGAAGCCAGTATAGATATCTCTAATATTTCTATTTTAAACCCTTCGTCTAAGAAGGCAGATAAAGTTACATTTAAGGTTTTAGAAGATGGCTCTAAAGTTAGAATTTTCAAGTCTTCTGGTAAGGAGATAAAGTAATGATTCCTCTAAAAGTTCATTATAAAACCACAGTAGTTCCCTCTCTGAAAAAGGACTTAAATCTTAATTCAGTTATGGCTGTTCCCAGAGTCACGAAAGTTACGCTTAATATGGGTGTTGGTGAAGCTATGAATGATAAAAAAGTCTTAGAAAGAGCTGCCGAAGATCTAACTCTAATCTCTGGGCAAAAACCAATGATAACGACTGTTAGGAAATCAGTTGCTAACTTTAAGATCAGAGATGGTATGCCTATAGGGTGCAAGGTAACTCTTAGAGGAGATAGGATGTATGAATTCCTGCAAAGACTTCTTGGTATAGCAATTCCAAGAGAAAGAGATTTTAGAGGTTTAGAGGTTAAATCTTTCGATGGAAGGGGGAATTATTCCATTGGTATTAAAGAGCACATAATTTTCCCAGAAATAGATTATGACAAGGTAGACAAAATAAGAGGAATGGATATTTGTATCTCTACTTCTGCTGGAGATGATGAGGCTGGAGAGGCCTTATTAAGAGCAATGCATTTTCCTTTCAAAAATTAAAGGTATAAATATGGCAAAAGCATCAATGAAAGCAAGGGAAGAAAGAAGAAGAAAAACAGTGCTTCGATTTGCAACTAAAAGAGCTGAGTTAAAGGAGATTGTAAGAAACCCTAAATCTTCAGATGATGAAAGAGAATTAGCTCAAATGAAATTACAGAAACTTCCAAGAGACGCTAATCCCATTAGAATGCAAAGAAGGTGCGCTATTACAGGAAGACCCCATGCGGTTTATAGGAAATTTGGTTTAGGAAGGAATAAGTTAAGAGAGCTAGCCATGAAGGGTGACATTCCTGGTTTAGTCAAGTCAAGTTGGTAAGGGCAAATAATGAGTATACAAGATCCAATAGCTAATTTATTTTCAAGTATCAACAATGCTCAGGCCAGAGGTAAATCCTCTGTATTAGTACCCAGTTCTACAAAGAAATTAGCTTTAGTTGAGCTACTTAAAGAAGAGGGTTATGTTGGTTCTTATTCTGTAACTGATAGTTCGAAGCCTGAAATAGAAATAAAGCTAAAATATTTTGATGGTGCGCCAGTTATAAAACAACTTAAGAGGATTAGTAAGCCTGGTCTTAGGCATTATTCTAATTATAAGAATATTCCTGAAATAAATGGAGGATTAGGTATAGCAGTTGTATCAACCAGTAAAGGACTAATGACTGACAAGCAAGCTAAAGAAGAAGGAATAGGAGGAGAACTAATTTGTTCTGTTTTCTAAGAGTGTAATTATGGCAACTACTTATTTAAAACCAATATCAATACCTGAAGGAATATCTTTAGTTAATAAAGATAGAAAATTAACATTTTCAGGAAAGTTAGGTGAAATGTCTTTAGACGTTCATGAAGATGTGGACATTAAACAAGAAGAAGATTTTATAAGCTTTAGCCCAAACAAAGATACCCAAGAGTCAGTTGCAATAACGGGAACCATGAGAGCATTAACCAATAATTATATACAAGGCGTAGAAGAAGGTTTTGAAAAAAAATTGGAAATAAATGGAGTGGGGTATAGGGCAGTCCTAGAAGGTCAAACAATTAATTTAAGCTTAGGGTTCTCTCACCCTGTCAAACACGATTTGCCTGAAGGAGTTACTGCTGATTTGCCTAGCAATACGGAAATAATTCTTAAATCGATGGATAAACAACTTGTAGGTCAAGTAGCAGCAGAAATTAGAGATTACAGGCCACCCGAGCCCTATAAAGGCAAAGGTGTTAAATACGCGGATGAAAGAATAATTAGAAAAGAATCTAAGAAAGCATAAAGATGATAAACAAGAACTTAAAGAGACAAAAAAGAGCATTAAAGACAAGATCTAAGATTGCTTTAACTGAAAACAAGAGGTTAACTATTTTTAGGTCAAACTCTCATATATATGCTCAAATAATGAGTAGCGAAGGTTCTAAGATTATAGTCAGCGCTTCAACTAATGAAGCTGACGTGAGATCAAATAATAATGGAAATATAGAAGCAGCTTCTAAGGTAGGTAAGCTTATAGCTGAAAGAGCTTTAGAAAAGGGAATAGATACAGTGGCCTTTGATAGGTCTGGTTACAAATATCACGGCAGGGTTAAGGCTCTTGCTGAGTCTGCTAGAGAAGCTGGACTGTCATTTTAGGAATAAATATGGAAAGCAATGCGTTAAATGAAAATCTTGGCTCTGAAGTTTTAGAAGAAAAACTAGTTCAAGTAAACAGAGTTGCGAAAGTAGTAAAAGGAGGAAGGATATTTGGTTTTACTGCTGTAACAGTAGTTGGTGATGGAAACGGCAAGATAGGCTTTGGAAGAGGAAAAGCAAGGGAAGTGCCTATTGCTATTCAAAAGGCATTGGATCATGCCAGAAGAAATATGGAAACCATAGAATTAAAAGGAAATACTATTCAGTACCCAATAAAAACAAAATATGGTGCTTCGGTTATTTTTATGAAACCAGCTGCCCCTGGAACAGGAATTATAGCTGGAGGAGCTATGAGAGCCGTTCTAGAACTTGCTGGAGTGAAGGATGTATTAGCTAAGTGTTATGGATCAACAACTCCAGTGAATGTAGTAAGGGCCACTTTAAAGGCTTTAAAAGAAATGGAGTCCCCAGCAAGAGTAGCTGAGAGGCTTGGTAAGGGTTAAGTGTAATGTCAGAAAAAGAAATATCAGTCAAACTTGTTAAAAGTTTAATAGGCTCTAAGAACTTTCAAATACAAAGTGTTAAAGGGCTAGGGCTGTCAAAATTAGGGCAAGTTGTTAGTGTCAAAGATACACCTGAAAATAGAGGGATGATTAATAAAGCCATTCACTTATTAGAGGTTAATTAAAAGTAAAGAAGATGAAATTGAATGAATTAAAGCCTAATCCAAAAAGGATCAAAGCCAGCAAAAGAATTGGTAGAGGTCCTGGTAGTGGTTCAGGAAAGACGAGTGGCAAAGGACATAAAGGTCTTAAATCTAGGTCTGGAGGAAGAGTAAGGGTTGGTTTTGAGGGCGGACAAATGCCCCTACAAAAGAGAGTGCCCAAGTATGGGTTTTCATCTAGGGTCAATAGAAAGAGTGAACAGTTAAGACTAAGTACTCTAGTAAATTCAGGATTATTAGATGTAAGTATAGAGTCTCTAGTTACTGCTAATTTAATAAAAAATGATACTAAAAAGGTAAAAATATTTCTAGATACTGATGAATGTACAAAACTGAATCTAAAAGGTATTCATACAACAACTTCAGTAAAGAAAAAGATTGAGGAAGCTGGAGGGTCTGTAGAAGAATAGTCATGGCAGTTAACCCATCAGCATTAGGTCAAAATAAAGGGCTATCAGAATTGTGGCGTAGACTCAGATTTGTTTTTATGGCAATAATAGTCTATAGGGTTGGAACACATATACCTATTCCTGGAATTGATCCTGATAAATTAGCCAATTTATTTCAACAAAATCAAGGTACTTTATTGGATCTTTTTAATATGTTTTCTGGAGGTGCTCTAGAGAGAATGAGCATAATGGCATTAAATATAATGCCTTATATTACAGCTTCAATAATTATGAGCCTAGTAGAAGGAACTACACCTACATTAAAGAAAAGATTTAGAGAAGAAGGAGAGGAAGGAAGAAGGTTAAGAACATCGTATGTAAGGTACGGAACAGTTCTTTTAGCTTTAATACAAGCAAGTGGATTAGCTTTGGGGCTTCAAAATCAAGGATTGGCTTTGACTCCTGGAACTATGTTCCAGATTGTAGCAGTAACTTCATTAGTATCAGGAACAGTCTTTCTCATGTGGTTAGGGGAGCTAGTTACTGAAAAAGGAATAGGAAATGGCATCTCAATTATAATCTTTTCTAGTATCGTGGCCGGCTTACCGAGAGCTGTTGGACAAGCTTTTGAAGGAGCTAGGCAAGGTGATATAAATCTGATTATGCTTCTTTCTATAGCTTTAGTCGCAGTTGCTGCAATAGCATTTATAGTTTGGATTGAGAGGGGACAAAGAAGAATAACTGTTAATTATGCTAAAAGACAACAAGGCAGAAAAATGGTTCAAGGACAGGCTTCTTACCTTCCCATGAAAATTAACCAAGCTGGAGTAATACCTGCAATATTTGCTAGTAGTTTACTTCTGTTTCCTGCTTCTGCTTCTACATGGTTCGGGCAAGGTGAAGGGTTTGAATGGTTACAAGAAATCGCTCTCGCTTTAGGTCCTGGCCAACCCCTTTATGTCATATTGTTTTCGGCTCTTATAGCGTTCTTTTGTTTTTTTTATACGGCCTTACAGTTTGATCCAAAAGAGATTTCGGAGAACTTAAGAAGGTCAGGCGCATATATGCCTGGTATAAGACCTGGGGAGCACACTGCAGATTATATAGATGGAGTAATGACGAGATTAACCGTTTGGGGGTCAGGGTATTTAATATTAGTTTGTTTAATGCCTCAATTTCTGATTGTTTCAGCAAATGTCCCTTTCTACTTAGGAGGCACATCTTTATTAATTGCTGTAGTAGTAGTTATGGATTTTATGGCCCAAGTACAGTCTCATTTAATGTCTCATCAATATGAATCATTATTAAAAAAGGCAAACTTAAAAGGGTATGGCGGAAATCCTTTGAGTGGAAGGTAAATTATGAAAGTAAGAGCTTCGGTAAAGAAAATTTGCAGAGATTGCAAGATAGTAAAAAGAAAGGGAACACTTTATGTTATTTGTTCAACAGAACCAAGACATAAACAAAGACAAGGTTAATAGGAGATAATAATGGCTCGTGTAGCAGGTATAAATATTCCAGACAATAAGCATGCGGAGATCTCTCTGACTTATGTTTATGGTATTGGAAAAACTAGAGCAATAAATATTTGTAATAAAGTGGGTGTTGATCCTTCAACAAAAATCTCAGATTTAACTGAAGATAAATTAGAAGCAATAAGAGCTGAAGTCGGAAACAATGTAGTCGAAGGAGATCTTAGAAGAGAAGTTGCAACAAATATTAAAAGATTACAGGATTTAGGTACTAATAGAGGCATTCGTCACAGAAGACATCTTCCAGTCCGAGGTCAAAAAACTAAGAATAATGCGAGAACAAGAAAAGGTCCAAAACGTCCTATAAGAAGGTAAGAATATGGCAACGAAGAAAACTACTAAGAAAAGAGTAAGCGAAGGCGTAGCTCACATACATGCTTCATTTAATAATACTTTAATAAGTATTACTGATAAGCAAGGAAATACTATAGCCCAGTCAAGCTCTGGTGCTCAAGGGTTCAGAGGCTCTAGAAAGAGTACTCCTTTTGCCGCGCAAAAGGCAGCTGAAGCTGTAGGAGATAAAGTAAAGATGGTTGGAGTTGAAAGTCTAGAAATACAAGTTAGAGGTCCTGGATCGGGTCGTGAGTCTGCGATTAGAGGATTAAATTCTAAAGGATTTAAAATTACTAAAATTACTGATGTTACCCCCATTCCTCATAACGGATGTAGGCCCCCAAAAAGGAGGAGAGTGTAAATGGCTAGATATATTGGACCTAAGTGTAAGCTCTCAAGAAGAGAGGGTAGGGATTTGTTGTTAAAAAGCGGAATAAGATCATATGACTCTAAATGTAAGTCAGAAACTGTTCCTGGTCAGCATGGAAGGAGTAGAAGGCCTAGGATTTCTGACTATGGAGTTCAGCTTAGAGAGAAACAAAAAGTTAGAAGAATATACGGTGTAATGGAAAAACAATTTAAAACCTATTACAAGCTTGCTGCCAGAAGGAAAGGAGTTACAGGTGATAACTTATTACAAATGTTAGAAAGCAGATTAGACAATATTGTTTATCGTATGGGTTTTGCTACCACTAGGGCTGAAGCCAGGCAACTTGTTAGCCACAAAGCTGTGTTAGTTAATGAACAAAAGATAAATATACCTAGTTACCAAGTTAATCCCGGAGATGCAATCTCCTTAACAAATGGAGCTCAAGCTCAAAGCAGGGTCCAGCAGGCTTTAGAGATATCAAAAAACAGAGAGGAATGTGACTGGGTTGAGGTGAATTCTTCTCTATTTAGCGGTGTTTATAAAACTTTGCCTGAGAGATCTTCTTTGGATACAGATATAAATGAAAATTTAATCATTGAGCTTTACTCAAAATAATTAAAGGAAAAAATATGACAGATAATTATGACATTATTAAAGACTTTTTAACTCCAACAGAAATAGTTGTAGAAGAATCTGGACTTACTAGATCTAAGATTGTATTAGAGCCTTTAGAGCAGGGTTTTGGACATACTTTAGGAAATGCACTAAGAAGAATAATCTTATCCTCTATGCCTGGGACTGCAGTTTCAGAGGTAAAGATTGACGGAGTCTTGCACGAATACAGCACAATAGAAGGAGTTCAAGAAGACGTGATAGATATCCTACTAAATCTTAAAGATCTGTCTGTTAGGCTAACAGAAGTAGAAGATGCAGAATTAACTGTGTCTAAGTCGGGGACTGGAGATGTTACTGCTGCAGATATTGAGCTGCCTAACGGGGTTGAAATTGTTAATCCTGAGCACCATATAGCTACTCTTAATGAAGAAGGGTCTTTAAATATGACTTTGCGTGTAACTAGAGGGAGAGGTTTTGTTCCTGTTAAAGCTTTATCTGAAGATGAAGGCCAAGAAACAGGTCTTCTCAGATTAGATGCTACTTACTCACCTATTAGAAGAGTAACATATCAAGTTGATAATGCGAGAGTAGAACAAAGAACAAACTTAGATAGACTAACAGTGGATATTGATACAGACGGTACACTTGAAGCTGAAGAAATTTTAAGGATTTCTGCGACTATCTTACAGCACCAGTTATCGGCTTTCGCAGAACTTGGAAGACTAGAAGAAGTAATTGAGGAAAAGGAAGAAGCTAAGATTGACCCTATTATGTTAAGACCAGTTGATGAACTAGAATTAACAGTAAGGTCAGCCAACTGTCTAAAAGCCGAAAATATACATTACATTGGAGACTTAGTTACTAGGATGGAATCTGATTTATTAAGAACACCAAATTTAGGTAAAAAATCTCTTAATGAAATCAAGGAAGTGTTACTTTCTAGAGGCTTATCATTAGGGTTAATTCTTGATAACTGGCCACCAGAAACAAATAACTAAATAAATGAGACACAGAAAAACTGGTAGAAAATTAAATAGGAATAGTCCTCAAAGGACTGCCCTAAAAAGAAGCCTGGCTATCTCTATAATAGAGCATGAGTCTGTAAAAACTACTCTTGCTAAAGCTAAAGAGATAAGAGGGTTCCTAGAGCCTTTAGTTACTTTAGCTAAAGAGGACAACGTTTCTAATCAGAGACTAGCTTATTCTAGATTACGGTCTAAAGAAGCTGTAGCTAAGCTTTTTGGCGAACTTGGACCAAGGTATAAAGATAGGCCTGGTGGTTATCTAAGAGTAATTAAACGTGGTTTAAGGGCAGGGGATAAAGCTCCTGCAGCCCAAGTTGAGTTTGTTAAAGAAGGTAGTAATACGATTGAAGATTTAGAAGAGGCAGCTACCTCTTAATCGCTAATTCTTTCTTTAGATGTTTTCCAGTATAGGATTTTCGTGACTTAGATAAGTCCTCTGGAGTTCCGGTAGCAATAATCTCTCCTCCTTCAGATCCTCCTTCCGGTCCTAAATCAATTATCCAGTCGCATGATTTAATTACTTCCATGTTGTGTTCAATGACTACAACAGAATTTCCATTGTCTCTAAGTCGTTTTAAGACTTTTAATAATAACTCTACATCGTAAACATGTAGGCCTGTAGTCGGTTCATCTAGTATGTATAAAGTATGATTCGAAGGGCTCTTAGATAATTCTTTCGCTAATTTAACTCTTTGTGCTTCGCCTCCAGACAAAGTAGTAGCTTGTTGCCCTAATTTTATATAACCAAGCCCTACATCTAGCAAGGTACTTAGTTTCTTCTTAATCGAAGGAATGGAATCAAAAAAGACCGAAGCGTCTTCAACGGTCATTTCTAGGACCTCAAATATATTCTTACCTTTATATTTAATGTCTAAGGTCTCTCTGTTGTAACGGTGACCATCACAAACGTCACATTTCACATAGATGTCTGGTAGGAAATGCATCTCTACTTTAATAACACCATCACCCTGACATGATTCACACCTACCTCCCCTTACATTGAAGCTAAACCTACCAATCTTATAGCCTCTTGATCTTGATTCTTGTGTGCCAGCAAAAAGTTCTCTTAGCGGTGTAAAGAGTTTAGTATAGGTGGCAGGGTTTGATCTAGGAGTTCTTCCTATGGGGCTTTGGCTAATTTCTATTACCTTATCTATTTCATTGATACCTGAAAGGTCGGAGAATGGTTTGGCATCTTTTTTTTCAGCTTTAGAAATTAGATTGGATATTGCAGGGAGAAGGGTATGGTTAATTAATGTTGATTTTCCTGAACCTGATACTCCAGTTACACAAACAAACAGATTTAAAGGCAGTTTTAGGTTAACCTCCTTTAGGTTGTGACCCTTGGCCTTTGATAAGGTCAGAACTTTATCTTGATTAACTTTCTTTCTTTTTGAGGGTATTTCAATGGCCCTCTTTCCTGAAAGATATTGACCAGTAATAGAATCCTCGGATTCAGCAATTTCTTTAGCGGTCCCTTGGGCACAGATTTTACCTCCATGAACTCCGGCACCAGGACCAATATCTAGAATATGATCTGCAAACTTCATAGTTTCATTATCGTGCTCTACTACGATAACCGAATTCCCCAAATCTCTGAGTTTGGTAAGGGTCTTCAGAAGTTTTTCATTGTCTCTTTGATGAAGACCTATTGAAGGCTCATCAAGAATATAAGTAACTCCTACTAACCCAGCTCCAATTTGGCTAGCTAGTCTTATTCTCTGTGCTTCTCCTCCACTAAGACTTTCAGCACTTCTTTCAAGGGTTAAATAGTTTAGACCAACATCAACTAGGAATTCTAATCTTTCTTTTATTTCTTTAACTATTCTGTCAGCAATTTCTTTTTTTGAACCTTCAAGTTTTAGGTTGGAAAAGAAATTGAATGCCTCATCTATGGTAAATGAAGTGATTTCGGGCAGATTAGTTTTATTAATAAAAATATTCCTAGCTTCTCTTCTTAATCTAGTTCCATAACATTCCTTGCAATCCGACAAGCTTATTAGTTTCGAAAGGTCTTCTCGAATGTAATTTGATTCAGTTTCTTTATATCTTCTATTTATGTTGTTTATAACTCCTTCAAATGGGAAGATTCTCTCTACTAATTTCCCTTTTTTGGTTCTCCAGCTAAAGTTCACAGGCTTCCCTTGGCTGCCATTTAATATTAGGTCTTTTATATCTGGTTGTAGTTTTTTGAACTGTTCGTCTAAAGAAAACTCATACTCTCTAGAAAGGCATCTTAAAAGATGAAAATGATATTTATGGCTAATATCCCAGCCCCTTATAGCGCCTTCACTTAAGCTTGCTGTTGGTTCATGTATTACTTTCAGTTTGTCTACATAAGGCTTAACTCCAAGCCCTTCGCAGCCGGAACAAGCACCAGCAGGGTTATTAAAAGTAAAAAGTCTAGGTTCTAAATCAGGAATACTATAACCACATTTCGTGCAAGCCATATTAGAGCTGAATATTTTGTCTTCTTCATCTTCTATTAGAAAGATAATTAAGCTTCCTTCTCCTAAATTAAGAGCATTTTCTACAGATTCAGATAGTCTTAATTTATAGTTGTCATCTATTTTTTCTGGAATTATAAGCCTATCGATGACCGCCTCAATGGAATGCTTTTTATTTTTGTGAAGTTTAGGAATATCATCTACATCTACAGTGATACCATCAACACGCATCCTCACATAACCTTGTATTTTTAATTCTTCAAACACATGAAGATGCTCTCCTTTTTGATCTTTAATCATAGGAGAAAGAATCATAAATTTTGTATTAGGTTTAAGTTCTAATATCTTGTCGCAGATCTGGTTAGAGGTCTGTCCTTCTAATGAAATCGAATGGTCTGGGCATTTTGGTGTTCCCGCCCTAGCAAAAAGAAGTCTTAAGTAGTCATATATTTCTGTAACCGTACCTACGGTTGACCTAGGATTATGAGAGGTAGTTTTTTGCTCTATAGAAATTGCCGGAGAAAGGCCTTCTATATGATCTACGTCAGGTTTTTCCATCATAGATAAGAACTGTCTTGCATAAGAAGATAAGGATTCAACATATCTTCTTTGGCCTTCGGCATATAAAGTATCAAAAGCTAATGAAGATTTACCTGAACCAGATAGCCCTGTTATAACAACAAGAGTATCTCTAGGCAGATCAACATCTATATTCTTTAGATTATGTTGTCTTGCACCTCTTACTTTAATGTGCTTCATTTATAAAAAGATTTAATGTTTTAGAACTTAAATAATGAAAAGTGATTATAATCTTATTTAATAAATTAACTATGACAAAAAAATGATATGGCAAGAAGTGGAATAAACAAAGTAATTCTAGTTGGTAATTTAGGGCAAGATCCTGAAATAAAATATACTGCAGGGGGTGCGGCTGTAACTACATTGAGCATAGCAACCTCAGAATCTTGGAAGGATAAGGAAACTGGGACAGACCAAGAAAGGACTGAATGGCACAGGGTTGTCATGTGGAGAAGGTTAGCTGAGATAGCTGGAGAATATTTAAAGAAAGGATCTAAAGTTTATATAGAAGGTCAATTACAAACAAGAAAGTGGGAACAAGATGGTCAAACTCGTTATACCACTGAAGTTATAGCGAGAGACATGCAGTTCCTTGATAGCAGAGGGTCTCAAGATTCTTCTTATGAAAACACAAATCAAGAAGTTCAGGCCAGTGAAGTTCCGGAAAGTGGTATAACCGACGACGATATTCCTTTTTAAGTTACTAAGCTTTTTCAAAAATAAGAGAGGCATTGGTTCCGCCAAAACCGAAACTATTGCTCAGAGCTCTTTTTAATTTAATTGGCTTATTCTCTTGAACTATTGGGAATTCTTTGGCTTCTTCATCTAAGTTTTCTATATTTGCTGATCCAGCTATAAAATCATTATCCATCATTAGTAAAGTGTAAATTGATTCTTGTACTCCGGCTGCTCCTAGTGAATGGCCAGATAGTGATTTTGTAGAGCTAATTAAAGGAATCTCTTGCTTAAAAACTTCTTTAATTGCATTAAGTTCAGTTATGTCACCTGCAGGTGTGCTAGTTCCATGTGCATTTATATAGTCAATCTTTCTTTTTCCACACATATTCCATGCTATTTCCATACACCTTTTGCCACCTTCTCCAGAAGGGCTAACCATATCTTGCCCATCTGAAGTAGCTGCATAACCTGTTAGTTCTGCTAGTATTTTTGCACCTCTAGATATTGCGTGTTCTTTTTCTTCAAGAATAATTGCACCTCCACCTCCAGCTATAACAAAGCCATCTCTATCTCTATCGAAGGCTCTCGAGGCCTTCTCTGGTGTTTCATTATATTTAGTGGATAAGGCTCCCATAGCATCAAACAAGCTAGTCATACCCCAATGTTCTGCTTCTCCTCCACCAGCTATAATTACATCTTGTTTATCTAATTGTATTTGTTCCATGCCAGCTCCTAGACAATGAGCGCTAGTGGCACAAGCTGATGAAATTGAATAATTAATGCCTTTAATTCCGAACGAAGTTGCTAAACAAGCAGATACTGTACTTCCCATTGCTTTAGTAACTCTGTATGGTCCAATCCTTTTTAGTCCTTTTGATCTGAGTATGTCTGCTGAATCAATCTGATCTTCGGATGAAGCTCCACCAGAACCCATTATAATTCCAGTCCTATAATCATTTAATATTTGATCAGAAAGATTGGCATGATCTATAGCTTCTTTAGTGCTAAGGAATGCATATGCCGCAGCATCCCCCATAAATCGATAAAGTTTTCTATCTATACTCTCTTTTAGGTCAAGGTTGGTAATAGACCCCGATATATGACTTCTGAGACCCATTCTTTTATTAGTCTCATTTATTGATATGCCAGAAGAAGAGCTTTGAAGGGAATGAACAACTTCATCTATATTATTTCCTAGACTAGAAATAATTCCATACCCTGTAACAACCACTTGTCTCATTTCTAGAAGCTCGAAGTGTCTTTAAATAAGCCAACTTTAAGGCCTTTGGCAGTATATATTTCTCTATCATCTACCAGCATAGAGCCTTCTCCAATGCCAACTGTTAAGTCTAGATTTAAGATTCTTTTCATATCTATACTTAATGTAACTTTTTTCGCTGTTGGCAATACTTGACCAAAAAATTTGACTTCTGATGACCCTAGCGCTCTGCCTTTACCTGGATTTCCCAACCAACACAAATAGAAACCTACTAATTGCCACATCGCATCTAATCCTAAACAGCCTGGCATTACAGGATCTCCTTTGAAGTGGCAATCAAAAAACCATAAATCAGGATTTATGTCTAACTCAGCCACAATTTTTCCTTTTTTATACTTCCCTTCAGATTCAGATATTTCAGTTATCCGATCAAACATCAGCATGTTAGGAGTAGGCAATCTACCATTTTCGATACCGAAAAGATTCCCATCGGCACAATCTAACAATTCCTCCTTCGAATAATTATTTTTAGGCGTAAATGACATTAAATTATCTATTTTCGTTGCTAATAGAGCTTATGATACCTTAAAAAAAGATAAACAGAACTTAACTTAATCTGCCGTTGACGCTCTCTATAATATCTAAAAGAGCTTCTCTATAGCTTGATTTGGGAAATTTTTGTAGTTCATTTATACATTTGTTTGAATATAGATTACAAGTTTCTTCTACTTCTCGTACTGCACCTGTATTTTTTATTATTCTTATAATCTCTTTAAAATCACATTCTTTATTGGAATTGAGAGCATCTAAAATCATCGACCTCTTGTCCTTAGACATCATTGGTAGAGCTTTTATTAAAGGTAGAGTAAATTTCCCTTCCTCAAAATCTTTTCCTATTTTTTTCCCAGTTAAGCTCTCATCACCAAAATAATCTAATAAATCGTCTTTAATTTGAAAATTTATACCAAGAGATGTTGAGAAATTAGACAATGATTGAAACTCATCTTTTTGACAAGAGCTTAGAGTTGCTGCTGTTAAAGCTGATGCCTTAAAAAGCTCGGCTGTTTTTCTGTCTATTATTTCAAAATAATCTTTTTCTGAAAGATTATTCTGTAGTTTAAAAGTTAGTTGAAGGACTTCTCCTTCAGAGATCCTATTAGTAGAGTCAGCCAGAATTCTAATAATTTCTGGGTTGTTAAAACTGGCCATCAGCTGAAATGCCTTAGAGTAAACAAAATCTCCAACTAATACTCCATGAGCATTATCCCATTTGTTGTGGATGCTTTGTTTACCCCTTCTTGTTGAACTTTGGTCAACTACATCATCATGAATCAAGGTAGCCGTATGTAATAGTTCAATTGAGCTAGCTAACTTAATAAGTTCGGAGCCCTTGTAATTAAGCATTTTAGCAACCAATATGCATATAACGGGTCTAATTCTTTTTCCACCAGAATCTACAACATACTGTGTGACTTCTGTAGCTAAATCTACATCAGAGCCTATTGAGGATAAAAGCGAGATTTCTAACTCCTCTAACTCCTCCTTAATTATTTCTTTAAACAATAACTCCATACAATTGCTATTCTAGAATAACTATCAGTTTTAAAGGAATTATATTGCGATAAAGCTTTCTTTTTCGTATAGTGCTCATCCTTAAATTCTAAGTTTGGAGAAAACCATGTTTGCCGTAATTGAGAGCGGAGGAAAGCAACACACAGTATCAGAAGGAGACAGCCTCAAGGTTGAACTTATTTCTGCTGAAGAGGGAAGTACTCTTGAGTTTGATAAAGTACTTATGATATCTGATGGTAAAGAATCAAAGATAGGTAGTCCTTATTTAGACAACGCTAAAGTCACTGCAACACTAGTTTCACATGGTAAGCATGACAAAATTAAAGTCTTCAAGATGAAAAGAAGGAAAGACTATAGAAGAACTTATGGGCATAAACAAAATTATAGCCAAGTTCAAATAGAGTCAATCAGTTTATAAAGAGGCAATAAGATGGCACACAAGAAAGCAGGCGGAAGTAGTCGTAACGGACGAGATTCGCAATCTAAAAGGCTAGGTATAAAAAGTTTTGGCGGTCAAGAGGTTCAGCCAGGAGCTATTATTGTTAGACAAAGAGGAACTAAGTTCCATGCCGGAAAGAATGTAGGTTGTGGAAAAGATCATACCTTATTCTCAAAAGTTGCGGGGAAAGTTTCGTTTGTTAAGAAGGGACCTAAGCTAAGACAGTTTGTAAACGTAGATCCGGTCTAAACTTCCTTCCCACACTTAAACCTATAATATTTCAATGAAGTTCATTGACGAAGTTGTTATTGACGTTACTGCAGGAAATGGAGGTAGCGGCTGTATGAGTTTTAGGAGGTTAAAAAATATACCTAAAGGTGGGCCGGATGGTGGTGATGGAGGTAAAGGTGGTAGTATTTTTTTAAGAGCCACCAATAATCTAAACACATTATCAAAATTTAGATATCAACGTTCTTTTGAAGCTGAAAATGGTAAAAGGGGAGGAAGTCAGAATAAAACTGGAGCAGATGGTAAGGATCTGTATATTGAAGTCCCTTGTGGAACTATCATTATGGATCTAGATTCAGACACTCAAATAGCAGATCTCACTACTGAAGGAGCAGAGCAATGTATCTGCTTAGGCGGAGAAGGAGGGTCAGGAAATCTTAAGTTTAAAAGTTCAACGAATAGATCGCCTACAAAAACCACTAAAGGAAAAGATGGTTTAACTAAAGGTTTGAGACTTGAATTACGCTTGTTAGCAGATATTGGGCTCCTAGGTAAGCCAAACGCAGGAAAATCATCTTTAGTTGAAGCTGTCTCAAGTGCTAAACCTAAAATAGCAGATTATGAATTTACTACTCTTTATCCTAGTTTAGGAGTTGTAGATTATTCCCCTTTATCTAGCTTCGTGATTTCAGATATCCCAGGTTTAATCTCCGGTGCATCTAAAGGAGTTGGCTTAGGAATACAGTTTTTAAAACATCTTTCAAGAACGAGAATTGTACTAATGGTAATAGATATTTTCGATAAAGAATATGAAGCTGTGATCAAGGAAGTTGAAGAGTTGTTAAAAGAAGTTAGAGAATATAATGCAGATCTAGAATCTAATATTGTCTGGTTAGTTCTAAATAAAGTAGATTTAATAGATAAAGAAGAAGTGGACAGGTTGGTTAAAGAATTGGAATTAAATTATAAAGATAAATTAAGAGTATCCTCTATTTCTGCTGCCCAGAGAAAAGGAACTAAAGAACTGATGAGAGACATAGGAAGATATTTGGAGTCTTGTTGATGGAAAAGAATAATAAATGGGTCATTAAGGCTGGAAGTAGCTTAGTTTCCAGCAATCAAGAAGGCATAAATAGCAGTTTTATTAACGACTTGGTTAATCAAGTGGATTATTTGCGTAATAGAGATCAGGACGTAATTATTATCTCTTCCGGAGCTGTTGCTAAAGGCATGCATGAAATGGGAATAGAGGAGAGGCCTGCTTCTTTACATTTATTGCAGGCTTGCGCAGCTGTTGGGCAAAGAGGTCTCATACAGATATATCAAAATGAATTTGATAAATATAATTTTAAAACCGCGCAAGTACTAATATCTCATGATGATATATCAAATAGAGTCAGGTATTTAAACGCTAAGAGTGCTATAGAAGCTCTTCTAGACTTGAATATAATTCCTATTGTTAATGAAAATGATAGCGTTGCTATAGAAGAGATATCTTTTGGCGATAATGATAGGTTGGGCGCTGCACTAGTGGGCTTGATTAGAGCAGATCACTTTGTAATGCTTACTGACCAAGAAGGTATTTTTTCTGATGACCCTAAAAAAAATCAAGAAGCTAAGCTAATTCATTCTATAGATTTAGACGATAAAGGTTTGGATTTATCAAAACAACTGAGTGCTTCAGCTGGAATTCATGGAAGGGGTGGAATGAAAACAAAATTAGAAGCTGCTAAAACATCTGTTAATTCAGGAGCAAAAACATGGGTAGCGGACGGAAGAAAGCCTGATACTCTTATTAACCTTTATGAAGGAAAGGAAGAGGGAACTGTTCTTCATAGTAATAAGGGAACTCTTCAATCTAGGAAGCTCTGGTTGTCATCTTTTGGATCTTCATGTGGAACCTTAACCTTGGATGATGGAGCTTCTGAGGCTATAACGAAGAAAGGGAGAAGTGTCCTTCCAGTTGGGATCAAAGAGGTTGAAGGGGAATTTAATAGAGGTGACCTAATCACTTGCCTCAACTCAGATTCTAAGGAGCTTGCCAGAGGCCTTTGTAATTTTAGTTCTGAAGAATTAAAAAAAATAAGAGGTCTAAATTCTAAAGATTTACATGAAACTCTAGGATACGCTTCTGAAGAAGAAGCTATTCATAGGAATAACTTGGTTATATCTTAAAGAGCTTTAATTCGTTTATTTAATCTAGACTTAGTTCTTGATGCTTTATTTTTAGTAATAACTTTCTTGTTAGCCATAGAATCAAGAGTTTTTTCAGCTTTGCTATAAGCTTCTTTTGCAAGATTTTTGTCTTTAGCTTCAATAGCACTATCTACGGCCTTCACCATAGTTCTTGTTGAAGCTCTTTGAGTGCTCTTTAAGGCATTTCTTTTTACATTTTGCCTAGCTCTCTTGATCGCTGATTTAATATTTGCCATAAACCTTGTATATCGTTTAGAGCCGCGCATAATGCAGTCTGTAAGGCCATGTGTCAAGGGACATTAGTTAAATATGAATAAGAAGTTTTTAATAGTCATTCTTAGGTTTCATGGGGACGTTTTATTAACAAAACCCATGATAGACAATATAAAACTAAACCTTCCCGATAGTGAAGTAGACCTTTTGGTATATGAGGGGACAGGCTCTATCTTAGAAAATGATAAAAAAGTTTCTGAAACAATAGAAATTGAAAGTTCATCAAAGAAAAATATCTTTATAAGGATAAAAGATGAAATAAATCTATGGAGAAAACTTAGTTCGAAAAAATATGACTATGCATTCTTTTTGACTACGCAGTGGAGGGTAGTTCCCATTAGCTGGGCTCTTGGCAAAACGAAGAAAGCAGCTGTAGATGATAAGAAAAGAAGAAAGAATCTTTGGATTAAATCTTTTTCAACAATATTCCCTGAAGCTTCAGGGAATCATATTGTTCAAAGGAATCTTTTAGCCTTAGAGAGCTTAGGATTAAAAATCTTCAATGAGGATTTAACCCTTGACCCTTCTATTCTAGAAATTGAATATAAGGCCCTAGAGAAAGATTACCCTTTCCTGGCAAATAAAAGTTCTTATTGTGTTATTCATCCAACCTCAAGACGAGAAACAAAGTTATGGAGCAAAGATAAATTTTCAAGCCTTGTTAGTTTGTTACATCAAAAAGGTCTTTCTGTTGTTATTACATCTGGTCCAGATAAGTCAGAGACAGACTATGTTGATGAAATATTAAGAAAAACAGGACAAAGCGAGGGCAGCACATTAAATCTTTCAGGTAAAACCAGCCTTTTGAGCCTGGCTGCTTTAATTAAAGGTTCTAATTTCTTTATTGGTCTAGATTCGGTAGCTTCGCATATCGCAGCTTCGGTGGATACAGAATCCATCACTTTATTTGGACCAAGTAATCCAATAAATTGGAGACCTTGGTCAGATAAGGCTAAAGTTATCTCACGCGCAGGAAATGAAGAATTTTGTGAATTACATGGGTGTAAAGAAGGAAAATTTAAGCAATGCCTCTGTTACATTGAAATCGAAGATGTTGTGAGCCTAGTAGATCAAATGTCTGTAAAATGAAAAAAAGAAGAGGAGATTCATGGCAAGAGAACTAAAAACATTAATGGATGGGCTTACCTTTGGGGAAGGTCCTAGATGGCATAATAATAAATTCTATTTCTCTGATTTTTATAGTCATAAGGTATACGCGTTAGATCTAGAAGGCAATTATGAAGTAATTGTGGAAGTTCCCAACCAGCCTTCTGGGTTAGGCTGGATGCCAGATGGAACAATGCTTATTGTTTCCATGAAAGATAGAAAATTACTCAGCTTTAAAGATAGCTTATTAGAGGAAAGAGCTGATTTATATGAACTATCTGGTTTCCATTGTAATGATATGGTTGTTGATGCCAACGGAAATGCTTATATAGGAAATTTTGGTTTTAATACTTATGAAGGAGAAGAAGTTAAATCTACTAATCTTATTTTAGTTCGACCTGGCGAAGAGCCTTGTGTAGCCGCGGATGACGTTATGTTTCCCAATGGGACGGTCATTACCGAAGATGGGAAAACCTTAATAGTAGGAGAGACATATGCTGCAAAATTAACAGCATTTGAAATTAACGATGATGCTTCGCTATCCAATAGAAGAGTTTGGGCTGATTTAACACAAAGCATAGATGATGGAACTGTTCCCGTACCTGATGGGATGTGCTTAGATGCTGAAGGAGCAATTTGGGTCGCTTCTCCATCAACTGCTGATGTGATTAGAGTAAAAGAAGGCGGAGAGATATTAGAAAGAATATCAGTTGAAACTAATGCTTATGCATGCATGTTAGGCGGAGATGACCTTAAAACATTATTTATCTGTACTTCTAATGCTTCAGGAGTGGACCCTGAGTCTGCTTTAAGGGAAAAATCAGGCAAGATAGAAATAGTAGAAGTAGACGTACCAGGAGCAGGCAGACCTTAGTAAAATGTTAAATCTCTTTTTAGAAAATTTTGTCTTAATTTTCGTAGCTATTGACCCAATTACTATATTGCCAATTTTTGCCTCCTTTACTCAAGGGCTGAATAAAAAAGATTTAATTACTTTATGTTTGAGGAGCACTTTAACGGCGTTCGGAATTTTGCTGGTATTTTGGTTATTTGGAAGTGCCTTACTTCAAATGATGGGAATAAATATCAATTCTTTCAGAATTGTTGGAGGTATGTTTTTGATGGTTATTGCATATCAAATGGT
>PVBE012870082.1_pt1 | contig 41934 bp, 29 predicted proteins | sample 1631181 | NCBI WGS metagenome assembly PVBE01 (sample SAMN08397723, study PRJNA350692) | Marine metagenome, whole genome shotgun sequencing project. | isolation source: water | place: Pacific Ocean | collected 2012-04 | reverse complement strand
GCCATGCGAGAGTTTTTTTGCGAAATCAATTTCGCAGAGGACGCCTCCTTTCTAAAACACCAATTTTGAAGTACACGCCAAGAAAACTACATTCACAACACGAAAACCACTAATTCACTGCCATACCGAGACTACACCCGAACGAAGAACCGGCCCGGTCGCGTCGGCATTTCCGTTCGCGACTTCGCCCGCTTCGGCTTGCTCTACTTAGGTAAAGGAGACTGGCATGGCAAGCAACTTATCAGTCGCGAACATGCGACGATGGCGGTGAGCAGTCCGTTGCCGAACTCGATTCCGCGTGGGGGCCGCAAAGGGGCGGAGATGATTCCCGGCCAGCGATCAATCGGCTCGCTGGAAAAGCCCGACAACCAGACCGATCATTTCGGCAGCTACAGTTGGCTGTGGTGGATCAACGGCGTTGATCGCGGCGGCACACGGTTCTGGCCCGATGCGCCGCACGATACCTACGGCGCGTTCGGGCACGGTGGTCCCCGCGCGATGTGGGTCATTCCAAGCTTGAATATTGTCGTTTCGTACAACGACGCGAACCTACGTGGCTGGTACAGTGGCGAGAAAAGCCCTACGAACCAAGCGATGAAACGGCTGGTGGCCTCGGTTCATCAACCGTGATCCAATTGCGAAAGACAACGATGCGACTCGCACCTACATTGACGGTTCTGTTGGCTGTTTGCTGCTCCGTTCGGGTCAGCGCAGATGATCGTGGCCAGTTCGCCAAGTGGTCGAAGATCGAACTCTCGTTCACGGGTCCCGATTCACTGGGGCGTGGCGAGCCAAATCCTTTCGCCGTGCGGTTCGATGTGCATTGTGCCAGTCCGAGCGGGACGCAGTTTCGCGTCCCAGGCTTCTATGACGACGATGGCCAAGGGAGCCTGGACGGCAACGTCTGGAAAGTCCGTTTCTCGGCCGATGAATTGGGGGACTGGAAGTTCACGACGCACAGCGACAATGAGAAACTTGATGGAAAGAGCGGTCGATTCACCGTCACGAGAACTTCCGGCGCGGCACGCGGTTTTTGGAAATGGGGACGGCTTGAATCCGTGGGCACTGCCGAGAACAAGATCCGCTATCTGAAGTCTCGCGATGGTCCGTACTGGCTCAAAGCCGGGTGTGACGATCCAGAGAATTTCCTGGGCAGCTACGAAAACTACAACACGTTGGCCAAACGTAAAGCGGCGATTGATTACCTTGCCGATCGCGGAATCAACTCCTGCTACATCATGACGCACAACATTGGCGGCGATGATAAAGATGTCTGGCCGTGGCTTGGCAAGACACAACGCGAAGCAATGTCCAACTCTGGCAGCGCCGCTCGGTTCGATGTGGCGAAGCTCGATCAATGGCGGGAGTTGTTCGAGCATATGCAAACCAAGGGCGTCGTGCCCTATCTCGTGCTCGAGGACGACAGTGCGTGGAAAGGCTATGATCACGACCGCTACTACCGCGAGATCATTGCCCGGTTTGGCTACCTGCCCGCGCTGCTGCTGAATTGCGGTGAAGAGCACAACGAGAATTATCGTCTTTCGCAGGCGTTGCAGTTCATGCGCGACCTGCAACGAATCGATCCGTACGATCATCCGCGCGGAATTCACAACGTGAATCTGCCGAACGCCGATTATGTGGACGCTCGGGGTTGTGCCCCTTGAACGGCGCCTTCATATTTTCCCAGTAGATGTTCTTGACCCACGTGAATCCCCGCTCGCGAATCAGAGCGCAAGCACGTTGCTGGTTGTGTTGTTTTTTGTGTTGCACGTCGACTGAATATTCCACGTTCTTGGGAATGTATCGCCAATCGAAGCGTTGCGCATTGTTTTCATCGATGTGTGGTCCGACATGATACTTGCCGACAAAGCCCGTCGCGTACCCGTTGTCTTTGAGAACCTGCCCCACATTCATGTTGTCTGATTCCAACTCGACGTTGAACGCGGGGGCCCCTTGCTGGCCGAGCGGATTTTCGCGCTGGTAGTACTCGCATGTAGAAGCACCCGCGTATCGCCCCGTCAGGCACGTATAACGTGAAGGCGTGCAAACCGTGCTGGTCACGTGAGCGTTCGTCAGCGTCATTCCTTCCCGAGCCATCCGGTCCAGGTTCGGCGTCAATGCGTTCCCGTCATAGACGCTCGTCTCCAGTTTGTCGTAATCGTCGACGAGAAAGAAGATGATGTTGGGCCGTTCCGAATTCGCGACTGCCACCGAAGCAAAAACCGCGAGAGTCAGATGGCACAGAGCGAGCGAGATTCGTCGTGACGTCATTCTATTACTAAGTACGCGTTTCATTGAGTGCCTCCCGAGCCGGCCGGTGTTGCGTGAAAGTCGTCATCTGACCCCGACTGGTTGTTGCCGTATTGCTCATTGCCTTTTCTTTCGTGGGGCCCTTTTCTTTCTTTTCTTTTGCGGTTTCCGGAGTTGCGGCGGGTTGAGGCCGTCATCCGGTTGATTCCAAAGCCGGTAGGGATCGTCGTGTCGGCGCATCTCGGCGAGTAGAAGAGATTCCATCTCGGCGAGTTGATCCGCGTAGCGTGCATCCCCGACCAGGTTTGTCTGATCCTGTGTCGGGCCGTCTCCAACGAGTTCGGTGACCTGCGAGTCATGGTGTTGCTGAATGAACTCGTGAGGGTTGGCGGCAAGGTTGAACAGTTGCGTTTCTTGAACGTCGTCTTTCGGCGAGTCATATTTGAGCAGTTTCCAGTCGCCCTTCCTGACCGATCGCATGCCGGGCTTCGCGCCTCCGCAATACGCTCCGTAAAGCGTCTCACGTACGGTGTCCTGCTGGCCTTCCAGGACGGGCTTGAAGCTGATGCCCTCGCTGGTCTGTGGAGGTTCAATGCCGGCGATGTCGCACAGTGTGCTCAAGACGTCGAGCAGATAGATGTTGCCTTTCGTGCGCGATCCGGCTTTGACGCCGGGACCCTTCACAATAAATGGCACTCGCCACGTGTGCTCGTACAGATTCTGTTTTCCCTGCAAACCGTGTCGCCCAATCGCCATGCCGTGATCGGCCGTGTAGAAGATGTATGTGTTGTCCAGTTCTCCCATCGCTTCAAGTCTCTTCAGCACGCGCCCAATCTGGATGTCGATGTTCTCGCTGCAGGCGAACTCGCGTCCCAGTTCATTGCGGATCGTCCGCTCGTCACGATTCTTCCAGACGCCACTGACGTTGACTTCATCCCGCACGGTCATGTGCGTGTTGTCGAATGGATGAGCCGGCAGGTAGTTGATCGGCAGCGGCGGTTGTTTTGGATTTGCAGGCGGCAAGGCGTTCTTGTCGGTGTGATTCACCGCACCGTATTTCACCAGTAACTCCGGCTTGCCATCGCGCGTATCGTGTGGGTGCGAGAACCCAAAGTAGATCAGGAACGGGTCGTCGTCTTTTGCTGCCTCGTGTTCGTTGAGGTAGTCCAGCACCTGCTCGGCGTGCCACGCACTGCCTTTCTCGTCGGTTGCTCCGCGGCGAGTTCCGTCGCGTCGCACGGTGAACAGTTGATTGGCGGCTTCGTAGCTGTTGCCGTTCTTACACGTTCGCATCGTGTCGTAGCCGGCACGATTGAAGACGGCGGCCATCGTGTGCTGTGCGAGATCAGGAGGAACCAGCTTTGGATTGTTGATGTGCGGGTTGTTGGTTCGGCCAGGCTTGTTGGGTATGTGCCACAGCGTCCGCCCTGACATGATCATGTGACGGGACGCCGTGCAGACTCCGCCCGTCCAGGAGCCCATTTGATAGGCCGCATCAAACACCATTCCCTGGGACGCCAGCTGGTCAATGTTGGGCGTCTGCAGAGTTGACCGCGAGTTGTAAACTCTCAGATCAAACGGCGATTGGTCATCGACGATGATGAACAGGATGTTGGGGCGCTTGGCGTCAGCAGCGGTTGCAGGAACCGACCCACCGAAGACCAGGAGCGCGCAGGCCACTGCCAGCAATTTTGTTATGCGAGTCTGTGATGGTTTCGTCATGGTGTTCATGCTTTCAAGTGAGTCTGAGCTTACTTGCCGTTTTCTTCAATCAGCTTCCTGGCGGCTTCAACATAGCGCTCGCCAAGTTTTCTATAGCCATCAGGCCTGACATAATGAAGGTCGTGTTTTTCACCGTTGAGGTCATCGGTATCGATCCAAACGGCGCGAGGGTTTTCATCAGCGAGTGACATCTGCACCTTGCGCATTTCTTCCCACTTGGGGTTCGGGCGCTTCTTCAAACCAAAATCGCTCAGGCGGCCGATGATGATATTGATATCCTTGCGGCCGAGGTCTTTTTCCAACTGGCCCAGGAGTCCTTTGAAGCTTTCTGCATACACATCAACATGACCGGCTTTGACATCGGCTTCGCCCTGCATCCAGATGAATGTCACGCTCTTGATTTCAACGCCATCCGTTCTCTCGCGAACCTGTTTCATCAAGTCGTCATACAGCTCGCCGGTGTTCTCCGGTTGATCGCCCTTGCTCGAGGTCCACGCTTTATGCCACATGGAGATAGGCTGACCGCCCTCGGCATTCTTGATGACAATCACATTGTCCACACCGTACGCAGCCTGCACAGCTGGGGTGAAAAACTGTTTGTGTTGGAAACGCTTCATGTTCGACTGGCCGGAAAGCAGAAACAGGTGCCCGCCTTCATCAGCAGCATCCACGCGGGAGCAACTTAGTGTTAAGAGAGTAAGCAGACACAGTGTGCTCCTCGAACGCATTACATTGTTAATACTCATTGTCGCTCCTTTGCTGGTGGATTGCCCTCTGCAGAAATTCTTCGCTTTTCCTTTTTACTCTTGTTCTTCTTCTTTCCGGTCTTGGGCTGCGGTGGTTCCCATGGCGTGTTCTTCATGGTCTTCCATTTTCCCAGAGGTTCGTAATTCTCAGGATAATCCGAACCTGTGTAACTGCGCTGACACGAGGCAATGAATTCGAGGGCATGCTTGCGCATCTGCGCCGCCTTTTCGGGTATCTGCTGAATCAGGTTCTCCTGCTCCCCGCGGTCGGCGACGAAGTTGTAGAAAAGGTCGCCTTCCGGTGTGTCGGAATCAAAGTTCGTGTAGTAGCGAAATTCGCCGTCCAGCAGGCCCAGCCCGGGCGCGTTATCGTTCGAGAAACGGAATGGAATCGGTCGCGATCGCTTGTCTGTTTTCCCGAGAATGATGTCGAGCACGTTGTCGCCATCAACCGGACGGTCATCGGGCATCTTCGCGCCCGCCGCCGCGAAAGCAGTGGGCAGATAGTCCATCGTCGACATCGGGGTCTTGATCGTGATGCCCGGCTTTACCTTCGCGGGCCAGCAGACGAAGGCGGGCACACAGGTTCCGCCGTTGAACAGGTGGGCCTTCTTGCCACGCATGCCGTCGGTTTTTCCATGCCCGCCGTTGCGGACATGGCTGGCGGGTCCGTTGTCGGCGCAAAACCAGAACATCGTGTTTTCCCACTCACCCAATTCGCGAAGCTTCGCTTCCAACCGGCCGACCTGATCATCGAGCGCCGTCAGTGCGCCGTAGTAATCCAACAGCTTGCCCGGCAGCCCCTTTCCCTCGTACATCTTCTTGTACTCCGGTCCCGCCCGCAGCGGCGAGTGCGGGGTATGCGCCCAGATGACTGAAAGAAACGGTTTGCTGGTCTTCGATGCTTTTTCAACGAACGGGATCACGCGGTCCATGATGACCTTTGTATCGTCGCCGATCAAACGTTCGGTCACGCGCTTGCCGTCCTCCCAATACGGGTTGTCGGTCGTTGCGCCCTTCAAGCCGTCCTCGCCATATGGATTCCATGTGCTGACCGCGTGGTGCGTCACGAAATGCTTGTCGTAGCCAAACCACTGAGGCAGGGCGAGACGGTCCGGGTTACCGCCACCGCCTTTTCCACGATAGTCCGGGTGCGGGGACCCGACATGCCACTTGCCGAAATGGCCGGTCATGTAGCCAGCGTCTTTGAGTCCCTGCGCGATGCTGTATTCCTGCCGCGGCAGTCGCCCATCGTTCGCGCCCCATATCCCGCAGCGGTAATAGTGTCTTCCAGTCAGCACGGAACCGCGGGTCGGTGAACACACCGGTGCCGCCGCGAAAAAGTAATACAGGCGCGCGCCCTGTGCGCAAACGCGATCGAGGTTCGGCGTGATGATGTCCGTATTCCCGTTGAACCCCACGTCACCCCATCCATGGTCGTCCGTCATCATTAGGATGATATTCGGCTGGTCTGCATTTGTTGGCAATGCGAACAACAAGGTCGCCACAACTGTCAGTATTGTGTGTCTCAACATCAATCAACCTTCAAATTCAATTGATACGAAATAGGCCACGCCGCTTTTTCCGTCGCCGATCAGCGCGGTATCCAGATCGGCATCACCGGCGTTCAGTTCCAGTGTACAGCTGGCGTGAGTATCTTCGGGCGTCACCTTCTTGTTCACTGTCTGCCCGGCAATCGACATGCGGACGGATTCGATGGCGAAATCCTTCTTCATTTTCCTCCCGCCAATCCCGAACGGGAGGCCAGTGTAGAGCGGATAGCGCGAAAGCCTGAATGTGTAACGTCCTTTCCGCGCCAACCTGACCGCGTAAGGCCCTTTCGATTGTGTCAGCTTAATGGGAGCGCTCTGGCCAAACGATTGCGGTCCGGCATTGGGCGCGCTGTAGACATCCTGGCTGGTCAACTCTGTCTTCGGCGCACGTCGATCACCAAGAATGATGCGCACCGGTTCCTTGATCAGCATCAGCCCGCGAGCGTGATACGCGTCAAACTCGGCCGTCATTTTCGTGACCACTTCAGGGAACTCGGCGGCAACATCGTTTTGCTGCAACCGATCTTTCGAAATGTCGTAGAGGTTTTCACCGCCCAACAGACGCCAATTCTTCCAGATCACACATGCGTCCTTGCGATCGTCCAGACGGCGAGGGGTGAAGTAGTAGAAGATGAACATCCGCTCATCGTTTTGAGGGTGGAGCGGTTTTGCGAGATAGGGCTTGAATGAACGACCGCTGAATTCGACCTTCGCCGGGCGCTGCAGACCGCATAGATCCAGCAAAGTCGGATAGACATCCATCACCGAAATGAGCGTGTTGTTGTCGGTTCCGGCACCGATGCTGCCGCGCGGCCAGCGCAGCAATGAGAACACGCGATGCCCGCCCTCTTCCTTCGACCCCTTGTTTCCGCGCATGCCCATGTTCCAGTAATCCGGCGTCCGGGACACCGCCGCGCCCTGCACGCCGTCGTCGGTCGTGAACAGGATGATCGTGTTCTCGTCGATCCTCTCTTTCTTCAGACAGGCCATTAGCCGTCCGACGTTTTCGTCGAGGTTGTCGATCATCCCGTACAGGATTGCCAACTTTTCGTCGATCCCCTTTTCGACATGCGGTTTTGAGTACCTTTCCGCCACTCTCAACGGCAGATGGGTGATGTTTGGCGCTAGGTAGATGAAGAACGGCTCATCTTTCTTCTCCTTGATGAACCGCATGGTCTCATTGAAGAACACATCCGTGCAGTAACCCTCGTACTTCTTCGGTTTGCCGTTGTGGTAGTAGGTGTCGTCAAAATAATCGTTGCCCCAGTAGTCGGCGATCTGGCCGACCGCACCGCAGCGCAGGCCAACCACTTCGTCGAAGCCCTGATCCTGCGGACGCATCGGCCAGTTGTCGCCAAGGTGCCACTTACCGAACTGCCCCGTCGCATAGCCGTTATCCCGGAACGCCTCTGCGATGGTGTAGGTATCGCCGCGCATCATCGTGCGCCCCAAACTGGTGCGCCACGCTCCGGTCTGCTCCGCGTATTGACCGGACATCAGCCCTGCCCGCGACGCCGTACACATCGGCATCTGGTGGAAGTTGGTCAGACGGACCGACTGCTCAGCGAGTTTGTCGATATGCGGTGTCGTGACATGCGGATTCCCCTGGAACCCGACATTGTTCCCCTGGTCGTCGGTCATGATGACAATCACATTCGGCTGTTTCGCCGAAGCGGTGCACACCATTGCCGCCAGCGCGACGCCCGTGAATATCAACCGCTTATCCATTATCCACTTCCTCGTTGCCGCGTCTTCAGTCTGGCTACGTCCGTCATTGACTATCGCATGCCTTCTGCCACCTTGACCGCTGTCTTTGGAATCAGCTCCCGCGTCTGGCGGCGATGGTTCTGTGCAATGGGGAATGGAATGGCGCCATCAACCGGGACGGTGGGTGAGTCGACTTTACGATCAACCACCAACCAGGCCTGCATCTGCACTTTTCCGTCTCGCGGAAGCCTGGGATTATCCGCGGCCACCAGCCGTCCTTTAATCTGAACCGTTTGCCCTCGAAACCTTCGCAGATCATAAGCGGAGAGCGACCATGCCTTGCCGACCTGGCGACGATCCGGTTCAAATGCCCCCCCGTTGATCTCCGCCTCGGACAGCGCCGTACCCCACGGCTGGATCAGGAGATCGCATCGCTGCATGTCTTCGTCGGGAACATCGACGTCGATCTCGAAAACGTCAGTCCCGCAATTTGCCTTGTAATCAACGATGCCGGAAGGTTGGACGGCTTCTGCAACACGAGGAAGTCCTGGATTGACTTCGTAGATCACCGTGGTGTCGCCAGGAATGCCGACCTCGAACGCCTTCCTCGAAACGAGCCTCCAGGGCATCTCCTCGACATAGGGATAGATGGCCCTGGCCTTGAATGGCTGGTCAGCTGCGCCACGGAAGTAGACGGACCTGTCGAACGGTACTTTCAGACTCTGAAAGGCGCGGTCGGGGTTCCGCACGGTCAGCATCGCCCTGCCATCCACCCAACTGACATAGCCGTATGCCTGCCCCATGGAACAATCGCCGCCGACAAAGACCGTGTTGACCAGTCGATCCTGGTTTTGCTGCGCCCATGCGGCGGCGCGCCCGAGCACTTTCCAGTGGTCGTCATCGAGGTACTCATTGGTAATGTAGAGTTCCTTGAGTAACGTGCCGCGAGCGAAATACATGACACAATAGTCCGACCAGTCGCGCAGCGTGTCATCGCCGTCGGTATATTTCTTCCGGCTCGAATAGAGAATCCCATGCGTCATGAAGTTGGCGATCGGCAGCGCCGCCGGACGCACACAGCGTTCTGGGTTGTTGAAGCTCTGGAAGAACCATGCATCACGGTAAGCGGTCGCTCCTTCGCGCAGAGAAAGCCCCGGCCATGCGCCGTTGCCACCCGAATCACCCGACATCATCCAAAGCGTGTCAACGTACTGCAGCCAGAACGGGCTGAACCATGAACCGTTGGTGTAGTTCTGAAAGACCCGCGGATTGAGCGACCGCTCGTAGGCTAGCAGTTCGAGCGTCACGTCGAGACAGGCTTCGCGCGCGTGCCGCTCTGAAAGATGGGGCGTGGTGAAGTTGTGATTGAAATCGTGTTTGATGTAATCGACGCCCGCCTCGACCATCAGATGATGCAGCGCCTTTTTCAAATCCGCCTGGTATCTTGAATCGGTGATGTCGAAGTAGGACTTGCCCTGCATCCAGCGTTCGCGCCGCTTGGACTTGCCGTAGGCCGCGCGGTAGCCGATGTCCAGCCCCCGCTTGATGTCGTTATTCGTGCCGTCCAGCGCGATCCAGATACCGAGTCTCGTGCCAATGGCCTCCAAAGCGGCGCTGATTTTTGGCAACGGATCGTGGGCGTCGTCCCTGGCGGGCTGGTAGATGTACTCGAAGTCCTTTTTGCGCTGCCAGCCGTGGTCGGGCACCATGTTGTCCAGCTTTGCGCCGTGCTGTTTGAGCTTATTGACAATCGTCCTGCCGACATCGTTCACGAAGGAATCGACCGTAATTGCCTTCGCCTCGTGGCTGTACCAGTTGTTGAAGTGCAGGTTGGAACGGGCGGGCTTGCGGGTCTCGGCAATGTAGTCCATCAGCGCCAGTTCGGCGTCCTCGCCCAGCTTGCGCGAGATGCCGATGACCGCTCGCTTACTCGTGATGCCGAACGAGCCGTCGGTTTGAACTTTCGCGTATCCCGGAAAATGAAACAGGGTAACGAGTCCGTCGCGTGGCGCGGCGTCGATGTCGCGTCCTGCCAGGTCGATCGTGTAATGCCACCGGTAATGGAAATCCGGTTCCGTGAAGCCGTCGCTATGGCGACTGTAGAAGCAGGGATAATCCATGCCGAAAAACCAGTTCCCGATATAGACGGGCTGGCCTTCTCCTCCCCGCCCGGCTCTGGTCGACGTCGAGAATCGTAATACCTGAAGGCGGTCGATCCTGAACGGCTTGTCCGCACTCCGGGAACCCGCTCGGCCATCGGTAACATGAACTGTCTTGTGCAGATACGGGTCGGCGTCCAACGAATAAACAACGCTTACGTCATACGGTTCCCCTTTGAACTCTGCGACGAGTGACTTTTCGTTCTGCTTAACCGATGCGAACGTGCAATCCCTGGCGGTGTATCGCGAGCCGTCAAAGAGCAGAATCTCAAACCCATCGTTATTGACTTGAAGCGAGTCCGTCCCGTCACTGCGAGAAAGACAGGAAAGCATTCCTTGTTGGAATTCGGCTCGAATGTGGGAATTCTTCAGCACTCTGCCTTCGGCCCGCGCGAAACCGGCAAGTGCAAGACACAGGATGATAGTGAGTCGCTTCATGGTGTGGTCTATTTTCTTTCCTGCACTGCAGGCCATGTCTTGACCGTCGGTTTGCCCGACAGGAATCTCGATCAATCGTGCTGATGGTTTGCTGAACTGATTCCTAATTGTAGATGAACGTCACCGTCGCGATTGTTCTCGCGTCACTGACGGCGCGTACCCAGTAGGCGCTGAATCCTGCCGGGAAGTTGTGCTTGACCGTCTGTCCGGCGGCCAGCTTGAACGACTGATAGGGAATCCAGAGCCCGGTCCCATCGATGTCGACTTCAAGGCGAATCGTGGCTGCCTCGCTGGAGGTCACGACCGCCTGCTTGTGATCGTACGCGGTCATGAGATAAGGATCGGACGGCTCATTCGCGTTGACTTCAGTGTTGTGCCACGGTCCGCCGATGCCGCGCGGTTTGCCGAGTTTCCACAGGTCATCAACCACGCCCGCCCACACTGTGGCCTTCCTGTCGGCACTGCGGACGATGTGATGGCTTTCTGTGTCGGCATCAACACCGGTGAATAACAGCAGGCCGTTGTGCGAGCAGAAATCGTGGATGGCGAGGTTGTGTGTGGCGATCGGGCGAATCTTCGCAAGCCCCTGCGCGTTTCGGGCGGGCAACTCATAGAACGTTCCGTGGAGATTGAGCAAATCCCGCTCGGTTGCCACTTCGCGGCAGACGCGGGCTGTCGCGAACCCGGATGAGTTTCGCGCGATGTTCAGTGTGTTTGCGAACGGTGCAATCTCATAAACGCGCAGATAGTCGTCCGTCTCTGAGACAAGTCTCAAGTGCTGAGCTGTCACAGGTTCCGCAAAGATGATTTCTCGCCGAACGTCGCTGTTGTTTCGCACTGTTCCATTCGGAAGGGTCTGCCATTTGTCATCACGCTTGATCTGGATGTCGAAGTTGGCCACGGCATACTGGCTGCTGTTCTTCCAGCCCGTGATTACCCAGATGCTTTCAAATGTTCGCGGCCGGCCGAAATCGAGTTCGATCCAGACTCCCCCTTTGTTTCGTCCGATCCACCGGGCGTCATCGGTGATGCGGCCATCCACCGCATTGCGAGCGGCGTAGCTGGCGTGCATTGAGCTGACCCTGACTTTCGCGCCGATGGCGAGGTGGTTGCCAAGGTGGTCTTCCAGCGAGGGACGGTCGTCGGACACAGGCAGAGCGGGCATATAACGGTCACTCTTTGGCAGTCGATAGCGTTTCCCGTCTTCAACGATGACAACCGAAGCGTCATCTACGGTGATGCTGCTTCGAGGCTGCTGGACGGCTGAAATGAAACCTGTCACCGACGAAGCTTCAACCGGCACGAGTTCCATCTTCTGATTCAACTCGTAGTAAGCGGCGTCCTCGCCACCCGGATTGTCTGCCGCAACCAGTCCAAGCCTGTTGTATGTGAGGCTCCGCAACCGTCCGTATGAATGAGCCGTCTCTCCGACGCTGGCGATTCCCGCGAAGAGCGGATTGTTCGCTGCCCCACGCGGATCGCGTTTGCGGTATTGGAAATGTGCGGAGACTTCGGCCGCCTCGTTCTGACTTGTCAGACGAATCCAGCTTCCTGTTTCATCCGCCTCGAAGACGTGCGACACCGCAACATCGGACGGAACGGTGATCTCCCGAAGCGGTTCCCATTGATCGGTTCCGTTGCGATCAACTTCAAGCGTAAAGGTGACGCTTTCGTTGTTGCCGTGCGTAAGATGCAGTTGCCGATAGTCGTAGCCGGAAAACAGGTACGGATCACTGATCTCGTCTGCCTTCACGTCCTCACGCAACCAGACCGATCCGCGTCCGATGGCAGGGCCCAGTTGATCAAGCCTCGCGGGATCGACGAACCACAGATTGGAGTTCGATTGACCCGGACTTCCGTGCTTCGCCTTGAATGACCGCGTGTTGAGGAACTCGGATTTCGCTGAATCGTCGCAGCCCAGAACGATGCGATCATTCCACCGACAGAAGTCGCCAATGACCTTGAGATAATTGGAACGCGGCACAATACCGGCCGAATTGGCACGCGAGAAACCCGACGGGAATCGCCAGAAGGTGCCGTGCATCGTGGCGAGCAGATCGTCTTCGCCAATCTCGCGAATGCGCGGCCATTCGGTGTTCCAGCCGTGTGCGCCGTCGTAGCTGTGACTTCCTTTGGGCAAGCGGTAGTAGTACCACTGTTGGCTTTCGAACAGCGCGAGGATTACCGATCGCGCGTCCCAGCCCATCGCCCAGACTGGGTCGCTCTCCGGATTTGGACTGCCGTAAATCCCGCCCGGACCGGTGACTTCGGTGAACTGATTGCGGCGAACCAGTTGCCAGTCGCCTTTGCCCTGCCACGTCGCCAATGCCCCCGATGGAATTGTTGGATCGACTTTGACGCGTGGATCACGATCGCCGTTGTTCGCATAGATCAGATGATTCTGACCAGAGTAAAGACCTTTACCGTGATAACCCGGCAGTTTGCTGACCACGCCTGTCTTCGGCGCACCGCCGTTGCCGTCTCGGATGAGGCACTTGACCGCCAGCGAGTTCACGTCTACCTCGTACAGCCCTTCCTCCATCGTCGCGTAGTAGACCTTATTGGCCGGATCGGTCAGGTGCCGCGCGTTGCCGGTCAGGCGTCCATACATGACCGATGGGAGGATAACGCGAGTCTTTCTGTTCGAGTCGATGACGTATGGACCGATCAGCAATTGATTCGATTCGCGATGGATCATGCGATTAGCCGGCGTGCCCCCAACGCTGCCGTCGAGGATTCGTTGTTTCACGTCCGGCGTAATCTCGTACAGTTTGTCCGATGATCCGCCGGGCTTGTGCGGCGCGTAGGTAATCACCCACAGGCTGCCCTGCCAGGGCACGACCGCGCCCGTTCCGCACTCGCCCTCGTCGTTGCGCATCGTCAGATGCGGATAAACACCGCTCCAATGCTCCTGCCCGTATATGGGTGATATGAGCGTGAGCACGATCGCCACGTAAGCCAGAGTTCTTGCCATCTCGTTGAGTTCTACTTCTGATTCTCTCGCCGTTGCTACCGTCGCCAGACGGTGGGTGTGTTGCGCCGACCACACGCGTGGCTACCGTGGTCATTTGTCCCACGATCCTTATCCTGGGATTGCTCGCATGGCTTCTCGATTCCTATCTCTCCTTCGTCGCGGCTGCCGGGCCGTACTCTTTCTTGATCGTGCTCTTTTCGTCCAGAACACGCTGGAACAGAACTCGCTTTGCCTCGCCCTCAGAACCAGCTTCGCCCGTGGGAATCGAGGACCGCTCGTCGGGGTCGTTCTTCAGATCAAACAGTTTGCCGTTGTTAAGCAGCTTCCATCGGCCGTCGTGAACCCAACGCGTCGGTTGGCCTTTTCGCAATTGCTTGGCAAGCTTCCGTTCGCTGACGGGCTCCTTGGGTTCAGTCACGGAGTTGTCCGAGTCAGACGCATCGCCGTCGTATTTGCCCTTTTCGTAGTAGCAATAGATGTACGGTTTCGGATTGCCCGGCTTGCCGAGCAGTTGCGGAAGGAACGAGACACCGTCGAACCGCAGCCCGTCGGGCACTTGTGCTGCTGCCATTTCGACGAACGTGGGCATCATGTCATTGAAGTCGATCAGATCGTTGCACACCCGACCGGCAGGCAGCGTGCCTTTCCAGGACGCGATCAGCGGAACGTGAGTGCTCACGTCCAGCGCGCGACCCTTGCCGCCCTGGACGTCGCGTCCCTGAAACTTCGACGTCAGTTTCTTGTCCGTTCCATTGTCACCGGTGAACAGAACCAGCGTGTTCTCCGCGAGCCCCTCGCGCTGCAGATGATCCAGGACGCGGCCGACGATCTTGTCGGTGTAGTTAACCATGCTCGCGAAGTGCGCCGGGTCGCGTTTGGGCTTTGTTGCCGGATCGTACCCGAGCGTGTCCGGTGTGGGATGCGTTGGCCCGTGCGTCAACGCCATGGGGTAATACGCGAAGAAAGGCCGTGTCTTGTTGCGTGAGATGAAGCCGAGAAGGTAGTCGCAGAAGATGTCTGGCCCGAATTTGCCTTGCGTGTCTTTCAGCAGCTTGCCGTTGGCTTTGATGGTCGGATTCCAATAGCGAGAGCCGCCAGTCTCCTCGTCCATATGCCAGAGACACCACTCGTCGAAATCGGATTCATCTGGATGTGTGCCCGGATACCGATCCCCGCGTCCGGAGAGCTGCCACTTGCCGGTGACAAAGGTGGAGTAGCCCGCCGCTTTGAGCATGTGACCGAAAGTGAGCTCTTTGGGATGGAGTGAGCCGAACGCCCAGTAGTTGCGCGAGTTGCAGCGCCCCGTCATGATCTGCACGCGGGTGGGCGTGCAAACGGGCTGCGAGTGACACTGGGTGAACCTCATCCCACCAGCCGCCATGGCATCCAAGCGCGGTGTCCGGTAGGACTGGCCGCCGTTGCAAGTTACACATTCGTAACCGAAATCGTCGGCCATGATCAGAATGATGTTTGGACGCTTGTCCGGACGTTGTTCGGCACGGACTGTTGCATCCCGCAACCCGCAGACGTGCGAGACAGCCATCATTGCGAACAGGAAATGAAGCAAATGCTCGTGCAACATTCCGGCAAGTAGGACGGTCGGCGGGATGGAAGTCTTCCTGTTGCAAGTCATTGATCCAATATCCTCGAAGCGTAAGCGAAGTCACACGGTTGTTCGGCTGGGCGAGTCACCTCGCGCCCCAGCATTCAATACTGCCGTCCTGGTTGGTAATAAACAGCCTGCCGTAACCAATGGCCATGGCGTCCCAGGCGGGAAGCTCGTCGAGAGTGTACTCGGCAAGCTTAGAGCCGTCGGCGGCTGAAGCGGCCCACAAGACGCCACCGCAACGGCCTTCGTAAGTGGCAGCCAGATCATCTGCTTCGAAGACCAGCGGCGCGCCAGCGACGAAGACGACGTCACCGGCCAGTGCCATGGCTTTGCCAGTCAGAGGAATCTTGGTGCCCCATTTGTTGGTCCAGCTGTCTCCCGACTTGGTCTTGGCCAACAGCGCGTAACCAGCTCGGTGTGGATCGAAGTACGACATGCGATTTACCGGCATGCCGTACACACCGTAGTAGACCGTACCGTCAGAGACCAGGATGTCGCCAGTCGGATACTCGGTCTTGTCCGCAGTCGTCCATGTCTTGCGGTTGTTGAAGTCCTCTTTGACGAGACTGTATTCGCGATGATGCCGCTTTGATTCCAGCATGCCAGCGGAAGAAAGTAGATGCTTGCCCGCCGTACCATCTTCCAGATCAAGACCAAAGGCCTGATGCCGAATATACAACATGTTCGCTTCACTGCTCATGACATCAGCAGTCGTTCCCTTGACGATCTCTTTCTGAGAACGGTTACCGTGCTCGACAAAGGCTGGAAAGCCGTTCTCGGCATAAGGGCCGTAGAACTGTCGTTGATGAAGGAGCTCGCCGGTGACAGGATTCAAGCCATAGATGAACAGACCGCCATCCAGGTACGAGGAGCGGCCAGCACAGAAGTACGCCGTATCGTTCTTGAGAAGCACACTGCCGTGGATTGGCCAGGCCGACTCGAGCTGACCAAAGGCACAGATCTGTTTGTCGGGGAGATCCTTGAATCGCCACGAAAGTACTCCGTCGGAAGCTCGCACACAATGCACCCAGCCATCGCGACTGCCGAACAAGAGTAGGCCCTTGTAGTAGGTTGGAGGCGAATCAATCCGTCCTCCGGCAATGTACTGCCAGCGTTCCTTCCCATCGCTGGCATTCAGGGCATGTAAGGTGTGGGCATCGATATCTGAGAGGAAGACTTTGCCTTCGGCGATCACAGGCGAACTGGCAGAATTCTTGAGTTGGGTCTTCCACAGCGACTGGAGACCGGCGGCTGGTACTTGTTCCGCAGTTCCCGCGTACCGTCGAACGTCCTGGCGATACGTTGGCCAGGGAGCATCCGTCTCCTTGGCGGAATGACCGAAGGCGGAGCCCTTTACCAAGCGAGCCGAGCGTTTTACCTCAACGACTTGTCCGTTCGTGGACAACGAGTCCTCATCCGTGTAGTAGACGTTGAAATTATGTAGGCCAACCGAAAGGTGGCATTGGCAGGCGTATGGTCCTGCGTAAATCAGTCCGTTGCACGGCAGCACGCCCATGCTGCACGTTGCGCGAGTGAAGGGAGCAGGATACTCGGCATCACTCGCCAGGTCCAAGCAGTCTGGTCCGCCAGTCTTGCTGTTAATATAGAATCGCTCGGTGATGTAATTGCGGAAGCAGCGATCGTGGCCCATTGGCTTGGAAAGTGTCTGGGGAATCGCCTTGATCGGCTTCCCCGTTTCCAGGCTGTAACTGGTCGGCGAGTTTCTCGCTCCACACATCCATAAGGCTCCAGCAGTCACCAGCACGTCACTCGATGAGCGATATCCCTTTCGAGTCTTGATCGGCTGATCCCAGGATTCAGTCCCATCGGCCAACGAGTAGGCGTATAGCGACGCGCCCTCTTCGGAGAGAACTGTTTCTTCAGTGAGGACCAACGTGTTGGGCGAACTTCCCGTCCCGTAGGGAATCTTCTTCTCGACTGCCCAGTTTTTCTCGCCACTTTCTGAGTTGAGGCAGTAGACTCCGTGTGCAGTCTGATAGACCAGCTTGTCGCCCTTCAACGCCATTGTGCAGCCGACATAATCAGCGATGTTCCCAGTCCGCCAGAGTTCTCTGCCGCCGTCGGCGTCGATGGCCACGATGACGCTGATCGGCTCCGCCGCATTCCCCGTTCGCCGGTTGTAGTTAGAAATCGAAAAGCCGTATCCTCTGAATGCAGTGTTTGGTGTCGCTCGAGATTCAGCCTGAGCTTGGTTCGTGTTTCCTTTTCTCTTAGCCTTTCCCCTCTGCTTGGTGCTCGATTCTTCTCCGTAGCCGTCAAAGAACATGCGATCGCCGATAACCAGATAGAGCCGTCCATCATGATAGGCGAATTCCTGAGTGCCTTCCGATTCAGGATACTCGCGTATGGTCTCTCCGGTTGCCGCATCCAAGGCGGTCACAGGAGCGGTGAGCCCCGGCGTACAGTAGACGGTATCGCCGATGGCCACCAACCGCCGCTTCATTTGCGCGTGGTAGTACTTGATACGAACTGTAACTTGTTCCCACTCGGGATAGTCCCGCGTCCAAAGCTCCACTCCGTTAAAGGCGCTGCGCGCGATCAGTTTCCATTTGGCGGGCAGGAACGGGTTTTCGGCAGTCGTGGTGTCTTCAATGGTGAACAGACGCCCTTGGGCGGAGATCATACTCGTGATGGATGCCGCGCCCATGTGTGATCGGGTCCAGGCGGGACCCGAAATCCACTGGACGTGACGCGGTGGCCCGACGACCCTATCCCGCGCTACGCAGTTGTTGTCGGCCCCATGCAAGTATTGCGGCCACTCGTCCATGTCTGCCGGGTAGGGCTTGGTGGTCGTTTTCCCTTCGACGATTGCGACCCCGTAGGGCGCGAGTACTCGATGCACCTCGGACTCCGGGATCTCGGCACTGGGATCGACGATCACAAGATTCGCAAGATTATTGATGTACGGCAGGCGCTCTCCGGCGAACTGGGTGACCGACACTTTGCCATAACATCCCGCAGCTTGAATCTGCTTCCGAAGGCTGGAGACTCTGGTTTCCGAACTCTCCAGGCACTGGAAGACACAGCCCGGCTTCTTCCAGTCATCGGAGACGCTCTCTAACGCCTCAGCGCCGATGCAGACGACCAGCCCGCCCTCGACATTTATGGTGGCCGCTGGCGCAACCTCGCAATACATGATCAACATGCCGAAACAAACGGCAATCATTCTCTTCATTGGAAGTACCCTTCTCTCTTGCCAACTGACGGACTTAGTCCTTCGATATGATCTTCAAGGAAAACGCATATTGGCAGGGTTGCTTGGCTGGCAGTGTCACTTTCAACCCTTCAACGGATTGCCTCCACTCTAGGTTGCCTTCGTGTCCGAGCAAACTGACCGCTTCGATGTCGATCTTGCCGTCGGCTATTGAGCGGACGGTCAACTCGCCATCTTCTGGCCACGCGAGTGCGATCGCATACAGCGTGTCGCCCTTTGTCGTGAAACGAATGTCTTCTGCTGTGAAGTCCTTCCGCCAGTCCCACTGCTCTTTCTCTTCACCTTTCGCGTTCCGTTTGAGGCCGCGCGTCACAGTTGGGCCTTCCGCGTGAATCTTCCACGGCCGCGTTCCGTAAATGGCTTCGCCATTGATTCTCATCCAGCGTCCGATACCCCGCATGATCTCCTGCTCTTCGGGCGGGATCGATCCATCGCCCTTTGGCGTCAACGATAGAAGAAAGATGCCGCCGCGACTGACCACGTCCACGATACTGCGGACGTGATAGTCCGCTTTGTCCTTGTATTTCTTGCCATTCACGTAGCTCCAGGGATAGGCGATCGCGCGGTCGATCAAAAACCACGGTCCGACATCGGTCGGCATGTCCCGGCCGTTTTCGTAGCACTTCAGTCCGAACTGTTCCGGGAAGTTGAAATCGCCGCCGTGCTTGTTGCAGACCGTCACCTGCCGGCCGCCGGAGTCCGCCCGGTTGTAGTAGTCCGCGATCACGTCCAGCACGTACGATTCCGGCGGATGATCGTGTCGCATCGAGGTTCGCAAACCATCGAACCAGATCATGTCGGGTTGGTAAGTGTCGACGACTTCCGTCACTTTGGCCTTCCATTGATTCGAGAACTCTTCCGTCGTGCCCGTCCACTGATTCCAGTAAAGGTCTTTGTACTCCGAATCGAAGACGTCCCAGGTTTTGCGCATCTGGTCGGTGATGTCGGTATCCTTCATGGCGCCGGTGCAGTAGCCGAAACTGCGACCATAGTGAAACGTGGCGAGCAGTTTCATGTCGTCACGCTTGCGAACGGCGGTGGCGATCTCGCCATAGATGTCTCGTTTCGGCCCCATGTTGGCCGAGTTCCAGCGGTTGACCTTGCTGTCCCACAACAGGAAGCCGTCGTGATGTACCAGGCAGATCCCGCCGAACTTCGCGCCGGCTTCGTGCATCAGGCCGACCCACTCCTCGGCGTTAAACTTTGGCGCGGTGAACATCGGAATGAAGTCCTTGTAGCCGAACTTCTCCAGAGGCCCATACTTCTTCGTGTGATACGAGAAGACCCCTTTGGCATCCTTGCGCGAGCCTTCATACAGATTCCTCACGTAATCCGGTCCGCCATGAGCCGGCACGGAGTAAACGCCCCAATGCGTGTAGACACCGAACTTGGCGTCCTTGACCCACTCAGGAAGAGCGTTCTTCGACAGCGAGTCCCACGTGGGTCGGTAAGTTTCGTTGGCGACTGCGTTGGTTCCGGCAAGACTGAAGCAAAAGGCAATCAGGATTGTGTAGTGGTGGATGCGGTTCATGATTGAATCGTCTGTGAGTTGTGGGGCGTGTTAATTTGCTGTTGCGGTGGGCGGCACACTAATTGAGTCTGATGACCCGTGTCGCGTTCGCTTCCATTGGCAGCGTGAGAGTCCAACCGTCGGGAGACTTGGAGACCTCCATCTCGGTTTCACCGACGATCTCGTTGAATGTTGGCTCTGTCTTCAATCCGAGCGAGGCGGCATCGATATCAATTGACACGGTTTCGGGTGGTTCAGGTCCCCATACGGTGAAATAGACTTCGTCACCGCGTCCGAATCGTTCGACCTGCACTGCGTCACTGTCGACGACAGCATGAGTTACCGGCTCCCAGCCAGCTAAGCGGATGGCAAGATTGGCTGGTTCGTAACGATCCCAGAGCTGCTTATGTTCTGGCTTATTGATCCAAGACCAATCCTCTGAGTAACCGGGCCGATCGCGCGTGTAGAAGTACTGGATCTGCACTGGGCAAGCGAATCCGTAAGCCGTTGTTTGGGCAAGTGCTCGCTTGACTCTTTCGATCGTTGGTGGTTCGTTATGTGCAACGATGTTGCCGGAAGAAATCCGGTAAGACTTCCGACCAATCACCATGCGTTCGAAGTCCATTCCGCCGAGTTCGATCGGCTTGAAGCTGCCTTCATGCCAGCCACCGGCCACCAGTGCCGCAGTGAAGAAACGTCCGTCATTTGCATGCCCCGCAGGACGATTGGGTTGTTTTTTCCAACCATATACCTTCATGCCGGCGGCCTCGTGGAATAGGCCAAGTCGATCGCTCTGCTCGCGAAAGGCATCGAACAGTTCGTAGTGTGTGAGTTTCGTGTGGATGCAGACGCGGCCTTCCTGATCGAAGGTGAGAGGATGATCAACGAAGGCGAAATGATCGCGGCGATAGTTGAGTGAGTTGCCCCATCCTCCGACGCGATCCCAGTGGATGCTGGCGTAGTTGCCACGGCCGTGGATCTTCTCCGCCTTGTCAAGGAACAACCGTCCGAATACTGGCAGGTCGCGGCTGTCAAATAGATCGGGATCGCAGTTGATCGGGAAATCGATCTCGCTGGTCTTAGGCTTCAAGATCGTGGCGAAGGTTCCGTCAGGTTTGCCACAAACGCTGTTAATGAGAGCTTCGCGGCCGTCGGTGAGTTCCCGTGATCCTTCCGGCGCTTGCTTGCAGTAGTGCTGAACGGTATCGGTCGAAGCGATCGCCTGAAGTACTTGCTGCTGTGACTTAATCGCAGACACGTCTGCCACGCCCTGGATGCGCCCGGACGTCTTGGTGTACGCCATGTATCGCGACTTCCGGGGATTGATCAAGTGATCGGTCTTGGCTTCCGCTTCGCCCTCGGCGACGTAGTTGGCCCCGATCCAATCATGATGATGGGCCAGCGTCTTCATGACCCACGGTTCTATGGAGTAATACTCGGGATACCAGTCGTAGTACTTCGCCAGCGCGTCGCGAAATCCCCATGCGCCGTCGATGGAATAGACGCGGAAACAGAATCTGGCTTTCGACGGAAACTTGGCCGTGTGTTCCGACAATCCGAAAGCCATCTGGATACGAAGTCCTTCCGCATCCGCGCCGACTTCGAACACACAAGGATTCGTAGGGGGAATACAGATCGCAACTCCGCCTTCCTCATTCCAAACTGCCGGAATCGGAATCAGGTTGTTGTCTTTGGTGTAAGCGCCTTCGCTGGCCGTTATCGTCGGGCTATTGCTAAACGACTTGCCCCATTTCCAGCCGGTCGCGTCCAGCGGAACGTTGAAGCCCAGCCAAAGGCCTCGATCCGTGTCCGTGAGGTTTGTCAATTCGCCACGAATCTCGATGAACCCATCGCCTTCGGTCCAAGACGCGTCGAGCTGGGCGCGCAGCGGGCTCGTCGCCGTGAGCTGATACGAGCCATCTCGTTTGGCGAGGTCTCCGAACACGGACAGCTTTGTGTCGCTGTTCGGTTCGCGGAGATAGAATCCACCGTCAACACCACGAGCAAGCTCTCTACCGCGCAAGTGAACCGCGTCCACGGTTCCGTCCTCAGCCAGTGTCAGGTTCAATCCTGCGCCGTCCGAAAGTGACGCCGACCGGGCGGAGGCTGCGCCGAGCAGCACAATCAAAGTTGTCAATATCGCGGTCTTCACTTCGTGCCTCGCTTCTTCTGCTCTCGCTGTCTCGAGCGTTCTTCCTTTTTAGAGTCGCCGCATTTGTTCTCGGTCTTTTCGGTAACTTCACCCGGCCGCGCACCTTTTTGAGACTCGGGAAGGTACGGTCGCTCGGCGCGCCAGTCCGCGTACCCTTGTCGTAACTGCTGCATCTTCTCCGGCATTGCCTCGGAAAGGTCGTTCAGTTCCGTCGGGTCCTTCCTGATGTTGAACAGCTCCCACTTGCGGCCAGCCGTCACCGCTTTCCAATCTCCCTGGCGGATCATCCGCTTTCCTTCCAGCCATCCGGAAACGAGGATCTCATGTTCCGGCCGTGTCCCGTTCTCGAAGACCGGCACCAGACTCATGCCGTCCAGTTTCGGTGTCGGTTCCCCTTCAAACGACTTCGGGTACTGCGAACCGGCCAGCTCGAGAAACGTTGGCATGAAGTCGACCACATGGGCCGGTTCGCGGTAGATGGAACCGGGCCGGATGACACCCGGCCAACTGGCCATCAGATGAGTGCGAGAACCACCCGCGTGCCCGTTCTGCTTGAACAACCGGAATGGTGTGTCTCCCACGCAGGCCCACATTGGGTTGAGAGAGCGATAAGATTTCGGGTCGGTTGGATGCAACTCATTCTGTCCACGCAGGAAAGCGCATGAGCCATTGTCGGAGAGAAACATGATCAGCGTATTGTTTCGTTCGCCAATCGCTTCGAGTTTGTCAACGAGCCGCCCGACACTTCTGTCCAGGCAATGGACCATTCCGGCGAACGCAGCCATCAGCTCATCCATCTCCTCCTGTTCTACCGGAGACAAGGAGTCCCACTTGGGCAGAGGCCCTTTCTCGTTCTCGAAGGGAGAGAGTTTTGCCTGCGGAGAGATGATCCCGAGTTTCTGCTGCTTTGCGAAGCGCTCCCGCCGAATCTGCTCCCAATCCCTGTTATAGCGTCCCTTGAACTTCTCAAAATCTTCTTTCAGAGCGTGCAACGGGTAATGGGCGGTCTCATAGGCCACGTACGCGAAGAAAGGCCGGTCGTCGCTGTTCGTCTGGTCGAGAAACCGCAACGCGTAATCGGTAATGGCGTTTGTCTTGTAGTACGGCTTGGATGTGCTCGCCTGCACCTCTTCATGCGTCAGCTTGCGTTCATTGAGATGGAAGGAGATCGGGTTGTGTGAAAAGAAAGGTCCTGCGCCTCCATAGTGAACAAAGGACTTTTCAAAGCTGTTCATCGCCTTGATGCGATCCTTTGGTACCCACGAGTCGAAGTGTTCCTTTCCAGAGTAGAGCGTCTGGTAGCCCGCTTGTCGCATCAGATCGCCGAGCGACTGACAGGGTGCATCCGCTCCGCCGATAAAGACACCCGTCATCATGGCCGACCGCGTCGGGTTGCACTTCGCCATGTTGTACGCCTGGGTGAAACGGACACCGCCCCGCGCGAGCTGATCGAGGTTGGGCGTCTCAATCTCACCTCCGAAACACCCGATGTCGGAGAAGCCGATATCATCGGCCATGATCAGAAGGATGTTCGGCCGCTTCTCAGCGCCGAAGGTGAGCGCTGAGATGAGTATCGCAAGGTGAAATGTAGCGAGGCGAATTGCCGAACACATAGAAACAGCTCCGTCACGAGGTATTAACAGCTTGGTCTTGAAACACATAAGATTAGTCCTTCCGCAACGGGCCGACGTCTTCCCGCCAGTCGTCCCATACATTTCCCAACGCTTCCACGACTTCGGGGTTCGATGCGGAAACGTCGTTCATTTCGTTTCGGTCTTCTGACAGGTTGTACAACTGCCAGACGCCATCCGGTTCGCTGCGGTTCTTGGACTGCCGCACCGCTTTCCATTTTCCTTTTCTGACTGCGGAGAACTTCTCGTAGCTCCAGCAAATCGTACGTTCGGTTTCCGCACCCGATCGGATCTGTGGCAGCAGACTTTGTCCGTCGAGTGGATGGAGTTCGCGATCGGCGTACTCGGAAGGATACTCCAGGCCAGTGATGTCCAGCACCGTTGGAAAGATGTCCCAAAGATGCCCGACTTGCCGCGAAATCGTGCCGGGAGTGCCGATCCCGTCCGGCCAGTGGAAGATCATCGGTGTTGCCGTTCCGCCCTCGTAGAGAGATGACTTAAACCCTCGCATCGGCGTGTTGCAAACCGACGCGCCGAGTCCATTCAGCCGTGAGTGTGTTCCGCGGTCTCCCATTCTGCGGTTCGGAGGGATGATTGTCGGATTCCCTTCGGCGCTCGCACCGTTGTCGCTCATGAAGAAAATGGCGGTGTTGTCGAACAGTTTGTTTTCCCGCAGGTAGTCAAACAAACGGCCAAGTTCCTGATCCATGCGATAGACCATCGCGGTATGAATGGCCAAAGCAAGTTGATAGTAGTTCTTCTCTTCCTGACTCAGCGACTCCCAGGCAGGTGTCTTTTCGCCGATCGTCGGAATCGAACTGGTTCGCGGATCGATGATCCCGAGATCGACCATTCGTTCGTAGCGTCGCTTGCGCGCGACATCAGTGCCGCTGCTGAACACTTCAAGGTAACGGTCCACATCGGCACGCGGCGCCTGCAGCGGCCAGTGCGGTGCATGAGTGGCGTAGTACATGAAGAACGGTTTCTTCTCCCGCTTGCCTACGACTGCTTCGTCTAGGAACCGGATGGCATAGTTGGTGTCTTCGACTGTCAGATACCACTGTTCAACTGGCACCGTCATATCTGCCTCGGTGTACTGACGCCCATCTACCTGCATCTTGCTCTGGCGTTTGTCGTCCACCGGCCACCAGAAGACGGCGCTGAGCGGGGAACCGAAGTACCGTTCGAAACCTAGCTCAAGCGGCTTGGGCTTGATGTGCCACTTGTCCACCATCAGGTTCGTGTGTGTTTCTTTCAGTGCCTCGGCTAACGTCATGCCACCGCGGGTGACATCGCCCGCGCCGTGATGCGCGCCAGTGCGATGATTGCTCTGGCCGGTCATCAACGACGCGCGGCTGGGTGCGCACTTGGCATCGTTGTAGAAGTTCGGAAACAGAATGCCGTCCTTAGCCAGAGCATCCAGATGCGGCGTTTCGGCATCGCCCCCCATGCAGCCAAGGTCGGAGTAACCCAGGTCATCCGCCAAGATGATGAGGATGTTGGGCTTCTCGGCGCGCGCGACGGCGGCCGTGAGAAGCAACAGAGATGTAGTCAGTAGAACTTTCATGGTTCGTTCGGTTTTGGGAAGAGTATTATCTTGCGGAATCAGAGAACTCCGCGAACGAACCTGGCACTGCGGCCACCGCCTCGCGAAGCAGCTGCCGCATCTCACGGACGCGCCTTTGCTGCGACGGGTCGTCGAACAGGTTGTTTCGTTCCAGTGGGTCGGTGGCGATGTTGTAGAGCTGGTCTTTGTCATAGTAATTGGGATAAAAGTCCTTCGCCGGACCTTCCGAACCTCGTCCCCCCGGACGGTCCGCCAAGTGTGTGTAAGGCAGTGACGAGTTAGCTGGAAGCGAATCGGGCAATCGGAACGCGAGATACTTCCAGCCATCTTTCAACACAGCTCGCGTGGCGCCGATCTCAAAGAACAGGTGATCATGGATTTCGTCATCGCTTCCCTGCAGGACTGATGCAAAACTCTTGCCGTCCATTTTGTGTCGTGTCTCCGTCGGCACGCCACAGAGTTCCATGATTGTGGGAGCAAAGTCGATGTTCGAGATGTTGACCGTTGACTGTCGGCCACCCCGAATGCACTTTGGCGACCAGACAAGACTCACCGACTTGATGCCTCCTTCGTAAAGCGAGCCTTTGCCGCTCTCGACACCGTGATCGTTGAAGAAAAAGACAATCGTGTTGTCGAGCGCGTCGAGCGCCTTCAGTTTATCAAGTATGGCACCGATGCCATCGTCAAGCCACAGAACGTCACACGCGGTTGGCTGTTCCGCGAGGCCGGCCTCTTCAACTCGTCGCGGTATCGTGTCACGAGCGGGTTGAACATTCAGCGGTCGTTCAAGCAAACCGGCTGGCGTCGCCAGTGGATCGCCGGTGTATTTCTTATAACGCGGTCCTGGGCCGTGGTTCAGAGTTGTCGCCATGTAGAGAAAGAACGGCTTCTCTGTATCCTTCCACTCGTCCAAAAACGACAGAACACCGCTGGTGATCCAATCCATGTTGTGAAATTCAAGAGCCTTGCACGTGTGTCCCGGAAGGTTGCCGTGGTACAGGCTCTGGGCAAAGTCAAAGCCGCAGGCCTTGAACGCTTCGACCAGCTTTCGCTGCTTTTTGGCGTAGTACGCCGCGACAGCCGGATCTTTTGGGTCAGAGTCATCTGCCGGGCCGCCACTGCGGCCGACTCCCTGCACTTGAATCACATGGTTTTTGCCAACGGCTCCAGTAAAGTAACCGGCCTGTTGCAGCGTGCGAGCAAGGTTGGGAGTTTCACGATCGATATGGCAGTTCCATGTGATATTGACCTGCCCGTTGGCTTTCACGGTCTTATGGAAGTTTGACGACCGGCTGGCATACGTTCCGGTCAACACAGTGAACCTGGATGGTGTGCATACTGGACTGGTCACGTATTGATTGGGAAAGACAACTCCTTCGCGGGCCAATCGGTCCAGGTTCGGACTCAGATTTCGAGCTTTCCCGTGCTCGTCGCGGCCCTCTGGCAGGAAGTTGAACTCTCTGCGCTGCTGATCATCGCTGATGATGAATAAGACGTTGGGGCGTGCGTCTTCTGCCACAACGGTCGAGCCGGAGCACAACAATAACGCGAATGTTACGAACAACAGCGCGACTGTTCTCAGAGTAACGTCCGGTTGCATGATCTCTTTCAGCAATGCGATCTGCGGGCCTAAAGTCATTGTTGCTACCGGGTCTTCTTTCTCTTTTTCTTTCTGCCGTCCTTGCCGAACGACACAGACAATTCGAACTCGTTCTTCTGCGCCGCTCCCAGCGTACTGCGACCTCGATCGATGTAGCTTTGCATCAGTCTGGTCAGACGCTCGGCGACATCACTGTTTTCAGCCGCAATATCTTGCGTTTCGCTGATGTCGGATTCCAGGTTGAACAGTTCGCGATTCCCGCTGCGATGAAAGACGAGCTTCCACGGTCCCTGGCGAATGGCGAGGCCGCCCGGTGCTTGATGAACCGTGGCCTCACGAACGGGCTCTGTGGCTGTACCGAGCAGACACGGCAGAATGCTGACACTGTCTTCGGCTGCATTGTCAGGAAGCTTCGCGTTCAGGATGTCAGCGCAGGTTGCGAAAAGATCATTCAGGCAGATGGTCTGGTGATTGACCGACCCCGGCTCAATTCTTCCCGGCCAACGTGCAACGAACGGTTCACGATGTCCGCCTTCGTAGATGCTGCTCTTGGCTTCACGCAGTGGCGGATAGGGTCGTCTAGCCGCGCCGTTGTCGCCAGTGGCGATCACCAGCGTGTCCTTTGCCTGGCCCGTGCGTTCGAGCGCATCGAGGATCCGGCCGAGCATGTGATCACCTTGATAGACCCAATCCGCGTACCGCCCCTCCTTGCCGGTGACGCCGCTCTTGCCAACGAACTCAGCGGCCGGGGCGATTGGGCTGTGGGGCGGACACATCGGAAAGTAGAGGAAGAAAGGCTGACTCTTTGTGGCACGCTGCTCGATGTATTCGATGGCCTTGCGGATCATCAGCGGCTGATTCTCGACAGGCTCCACGTTGGCCACGACCGTGTCCTGCTCAATGACCGATCCAATGTTTCTGGCGTGGGTGAAGCCATAGAAGTAATCGAACCCGACCGCATTTGGCCCGTCGGTCAGCCTTGCACCAATCGGCAGCTTGTTATCGGAGCCAGGCTTGCCGTCGACCCAGTTCATCCCCAGATGCCATTTGCCGATGCAGGCCGTGTGATAACTCTGCCGCTGCAGGAACGAAGCCACAGTCAGCCGTTCTGTCGATATGATCGGTGGCGAGTAAGTTTTCAGAACTCCAAACTGACCGATACGAGATGGATATCGACCTGTCAGAACTCCATAACGCGTCGGCGTGCAGTTCGCAGCAGCCGAATGGGCGTCCGTGAAACGTATTCCTTCCTGCGCGAGTCGGTCGATGTTGGGTGTTTTGAATTCACTTTCCGCACGATAGGTGGCCGGTTGACCATAGCCGATGTCATCAAAGAGCACGAATACGATGTTGGGATTCTCGGCGGCGCAACAGACTCCGGCAGTGACGGCTAAGAACGCAACTAATCCGACGTGTGTTTGTTTCATTGTTCATCTTTCCCAGCTACTTCATTTGAGCAGCGAATTCTCTCAACAAGGCGGCCAGGTGCTGTTGATCCTTGCCCCGTGCTGAGTTGCCGCTGGACATGAACTCTCTGAATGGCCAATATTCGAATTTCGAGAGTTCCTGCATTATCTTGCGCTCAATCAATCGGGTTGGATACTTTGATCGCCGCTTGGGTCGTCGGTCGTAATGCTCGCGTAGTATCGACCGCAGGCGGTTAGCTTTCCTTGCTTGTCAAACAAAGCGGAGATCGTACCCTCGGCCTGATTCGTTTCGAATGAAAACCACGCGTAACCGGCGATCCACTTCTGCGCCTCGATCCACGGGACGACTTCTTTCATGAAAGCAAGCACACTTTCGGATGAATACCTGTTTTCCGCAGGTGTCTGCGCCTGCCAGTCCGCCGGAGCGAACTCCGTTATGAGCAGCGGTCGTCTGCCGTATTTCTCGTAGATCCGTATCATCTTGGCTTTGAAGGAAGCAGCATCGGGGCTGCCATACCAATGCGTGCCGACATAGTCGATTCGATAGCCTCGCTTGTCGGCTTCCTTCATAAAGTCTCGCATCCACGTTCCCATCACCCCTTGCACACTATCATCATCGATTCCTTCTGTGTTCGCACACGCGGGACTACAGAGCGGGATCTCTAACGACTCAAGGATTGGCCAATACTTGAGTGCATCCATATAAGACATGTTGGCCTGGTCACGATGATCCGGTTCGTTGAACGCGAGACACCGCTTCACTTTTCCTGCTTTGATCTGTGGGAGAACGTGTCTTTCCAAATCACTATTTAGGTCTGCAATTTTCCAGGCTCCCCAGGCCATTGGCAGGAATTCCATCTTTGATGGCTGAGCGGCGATTCGTTGCATGCCCCAGGAATAGTTCCAATAGGCATTGACTGCTTCGACTCTGGGAACGTTTTCTTTCCACGACCCTTTTTCGCCGAGATCGCGCAACGTGAAGCAGATTCCTTTCTTGCCTGGAAGTTTGAGCGAAGACTTTAATGGCGGCGCATCAACTTCCTTCGTTGCCCGTCTCTCTAGTTCGTCGATTTTGATGACCGCGACCTCAGCCGGCTTCCACCACCAGCCCTGGTTATCCCAGCACTGCGCGTATTTGTAATCTCCGACCAGTTGCTTGTAGGCAACCACTGCCCCCGCCTTGTCGCCTTGAAGCCGTAAAGCTTCCGCTTTGATCCAAAGGCAGGTACCGACTTCGTTCAGGTTGGCAAACTTCTTTACGTCATCTCCTTTGGGATGAGCGTTCAAGCCGCGATTGATGAGCTTTGCCTGCTGACCCCAAACCTTGACAGCTCGATCCGCCTGCATGACGACGTCGTCCCAGTCCTCTTTCTCGAACGCCGCCCAAGCTTTTGCCGTGACTTGATACGCTTCTTCGCCGGAAGTCCTGTTCGTTCGCGTCGCGGGGCTAGCCGCCGATGTATCGGCTAGTCTTAGGGATACATTGATTCCAGCCGCTTTGAACTTAGCAAGTTGCTTGCGGGCAGCATCGGCCGGTTGCCACCACCAACCCTCGTTGTCCCAGCATTGCGCATATTCATAATGCCCTATCACAGTCTTGTATGCGATCATTGCTGCCGTGGGATCGCCTTTCAGCCGCAGGGCTTCCCCTTTGATCCAGAGGCAGGTGCCCACTTCGTTTAGGTTGGCAAACTTCTTGACTGCATCGCCTTTTGGTAGAGCCGTCAAACCATTGTTCGTTGCTTTGGCCTGGCCGCCCCAAGTATTTGTAGCTTGGTCTGCCAATCGTACAGCACTGTCCCAGTCTTTCTTCGCGAGCGCGTCCCAAGCTTTGGCTGTAACTTGATAGGCTTCTTCCGCCGACGCGGTCTGTACGACGGTCAATGAGAAAAGGAATAACGGGGTAAAAACAAAAACGCAGTGGAATAGATGTTTCGCCGGATTCATGCAAATAACTCCATGACTGGTTTCTCGCCGTCGCCGACGGTTATGGGACGACCGGACGGTGAGATGGTGGTTTTTTCGATGTTCAGCCCCGCAGCGTAACCGACCGTGGCATGAAACGCACTGACAGAAACTTCGTCGTCTTCGACGAAAAAGCCGATGTCGTCGAAAAGAACGAAGACGATGTTCGGCCTGCTGGAGTGCTCAGCGGAGTATGCCATACTGGCAGTAGCAACGAACAGCAATGTCGCCGCCCAAAAGCGTGTCATGTTCATCGGGGTTGGTCGCTCCACGTGGGGTCGGGGTCATCAACGATCACGCGAATCTGATCCAGCGCGGATCCGGCCCCCAGATTCAGGACCAGCGTTCGCTTGTCGGCAGCCAGAATGACCGTGTCCCGGTCGGGCTTTTCGGGCGGGTCTTTGCGGGGCGGCTCAATGCCGCGACGATTCTGCTCATAAACACCTTCCGGGTGCCCCAGAGTCCCGTCCGACTCAGCGAGCTTGCCGGTGCTGGCGAGCAAACCCAGAATCGGCTTATCAAAGGTGATTTGGCCCATCGCAACGGCTCTGTTGCGGCCAACCGGGTTCAACTGCAACAAATAGCTCCGGACTCGGTTCCCAGTCGCGAGCGAATGTGCTGGTTTATCCCGCAGTCGGCGATACTCTCCTGGCTCCGCAATGTCGATTCGGATCGACGACTCCAGGAGTACGCCGCGACGCTCCGGAAAGACGACAATATGTTCGCTGTCTTCATATCGTCCGGGAACGAAGCCGGGGCCTGGTGCGACGAACTTCATCACTCCGGTTGTCTGCAAGACTCCAGAGTTGATTGGCCAAGCTCGCTCAAATCGCTCGATTTCGAACTCCACGGATTCAATCGTCGGCGATGTTCGAGCCGCGCGAATGGCTTGGCCCTCAACGACGCGCTGTGCCGGGACGTGGCGAAGGCTGTCCGCCTGAGGATTCACTTCGACTTCGCCTTCAAACACAGAGACATTCGTAAGGCCGTCGTCGCTGACTGAAACGCCAAAGGCCGTGCCCAGGTCAATCACCTGCAGCGCCGGAGTCTCCACCCGAAATCCAACGCCCGATTTGGGAACATGAGCCGTCATGATGCCGTTGTGAAGTCGAGCCTGTTCGCCGCTGATAACCTCAAACACTGCCGGTCCTTGGAGCGTGACGGACGCTCCGTTGGCGAAATCCAGTCTTGCGAGTCCGGCTTCCAACCGCAGAGTCTCTACTCCGATCGACGCGCCTTCCTCCCGGTGGGTCGCCCAGAGTGCGTTCGACTGAAACGCTACTTGGGCGATCGCGGCTGGCGAACTCGGCATGCCGGGGCGGAGGAACATGACGGCCAGCGATGCGGCAGTTGCCAGCGCGGCGGCAATCAAAGAGTAGGTCAATGTGGTCTGCAAGCGCGAATGGCGACGGCTATCGCACTCGTGGTCACGCGCATCGAGTCCGTGAGTATGGTGCACGGAATTCAATGCTTCGTTCTGAATGCCGCGACGCTTCAACGATCTCCGTAAATCAGCATGCAACTCTGCGCGCTGAGCGAGCAACTGTATGTGGTCCGGCCCCGTCTCCAGCCAACTCAGGATCTGACGATGTTCTTCCCGGGAGACGTCGCCGTCGAGGAAACGATCGAGTAATTCATCGCTTACGCTCATCACCCACCCTCCGCCGCGAGTCGTCGGTGGATACACGCGGCAAGTGCACCACGTACGCGAGTAAGCAGAACTCGCACCGAGCCGGCGGTCGAGTCGGTCACCGTCGCAATTCGGCTGGCTGGCAATTCCTCGACATATCGCAGATCAAGCAAGTGTCGCGATCGCTGGGGTAATTGTTCCAGGCAGTGCTCAAGTGCTTCGCGGCGCTCATTTCGCTGGGCGGCTCGCTCCGCGATTGCATGGCAAAGCTGGACGAGAAGTTCGTCGGAGAACACAATCTGGTCTCGCTTCCTGCGCCGATAAAAATCGATCACTCGTGACTTTGCGATCCAGAGCGCCCATCCCAGGAAAGGACGGTCTGGATCGTACTGCTCAAACCTTCGAGCCAGTTCCTGCGCGATCTGCTGAACCACGTCTTCAGCGTCATGAAAACCCGAAATCGTTGCGAAGACGTACGCCGAAACGGATGGCTCGGCCTGCAGCCAAAGCTGCGTAAACTGCTGCCGTGATTCGGTTTCGCGTCGTTCTGGATCCAACTTACACACCTCCTCTTAGCCAGTATGCCGCCTGGACCCCTCAATCGTTAACAAGAAAGCCGCTCCGAATGCCGCATCTACTCACTTTTTCTAAACGCGCACGGCGTGCCTTGCGGCGGCACACCTGGTCCGATTGCCAAAATGCAGTTTCCTACTTCGGTGAAACTGACCGAGAGCAGTTAACGCGTGTAGTCGTCCTGCTTTTCGGCGTTCGCACGGCAGATTCGGACCACTTCGCCGCGCGTAGTCAAATCTGCACTTCGGCTCTTTCGCTTCGTGCATTCGGTCATCGCGACCGACGCCAGTTCCGCAAGTCAGGTTCGAAGCTTCGGCGGGCGCAGCGTCGTAAGTACTTGGCACGCAAGCGACAATTGCGCCGAAGACCTGATCACGCCACGGCGAAAAAGTTCAATAGCCGTCTTGTCGCCCCGACTGACCGGGGTCATCATGGGTGCCATTTTGGATTCCCGAAGTGGCGATGATGACTCGGTTTACGATAATCTGGTTGGCGGAAGTGTCATTTCGCGCAGACCGAGGCGCAACATTGGAAATGGCTCTCCTGCACGGGCATCGAGTCGGCTGACCCCGGTCATTCGTTGCTTTGCGGTGATGGCGGACGGTAATAAATGGTAAACCAAAATGGGTTTACTAAAGTCTACCATCCTTCGAAGTCGCAACAACAGATGACACGCAAGTCACGGCTCACACAGAATCTCTGGGAACGTTTCGGATTCCAGGACAACCCATATGACACACGGGCATTGTCGCTTTCACCGGAGAGCGCGTTGTCGGTCGCTGAAGCATTCGTTGGTCGCGGCGAGAAGTCGACCGAATGGCAGCTTCTGACCAATTTTCTCCGGAACCCGGGTGGTGGATGTGCTGTCGTCGAAGGCGATGTGGGCGTCGGCAAGACGACTTTTGTCAACCTCCACCGGTACCTGTGGGAAAATGAAGCGCAAACCAAACTGCTAACCCCCGCGTCGGAAATTTCGGTTCAACGCGACCGGAGCGTTCGGGAATTCCTGCTGAGCGTTGTCGGCGCATTGGCGGGTCGCTTGGCGCTGAAGATGGGCAGGCCGCAGCAACCAAAGACGAGTTGTTGACGGAAGTCTCAGCCCTCACCGGCGTCCTTGTGCGAGAATCAGTCAACCTTTCGGGTGGAATTTCCGTCCTCGGTTCAGGGGCAACCGGAGGCAAGAGCAAATCAACAACCGTCCATCGTGGTGAAGTGTCCGTACCGGCGCTGAAGCAATACCTCGACCGTCTGTTGACACGTGTGCGGAAAGTACGATTCGCAGGAGCGATCCTACACCTCAACAATCTGGAATTGTTGGCTCGGGACGACCCGCAACAACTCATTCGGTTCTTCGACGAAACGAGAGACAGTTTGCAGACCAAACATGTCTACTTCATCTTCGTAGGCTACACGGGAATGTTTCAGGAGATCATCGTTCCACTCGAACGAGTCCGGAGTGTCTTCTTTGGCCATCCCATTCACCTGCCGCCACTCAGCAAACAGGATGTTCATCGTGCAATCAAATTGCGATACAAGCTGCTGGCGTTGAAGAAGAACAAATGGATCGCGCCAGTGGATGACGAACTCGTCGATCACCTCTACGACGTATTCGCCGGAAAAATTCGGTTTGTCATGGATTCGATCACCACGCTCGTGACCCGACTTCCGGAGGGGTCACCAGTACGCTGTCGGCGGGTGGCGCTCGTGAGATGTTGCAGCAACTCGCATGGGAACGAATTCGCTCTGTCCTAACTGATGCCGAACAGGGTGTTCTCGAAGTCGCTGTGAAGCAAGGTCGATTCACCAATTCATCCCTCGCGAAGGCCACCGGCAAGAGCAAACAGAATGTAGCGAAATACCTGAAGCGTCTTGTGGAGGCGAACTTTGCGTATCTGGCAGAAAAACGCGGCCGTAGCGTCTACTACGAAACTTCACCAGAACTGGCGCTGCTTCGAACAACTGCAGCTGATTAGATACTCGAATAGGTGAGTGGTGCGCCTTCTCGGCAACACGACCCCGGTCAACACTCAAGACAAGAACACGAAGCGAATCACGTCCACATCGTCGTAAGTGCTTGGCACGCAACGGACAAATGGTCCGACGAACTGGCAACACCACATCGAAAAAGTTCAATAGCCGTCTTGTCGCCCCGACTATTTTTCAAATCGAGCCCTTCGGCGAGCATGTCAAAGGGCTTTCTCATTGTGGGCACAAGAGTTACGCCTTCGAGAGAAAAGTTCAAACAGATGATTTCGAGGATGCGACGTTTTGCGGCGTAGTCAGCCGTCAGCCATTTGCTCCGTAGCTCTTGGGAAAGTTCAAACGCTTTCACAGCAATGTCGATGATCTCGTACCTTCCACGGCTCGCCTTCTCCAAGTGAAGAGCGCACTGGCCGATTTCGGTTCCAAGTCGTCTCACCCGAATGCGGCGACATTTCGAGACCGACTTCTCGGTGGATAGCTTGCATGTGCTTTCGGGAAAGCGACAATAACGCTGCTCGAAATGCCAGTTCGCCTTCTCTAACGTCAGAAGAGCCGTAGCCATGCAACGCCAGAAGACCACTTTCCCAGCGATTTGCGTCGTTCTAGGACCGCTATTCTTCGGTCTCCACGCAAGCGGGCGTCATGCTCTAGCGGCGGACTATGACTTCACCGGCATCACCACTTCGCTGAAGAAGGCCGTCGAGGACGCACCGCTGGATGGGGCGTGCCTGTTGGTTGTCAAGGACAGCGAGATGATCTACGAGCACTGTTTCAGCAAATACAAACCCGAAACGGTGGTTTCCATCGCTTCAGCCAGCAAGTGGCTGTCGGCTGCCACGATCATGACGCTTGTGGACGAAGGTAAGCTGAGCCTCGACGATCCGGTCTCCAAACACCTACCAAGGTTCACTGGCAAGAAAGGCGAGATCACTATCCGACAGCTTCTTTCGCACACGTCGGGGCTACCCGGCGACGATCCGGCCATCGGCACCTTCCGAATCACGCTGAGGGAAGCCGCCGACCAGATCGCCGAGGTGCCGCTGGTTGCTGATCCGGGCAAGGAATTTCGCTATGGTGGGGTTTCGATGCAGGTGGCCGGGGCCATTGCCGAGATTGTCAGCGGGAAATCGTGGGCCGACCTGTTTCAGGAGCGAATCGCTGGCCCCTGCGGAATGAAGAACACTCGCTACGGTCGTTTCGGGCTCAACCGCAACCCACGCATCGCAGGCGGTGCCAGTTCCACCATGAACGATTACCGCAACTTCCTGACGATGCTCCTTGCCGAGGGTGAGTTCAACGGGAAGCGGGTTTTGTCGAAGGAGGCCATTCGGGAGATGGAGAAGGATCAGACCGGAGGTGCGGAAAAAAAGTCGGCAACGTTGGCAAGGCTCACGGCTGGATCGAGATATGGGCTCGGAGAATGGCTCGACCGGAAAGAAGAGAACGGTCAAGGCATCGAGATCAGCAGCCCCGGAGCCTTTGGTTTTCGGCCATGGATCGATAGAGAGAACAACCTGTTTGGTGTGTTCGTGGTCGAGATTCGAGATCGTCGCACCAAGCGAGCTTTGGCCAGTATGGGCAACATCCAAGATCATGTGCGACAAGTCATCACTGGGAAATGAGATGCTTGGCAATCTTCACGAATGGTCCCAAACTCCAAGGAACGAACGTCTCTCCCCGATTCTGGAGAATGATCTCCGGGTACGGTGTGGCGACTCGCTTCATGGTCGATCATGGACGGTGCGCTGCAGCACACGCACTTGGCATGCACCATCATACAGTTACGTTACTAACGGTTTTCGTCCTGCCAGAAGTTTCTTTCTATCTCATTAACGCATTAACTGAGGAATACAGTTCCGAAAATGCCCGTTCTTTGTATTCCGTCTCCAGCCGTATGCAAGGCTCAAGCAGCCATCAATAGCTGTACGACATCGCCCTCCCACTCGGCGACGGAGGCGACAAAAAGTTCTAACCGTCTTCTGAACACTCGACTTGAATTCAAAACAGCTCGTCGCATCGATTCGTGGCGAGCTGTTTCTCGTTGAATAGCAACGGTTTGCATTGTTTTTTTTAGCTTGTCTTGTCCGTTCAAACGGATGACCCAATCTCGGCGATCACTGGTTCTGTCAGTTTCGAAGCAAATTGGAATTCCAGGGGAGAAGTCTTGCTGAACGTGAATGGCAAGCTCGTCGGAAAGGCGGAAGCAGGAATCATTCGCAACGAGCCCGGCGACTCCATTCAAATTGGTGCCGATCTGCTCCAGCCCGTCGGAAACTACAGCACACCGAACCACTTCTCCGGCATCATCGAAAACCTCACGTTCAAATATCCGAACGGAACCTGACGAGCCTCCGTGACTTACCCTTCGGCGAACATCCATTTTTCCACAGACTCAAGTACGCAAAGGCGTGAACCCAATATGGGATTAGTTCGACTTCAAGCTGTCGGGAAAGCACGCCGTCACGTTGTAAGAATGTCCTACGTCCATTATTAAATCACAAAGTATGAGAACAATGACAACTCTAGCTGCGAATATCTTCTTCGCATCGACGCAATTGACTGCGATTCTGCCATGACTTCTTTTCGGTCATCCTTTCTCGCCGCGACGTTGGTCTTGCTGTTCAGTGTCAGTTTCACACTCGCGGACGCTCCGCCTTTGTCGGATTACTGCCAGCGTTTGCAGCAGGAGATTCAGGGAAAGAAGCACGGATTCCTCGCTGGCAACGTCACGTATTATGTCGGCGGGTTTCATGCGAGTTGGGAGCCGAAGGAACACGAAACGCTCGGGCTGACTCATCCGTTCTGTCACGATCTTCGCAGTCGCGGCGTCGGGCTGGTCCAGAGTCGCGGTAAGGATCAAGACGATACCGGTCTGGGCAACGACTTCTCGGGCTGGGAGTTCTACAAGGACACGCGGGTTCTGTACGGCAGCATAGTGATTGATGGGAAGATTCATCGTCACCCGGTCCCGAGGAAGATGTACTGGCGACCGGACCGAATGATCTGCGAATACGAAGTCGATGGCGTCCAGTTACGAGAGGAGAAGTTCATTGCCGCAAATGACGTAGCTTGTTCGATCATCACCTCGTCGACTCCGGTCACGCTGCGACTGGACGGTCAAAGTTTCTTTGGACGCCACAGTCTGACGAGCACTGCCACGATCAAGTATGACGCGGATCACAATGCCATCCACATCGTCGAAGGGGGCACGACGAAGTGCCAGCCTGAAACAGATCGCTCTGAACAGGTTGGTCCAATCATGTATCAGGGCATGAGCACCGTTCTCGCCGCGTCCCGGAACTTCGCCACGAGCCACAAGTTCGCAAAGGGTGAGCATGGCGAGATGCAGTATGAGTTCGAAGTGCCCTGCGACAGCAAAGGAGTCGTACTGGTGTGGGCGATGCACGATGACCACGGCCAGGCGCTGAAAGACGCGATGGAAGTGCTCCGCGAGCCGCGTGAGGCAATACTCGCGAAGACGCGAGAGATGAATCGTCAACTGAGCGAAGAGATTCCTTACTTTCGCTGCTCGGATCGGAAGTTTGAAGACATCTACTACTACCTATGGTCGCTGTACCTGATGTACTACATCGATGTGCAACGCGGAATGGAGATGGAGCCACACACGCAGACGGCTGTCAATAATTTTCTCGGCATGCATCGCTACGACGCAGCGTTCCAAATCAAAGTGGGAGCGTGGACGAACGACAAGTCGCATTTCGCGTACGGAAATGCTCTGACATGGAAGCACGCCTTCAGCAACGGTCACTATCGAAAACAACCCAGTGGCGATATTGCGCTGGCTGACAACAAGGGAACGACGTGGCACTCAGGTGTGTACGGCAATGAGCTGTCGGAGCATGTCCTCGGAGCGTGGCAGATCTACCAGCACACGGGCGATGTCGAATTCCTGCGAGACTGTTACGAAGGCTACTTCCGAGAAGTGTTTCGCGAGCGAATCGCCCCGTTCTTCTCGGATCATTTTGAAGTGGCGGAAGCCTTGATCGCGATGGCCCGCCTCACCGGCTATGTCGAGGATGTCGAACGCTGGGAACGGATAGTGCCGCTCGGTCCGGACGGAATCAGAACGTGGTTCGATCAGCGCTGGCAAGCGAACGGTCACGAACATTTCTTCGGTGGACCAAAAAATGGCATGTTGATGACAACGGGATTCTGGCACATGCGCTCGAGGCATTTCCCGCGCGATTATGCTTTGAAGATGACCCGGTCATGGGCGTTTGATAAAGCCCAGGGTTTTTACGGCGACTTCTTCCCTCTCGCCATGTCCCGTCAGGCCATGAAGGCTTTCGCTACGAATGTAGACCACTCATTTGGCTACACACCCGATACCGCATATTTCACGCTCGACGGCATGTTTCGTCAGCGGCTTGGCGATCCAGCGTGGCGGCTGACGCTGAATCATCTGACCCACTACAACTTCAGTACGGACTGGAACATTCCGGTCGCACCGGAAGCCTACACGCGAAGCGGCAAACTGTTCGGAGACCAGTACTCGAACTTCAACGCGGGCAAGCTTCTGCTGTACCTCGAAGGGCTCGCAGGGCTGGAGTATTCAGTCCCCGGCCGGAAGCTCGTCGTGCACGACACAATGCCCACAAACTGGAAGTGGATGGAAGTCCGCCTGCCGATCAGGATGCCGGGCGAGAAGAAGACTCGCTGGCCAGTGATTCGGTATGAGCGAACTGAGATCAAGAACGAGGATGGGAGCGGGAGCGAGATAACCAAATCAATCCGAGTCACAGACTGCCCGCTGCAAATCACCATTGAGCCGTGGTCGGAAGAAAAACGCGTGATTCGTTCTGACATGCAACCAGCCAATGGCAGGAAACGAAAGGCGCTCAGCTATCCGCACTATACCAGTTACGCTTTTGATGCCCCGCAATCAACGGCTTACGTAAAACTCCGTCTGGACGCCACTTCGGCTAGTAGGTGAGACCATGGTTCGACATCAATTCTCTAACCAAACACGTCAGTAGCAAAACACGGAATTAGCCGCTAATGAGAACTTTTCCGGTCATCGCACAACTCCAACTGTTCGTCCGGGCACTCGTCGTGGCGGCTGTTCTATCGGCATGCCCTTTTGGGCAGCTTCGGGCAGCCGAGCGCCCCTCGAAACCGAATATCATCATCATGATGGCGGACGATATGGGAATCGGAGACACGAGTGCCTATCTCGGAGTACGCTTGAGTCCCAATGCACCTCCGATTGAGAGGACATTACGCACTCCCAACCTCGCCCGGTTTGCTCGCTCTGCGATGGTGTTTACGGATGGTTACGCGCCAGCCTCGATGTGCAGTGCGACGCGCTACTCGCTGTTGACCGGACGATTTGCTCATCGGTCGTACCTGAAGAATCAGGGCTGGCTGCCTCATGGCCCGAACACTCCCATGATTCAACAGGCGCTGACAACGCTGCCCGAAATGCTGCAGGCCAGCGGTTTTCGCACAGCCGGAATCGGCAAGTACCACATCGGCATGTCATTCGACGACGGTGCGGGCAAACCTGCCGACGATTTTTACTTTCACGATGTGGACTTCACGAAGCCAATCCTCGACGGACCTACCCATCACGGCTTTGACGAATACTTCGGCGTCATGGGAAACACCGAAGACCCACTCGACACCGAGCCGCGCGTCCTGATCCGCAACGACCGCTTCACCTTCACGGACCGCAGCCGCATGAAGCTGATCGGCATGAAGAATCGCGAAGGACGTATCCTTGCCGCCCCCGATTGGGATCTGAGGAATCTCGGTCCGCTCTACCTGCGTGAAGCCGAGTCGTTTATTGATCGCCAGTCAAAGAAGAATGACGAACCGTTCTTCCTCTACTATGTGCCAAACGCGAATCACTTTCAACGGAATCCTGACGGAGACTACGCCGTTCCAGACAGAATCGCAGGCACGCCGATCAAAGGTCGAAGTCGCTACAGCGACGCCGCGAAGGCAGGCGATCGGGAGGACATGGTTCTCGAGAACGACGTTGTTTTCGGTAAGCTACTGACTCAGCTCAAGACGACTGACGATCCCCGCTGGCCCGGCCACAAGCTGATTGAAAACACGCTCGTCATCTTCACCAGCGACAACGGGCCGAACATTGGTGACAACCTCGGCAGAAATCAGGAGAGCGGTGGTCTGCGCGGCAAGAAGGCGAAACTCTGGGAAGGCGGCATCCGAGTTCCCTTCATCGTTTCATGGCCGGCAGTTCTTGAGGGCGGAAAACTGAACCGCTCCATTGTCACGTTGACCGATCTTTACGCGACGCTCGCTCAGGTTGTCGGACACTCGCTTGCCCCCGACGAAGCCCAGGACAGCCGCGACGTCTTTGCATACTGGAAGGACACTCCCGACTCACCAGACAATCGCCCGCGAGTGTTCTTTTGCCATCTGGGACCACCTTATCTCAACGACGCTCTGGCGATCCGACAGGGCACGAACAAGCTGATCGTTAACGGTGGCCTGGCCATGCCCTGGGCTCCATGGTCAGCAGATGGGTCGCGAGGCGCTTCAATCCCTACCGTCTTCTACGACCTGAAGAACAACCTTGATGAAGACGCCGACACGAACATTGAGCCGCCAAAGGATGTTGCCGATCAGTTGGCTGCCACGCTCCTAAAGATCAATAACCGTGGTCACGCCAGAGATTTGAATCTACCGTCCGGTCCAGAACTGGTTGTAGACCCAGGATGGCATAACCTGCGAAACGACGTCACCGGAGAAATCGGGTCTGAATTCCAGCTTAGAGCTGGCAGCGGTGAAAAGCTGGTCACTCATCTTGGAATGTTCGACGACCATGACAAAGACGCTCCCATTCGCCCCGCTCGTGCGGTTCCGACAGAGCACCAACGCGACCAGCCTTCCCTGCATTCTGCCCAGAGTAAGAAACGCCGGATTGTCGCGAATCACGTCCTGCGACTTCTGCGCATCGAATCGGACGAAGCAACTGAGATCGCGCAATGTCATGTGTCCCCAGAGGACTCCGGCGAGTTGCGCGAATCATTTCGCTACATCTGTCTGGACCAAGCCGTTCGCCTTCAGCAGAACGTTACTTACATTCTTCTGATGTCGACAGAGGTGGCCGACGGCGATCGTTTTCGCGACCCGGCCAGCTTCGACGGTCTTTCACCGTTAGTCCATCCAGACGTCATCGTGCGTCGCAGCATGCTGGTTCGGGGCGAGGATGTGACCAGTGCCACGGGCCTCCCAGCCTTCGAAGACCTGAGCAACTCATACTCGCTCTTTCGAGCGCCCATAGGACCGACGCTCTTGTTCCAACAGTGAATGTCAAAAGGCGGTGCTGCCTTGGAAGGAGACGCAGGTCGTCTGTCCGAGTATTGGTTCGGATAGTCGAAGAGTTCGTCGAGACATTGGCTGTCGACAATGTCGACGCCACGGAAACGACCATGCTTTCCGCCCCGCGACCGCCGCGAATCATCAATTGCTTCGCGGGCCCTTCGCTGCTGGCCGGTTTGGCTGTCAACCATT
>PVBE010035231.1_pt1 | contig 41935 bp, 31 predicted proteins | sample 1631181 | NCBI WGS metagenome assembly PVBE01 (sample SAMN08397723, study PRJNA350692) | Marine metagenome, whole genome shotgun sequencing project. | isolation source: water | place: Pacific Ocean | collected 2012-04 | reverse complement strand
GTTGGGCGAGGCTGAGGGTTCAACCGGCAAATGACCGGAAAAACGGGCACTTCGAGATTCGGCGTGGTCGCGTGCTAGCGTTTTCGTCGCTTTTCTTGCGGTTTTCTAGTCGATTGGTCGTGAAAAACAACCCCTAAGTCGATAGTTTTCTAGCACCGGAAGGGGCCGTCTGGGACCTTTGACCCCCCATAAATGACAGAGGACCCAGCCGCCAAGTCTGGGTCCTCAAAAGCCTTCCGGTCTGAATCCCCGTTCCGGGATACTGTGCCGGCGGGCTCCCCGATATGATCTACTACACATCGTAGCAGATCCTTCTACTAGTGTCAATAGTATTTTACCCAGAAAGGTTCCGCGCAATCGAAATTCTGCTTCAGGGGGATATCTGGGGATTGGCGTTTCCGCCGATGTTGCCGGGCTCAAACGCCTCCACGTGACCATCCAGGAAGCCGAAGTTGTCCTTGCCCAGATGCCTCGGGCTGGTGCACCAGGTGTAGTGCATGCCGCTCGTACCCGTGACATGCGCCCCGGCATCCCACCAGAGCAGCGCCTGGGACGGCCCGCGCACCGTGGACGGGTCTACCCCGCAGAGGATGTCATTCGGCGCGTAGCCGGTCTCAAGGCGCTCAGACGGGCAAATGAACACGTCGCGGCTCGCCACGTACCGGGCTAGCGCGCTCTGCCAGTCCAGCATCGTCGGGAGCTGGTCGTCGTGGTCCGTGGCATAGCGGCTCGTGGCGTTGATGATGTCCCTGAGGTTCTTCGCGCAGGCCGCCGATGTGTTCTTCTGGATGTTGCGGCTGATGGGGATGATGGCGAGCAATCCGCCGATAGCGAGCAGCGCGCAGACGATCATGCATGTGACGCAGCCGCGGTTGCGCTGTCGCGGCGGCTTTGGCTGAATGGCGACCGCCCGCACGACATCCTGGTAGGCCACGGGCGGGGGCGGAGCGACGAGATCGTGGCCAAGGACCTCGTGAGCGGGCAGGAAGTCGCCGTCGGGCCCGAGGCGCGCTTCATCGCCAGGCGCAACGCGCGCCTCGCGGACGCAACGCTCAACGTCCGCATGGCGTAGTGGCCCATAGATCTCGCCGGATCGCTTGCGGATGAACCACTCCGGCTGGAGGCCGCAGCCCGGGCACTCCGACAGGCCGGGCGGCAGGTTGGTCTGACAGGACGGACATTGCACCGCTGGATCACCCTCACTTGCTTGCGCTGACCATCTAGACGCCCGAGGCGAGGAGGGGTTCCGCCGAGGATGCGCGAAAATGAGCGCTCACGCAATGAAGGAGAGGGTTATCCATGTCAGAGCGCAAAGCTGCCCTAGCAATTGGAGCGCATCCGGACGATGTCGAGTTCATGATGGCCGGCACGCTGGCCCGACTGGCCGACGCGGGCTACGAGTGCCACATCCACACGGTCGGGAACGGCAACTGCGGAACCGCGACGTACACGCATGAGGAGATCATCCGCATCCGCCGCGCGGAGTCTCACGCGGCCGCCGCCGTGATGGGCGCGACGTACCATCCGGGTTTCGTGAATGACATCGAGATCTACTACGAGGATAGCCTCCTGCGGCGCGTTACGGCGCTCGTGCGGGAGGTCGAGCCGGAGATCGTGCTGACGCAGTCGCCCCAGGATTACATGGAAGACCACATGAACTCCTGCCGGCTGACGGTGACGGCGTGTTTCTGCCGAGGGATGCGCAACTGGATCAGCGAGCCGCCGCTGCCGCCCACGCCGCAGGACATCTACGTATATCACTGCCAACCGCACAGTAACATCGGGCCGCTCGGCGAGCCGATCCGGCCGTCGCTGCTGGTGGACGTCAGCGACAAGATCGAGCTGAAAGAGGACATGCTGCGCTGCCACGCAAGCCAGAAAGAGTGGCTGGACGTGAGCCAAGGCAAGGACTCGTATCTGGTGGCCATGCGCGACATGCTGGCTGATATCGGCCAGGCGGGCGCAAAGCCGGTGGAATACGCGGAAGGCTTCCGCCAACACCTGCACATGGGGATGTCGGCGGAGCCGTGCGACAAGCTGTCGGAGGTGCTGGCAGATTACGTGCAGCCGGCGTGAGGAACGCGGCCCGCGCGGCGTGCGTTGACGCTAATGGCAGGCGCGTGATAGACTTGTGAGTGTATTTCTCGACCTCTAAGGGGGCAGCATAAGTTGAGCGACGATACTCTCGACATCGACGAACTGGACGACATCGAGGCCGATCCAGAGCCCGAGGATGATGCGCCCGAGTCCGACGAGGAGCGTGGCCCCGGCCTGCTCAGCAAGGTCGGCAGCAAGGTCGCCGCGCCCTTTGCTCAGATCTCGTGGGGCAACCTCATCTCGATCAAGACGGGCATCATCGCCCTGATCGCGTTCCTGCTGGTCTGGCTGCTGCTCGTGAATCTCGCGCCCGTGCGGCTGGTGCTGTGGTTCTGGGCGGTTGATGTCCCGAAGGCAGCCCTGTTCATCGTGGACGTGGCTCTCGGCGGGCTGCTGATGTGGCTGTGGCTGCGCCCGCGTTTGAAGGGTGATGGCGCGAAGGAGGAGGGCAAGTGAGGAGATTCAGGCCGGCTCAGTACCTCACCGTCCTTCCGTTCGCCGCGATCCTGCTGGCCCAGGACGCCAAGATCCACACGCGGGTGGAGGACGATGGCACCGGCGTTCGGAAGGTCGAGATCGCCGCTGACATCCAGCGCAAGGAACAGATCAAGGGCGACGTTGTCCACCTGTTGCCCGATGTCGCGGGACGACGCCTCGACAGCGTGAAGACCGCCAAGAGCTTCCGGATCTTCGGCAACATCCGCTTCGTCCGACCGGCGAAGAGCGGGTTGGGCAAGATGGAAGTCGAGCGGAAGACGGAGTTCGGCGGATGGCCCCCGGTCCAGACGACCTACGCCTACGCGGACGAGATCAAGCGGGTTGGATATGAGGAGAACGAGGCCGAGGCCGCGGCGGCTCCGAAGAGCGAATACGCCTACACGGTCACGATGCCCGGCACGATCGATGAGACCTCCATCATGCCTGTCGGAGGCCTGGTGGACGGCCAAACCGTCAGTTGGACCATGAACGCCGGCAAGGAGTCGGTGAAGGTACACGTGGAGTCGATGGAACCGGCATGGGCGCCGATCGTGCTCATCAGCGCGATACTGATCGTCCTGATCGGCTCGGGTCTGCGGTGTGTGCTCGTGAAGGTGAGGAACAAGCCGAGGAAGATTTAGAGGCGAGGGGACAGGGGACAGTAACAGGGGACAGGGACGGAAGAGGCGGACGGCGATGCCGGGTGAAACCCGGCGGTCCCGGTAGGCTACATTGGGAAGCAAGCAACGACAGCGGCCTACCCGGAAGGGTGGGCCGTCTTGGCGTGTGAGGGCTAGCGAGGGAGAGGGTTAGGAGTGCATGATCGAGACGATCATGCCACGAGAGGGTGGGAGTGGAAACTCAGACACCGAGTTTCCCTGGTCCAGTTAGGCTGCATTGGGGAGCAGGCCAGGTGTGGGAGGATCGAGCGAGGGGTGGGCGTGCGGCTCTGGAAACTCACACGACGAGTTTCCCTGGGAGCCGCAGGCACAGGAAGGCAACGGCGACGGCGTGCGAGACGCCGAGAGGAGCAGCGATGATCGTGACGAGCCTACTGGGTTTGGCTTGCCTGTCTTCGACCGTCTCGGCAGCCGGTGAGGACCGTGACGCGCCGGCGGCCGAGTTCAGCTTCGGGCCGCTGACGGACCTCCTCACCGACGACGGCCCGATGTCATTCGGCCTGATCGTTAGCGCGGATGTCGTCTCGTGGTCGGCGCCGGACGCCCAGGACCTGCTGATTGCCCGGTGTTGGCAGGGGGTATTCCTCTATCCCTCAAAGGACCTGAAGACCTTTGGCGAACCCATTCAGCTCTGCGATCAACTCGGCCATGTCATACTGATGGTCGAGCCAGTGGACTGGGACGGCGACGGGCGCCAGGAGGCCATCGGCACGGACCGTGAAGGCAACATTCTCTGCCTGAGGCGGGTCGGGGAGTACCCCAATCTGCGCTTGGAGGCCGCGCAGGACCCACTCGTGGCGCCCGATGGGCTTCCGTTCAACATCCCGTTCGTCAACCCGAAATACAAGCTCTCGGACCGACCGGAGTCTCTTTGGCCTCAGCATTTTAACTACACGTATCCGACTCGCTACTGCCCGGCCGGCACGAGCGCCCCGGACCTGATCGTGGGCGACTGGGGAGGCGTTCTGTGGTACTTGCCGCATGTCGGTGTCGAGGATGGCCTGCCGGTGTTCGCGGGGCAGGCCTACACCAAACGCGATGGTACTACCTTCGCCAGGCCGAAACACCTGCTGGCCGACGAGCAGGGCGAGACGCTTCTGCTGGGGGAAGGCAAGGTAGACGGCACGCGGTACCCAGGTGGGGCCTCTCGGCCCGTCACGTACCGCAACGAGAGCACGCGCTCCGACGACCTGATGGTCCTGTGCGGGATGATAGGGAGACAGCTGCGGTACCTGCGGCGCGTCGCATCGGGGCCAGAAGGCGAGCCGGTCTTCAGGGACCTGGGCGAGGTCACGATCGAGGGGATGCCGGATGATGGCTATGATCCGTACAGCTACCACGCCGTGGCGACCATTGTCGGCGACGGCCCGTGGCCAGACTTGCTTCTCACTCGCGGGTGCGACATAGCTGTCTGTCCGAATCAGCAGATCGCCGGACCCGTGCCGACGTTTCGGTTCAGTCACTGGATCGCCGGCGAGGACGTGCCGACGCGGGGGTATAACTTCACCGAGATCCTCACAGATCACCGGGGGCGCCGCTACTTACTGGAGAACGACACCACCTGGCACTTTCGCGAACTCCTGACTGCCGATGGGCAGCCGCGGGTCAGCTCGAAACCCTACCCGCTGCACGACCAGAACGGTGTCTTCCGAGTGGATGGGGGAACTGACGCCCAGCACGGCGCGAATTGGGGCTTCCACCGAGCGGCGCTATGGGACTGCGATGGCTCGGGCAAACAGCATCTGATCGTCGGCACCGACAAGGGTCTGCTGTACCTGCTCCGGCAGGAGCGACCGCTCGGCAAGAATGGACGCTTCGAGTTCCGCTCGATCGGACCCTTGGCGGACTCCGAAGGATCCGTGATCCGCGTCCACCATCGGGTCGTGGCGGCGCCAATCGACCTCGACGCTGACGGCCGTCTCGACCTGGTCCTGGCGGGGGCCACGTATGGGCGAGGCGACCCCAGTCCGGGGAGCGGCATCTACTTCACGCGGAACATGGGTCTGCGGGCGGATGGCACTCCCGTGCTATCCCCCGTTGAGCCCTTGGAGACGGTTGGGCACCAGCATCCGGATTTCAAGAACCTCCACGCTCAACTTCAGGCGCTGGATCTGCTGGGAAGCGGCGAGCGATTGCTCGTGGTCGGCACGCAGCGTGGCGATGGCTTCCGCGGTCACGTCTACCGCCCGGCCCAAGACCGGATCGCGCTGGAGCATGCAGGCATGACGCTGCCGCCCATCTCCATTGAGGAGCGGCTACTCGACCTCGATGGCGACGGAGGCTGGGAGTACGTGCGCAGCGGCGGCGAATCGTTGATCGCCCGGCATGCTAAGCTGATCGTTACGAGGAGCGACCGCGAGACCGACTAGGGAGCGGACCTGCGATGTCGAGGCCAATGGTCGTCAGCAGCGGCGCGCGGTCTTGGCTCGGTAGCCAGACAGGGCACCGCTCTGTGGTAGGTATTCCATGTCACGCCCCCCATGCCCGGGCCGACAGGGATGACGACGGGCTTCGCGGCGACACCTCGGTGGTTTGGCAAGAAGCGGCGGAAGGGGAAGTGAGTGGGTTGGGAGTGCATGATCGAGACGATCATGCCACGCGAGGGGGGAGTGGAAACTCAGACACCGAGTTTCCTTGGGCGAAGGACGACGAAGACATACGGCCGGTGCCGGCTGAAAGCCGTGGAAACTTGGGAACTCAGACGACGAGTTCCCTTGCGAGTTTCCCTGGTCCAGTTAGGCTACATTGGGGAGCAGGCCACGTGTGGGAAGATCGAGCGAGGGGTGGGCGTGCGGCTCAGGCGAGCCGCAGGCACGAGACGGATGACGACGACGCGGCCCACCTTCCTCGATACGGCGTCGCAGGAGAGTGCTACGCGACACGCGCACAGGCCACCTTCAGCGCTTCCGCCCCCTGCGAAGCGACTCCAGCGTGGCCTTCGCGTATGCCGCATAGCCCTCGCGCAGTTGGGTCACATACTCCCCGTCCGACCCCAGGTCCCCGGCGAGCGCAGCTCTCCCACCGACACAAGCAAACGTATACGCGATGATCATGTCAACGTGCCCGGCCTGCACTTGGATCTGACGGCGTACTTCATCCATCGGCGCCGGGCGGAAGCCCTCCTGCGCGCCACCAGGGCTCCCCATGCCTCGCCAGATCTCAAGGTCCGTCCAGATGTGCTTGCCCGAACCCTCGTGAGCCGCCCGGTAGTCCTCATACACCCTGTCGAGGTTGTCGATCCTGAACTCGGGGTCGAAGGTGTGCTTGTACGTCTTCTCGTCGTAGCCGTTGCCGACCCCGTCCTGGTAGGCGAAGATATCGACATGGCTCCGTGCCAGGATCTCTGGGCTGATGATGGGATTGCCGGCCGGGCAAACGAGCACCGGCTTGTCCGGCGCCAGGGAGTGGCACGCGTCGGCGAGGGGGTCGTAGTAGCGCGACGCCTTGGGGAGGTCGTTCATCTCGTGAGTGAAGTACCATCCGTAGAACGACGGGTGGTGCCCGTAGCGCCGCCAGAGCTCTCGGGCCATACGTTTCCCCAGAACAACGGCCCTCCGGACACGCACGGGATCATCGAACCCGCCCCACAGCAACCACAGATCACCCCCACGCCCGTTGCCCAAGATGACGTGCATGCCGTTTCGGTCGGCCTGTGAGAGGATCGCTTCGATGGGGTCATAGTCCACGTCCAGCGGCTCGAGGAACTCGGTCTCGATTCGCGAGGGATAGTAGATGAGGCCCTCTCGCGGGCCGAGGGAGCCGCCGCTGCTCTCCACGTAGCCAACAAGGAGGAGGTTGATGCCTAGCTGATGCACGACATCCACGGTGTCTCGAACGTCTTGTTCGGTGGCCCCCTTGGGGCCAGGATAGCCGCCGTACGGGATCAGCCCGGGCCCGTAGAACATGCCCTGCAGCAGGGGCACGGCCCGTGTCTCACACGAGAGAACCTCCAGCGGCCAAGAGCCCCTGGCCACGGTCTCGCCCTCGGAGGTGACGCTATAGACAAGGCGACGTTTGCCCATGTGGCCCGCGGTGGGAATCCACGCCCGCACCAGTGCCGCGCTGCGCCCCGCGACCGTGAGGCTCTCCTGATGAACAAGGCGGCCTCGACGCGGCCGATCCCAGTAGAAGCTGGCGTCATAGGTGCGTGGATTGCGGCTGGTGTTTCGGACCGCAAGGCGCATTTCGACTTGGACTCTGTCCGTGACGGGCCCAGGGGGAATGACGGTCAGCCCCGTCGTCGTGCCTGGGGCCTGCGTCGAGGCCGGCCGGGCGACGGCACCGGCTGATAGGAGACACAAGGCGAACACGATCAGTCGGCGCATGGCAACCACCATCGCTCTAAGAATCTGCGACCTACACAGTCCTCTGCGGCTACTGCCGGTGACGCTCTGCCACATCGGCGACAATGGCCGCGGCGGCCTCGCACGTCTCCTCCGTGTATTTCTCGCAGAACGTCGGCCAGTAGACCCAGTGCTTGAGGTACTCCGCGGCATTTGGGCAGCTCTCCGCGCTGTACGTGTAGTCGCGAGATGCCGGTGGCTTGGAGAACGGGTACCGGCCGGCGCGGGCATAGTCCTCCAGGAACGCCATTGACGCCGGCATCAGGTACATCGTGCCGACATCCGCCATCGGCACGCCGCCCTCCTGGACCTCGGCCGCGAACTCCACGTTTGAGCAGTCGAACTCGCCCGGCTGGAGACTGAATCCAAAGGCCCAACAGGAGTAGGTGTCCTGGTAATCCGGGATCGGCACGGGCGTGAGGCCTGGTATGTCGCCGATCAAGCTCGTCAGCAGGCGTACCATCTTGTCGCGCTGGTAGATCTGGTCGCGGATGATCTCCAGTTGTGCCAGGCAGATTGCCGCGGTGCAGTGGGGCATCCGGTACGCGTAGCCGGGCGACGTGTGCATGCGACCGAAGCCCTCCACCATCTCTCCGCCACGGCTCTGGCCGTGGAAGAGCACCGCCTCGGCGAGGTCGTCGTCATCGGTGACCACGCACCCACCGATGTCGGACCCCATTGCCTTCTCGGAGTCGAACGAGAACCCGGCCGCCTTGCAGAGCGTCCCCGCCAGCCTGCCCTTGTACTCGCTGAACGTCGCCTGGCAGCAGTCCTCGTAGACGATCAGACCGTGCTTCTCCGCCAACTCGTTGATCGGGTCCATGTCGCACACAATGCCAGTCATGTGGACGGCGAGAATCGCCCGGGTTCGATCGGTGATGAGCGGCTCGATCGTCTCGGCGCTCAAGTTCACCGTCCCTGGCGCGGCATCCGCGAAGATGGGAATGAAGCCCTCGCGGAACAAGCCCTGGATCGTGCCGTAGTCCGAGATTGGGCTGGTGATGATCTCGTCGCCTGGCTCGAACTGGAACGCGGCGGCGAGCGCCGCCAGAGCGGGGGTGCAGCCAGGCGTGGCGATGCAGTGCTTGACGCCCAACTCCTCGGCGAACGCCTTCTCGAAGCGCCCGATCATGTCGACGATCAGGCCGCTCTCGGCGAATTCGGTGAGGTACCTCACCGCATTCGGCCCGACAGTCCGGGGGTACTGCATGGGGATGGTCACGGGCTTCCCGTCCTGCCCGTCCATCATGCGCTTGGCGCCGTACTGTGCTCTTCGCGGCACTTTCTCGGTCATATTCGCCCACCTCTGGGTCGCGTGCCGGAACGGCACACCGTTTGGCGATGGCGGCTTGGCTTCAGGAAGCCTCGGCCGGTTCCAACCAATCTGCAATGTCTCTCAGCGTGTAGACCGGGAACGGCTCCGGTTTAGCGGCACAGTGTTCCAGCAGCGCCGGCAATACGCGGTTCTCCGGATCATGGATGTAGTGGCTGTAGGGATGCCACGCGGGAGTCCAGAGCAGTCCGTTGTCGTACGCGTAGTCAGCCGTAGCCAGAATGTGCTCGATCCAGGCGTCGAGCGCCCCTGGAGGCGTCCACGTGCAGCGCCACCCGTCCGGCACGGGCTTGTCCCCGTAGGCGATCCTGAACTCGCGGTACGCCTCGTCATCGATCTCCTGACCGGCCGCATTGCTATCGAACCACATTCGGTCCGTATGGCTCTGGATCGGTATCTCAATCAGGCCGGTGGGGTACGCATACGGCGCCTCTCGCGTCGGCGCCTCAATGCTCGCGTGCAATCCCTGGTTGTACTCCGAGAAGCAGTAACGTCCGCTGACCCACTTGAAGCCGTTCTTGAGGATGATCTCCTGGTTCGCTTCAAGGCCATCCAGCCCCTGATCGTAGCCGCCAGGACCACGCAAGAGGGTCGAGTTCCAGCCCAGGCGGTCCTCGATCAGCCGATTCGAAAGCGAAAGCTCGTGATCCAGCGCCTCGAGGTCATCGGTCACCAGCAGGATGTGGGTGTATGTGTGGGAGTCAACGATGTGGCCGCGAGCGAGGATCTCCTTGAGCGATTCGACGACCCGTGGCTCCTCGAGGCCGTCGCAGATCTGCATAAAGTGGAGCCTGACGCCATGCTGCTCGGCAGTGTCACACAGCCGCAACATGTATTCGTGCAGGAACGGTGGCGTGCGGCCGTGGCAGACCATCGGCTCCAGATAGCCGCCCCCGGAATCGGTGTCGTAGCTGAGGGCGATGGCTGCGCGAAGCCCCCCGGGGATGTTCACCTTGACGGGCCCGTGGCTTGTGTCGAGTGCGTTGCCCATTCTGAGCCTCCCTGTCTGCATTGGCCTGGGGCCCGAGACCGAACATCCGTGGCGGCGACCTGGAGCGGCAGTACGCCTCCGGCGCTCCCGACACCTCCACGCCGGCTCAAGCTGCTCGCGGTCGCCCGCGAGGCGTCGCCGCTCAACGCCCCCAGGCAGGTGATGTGAACCGCTCTGCTCCTCGCCCGAGAGCAGTCCCGAGGAGCCATCCAAACCACTGACACCTGGGGTGGCTCAGTCCATCGCTGTTGCCTGGCAGAGAGAGGTCCGCGAGAACCCGTTATCGTTGTTGCTGGGAGGGTATTGGTTTTCTACAGCCCGTAGGGATGGTCGAGGCTCGGACGTGCGGCTTTCGCCCTCACCGATGGGGAGGTGAGGGCGGTTACGCGCGCGAGGCGGAGGGGGAAGTGAGGGGGCGGGAGTACACGATCGAGCTGACCGGCCAGGTGGTCAATGCAACTCGCACATTGTCGAGCGGGGCCTCAGCGGACCTTCCTGAGGAACATCACCCTCACGATGTCGGTGCGGCCGGACGCCCGCTCTTGCTTGGCGATGTCCCTCCGGGCTGCCGTCGACCGATTGACCTCGTACTCGCCACGGTACCCCCAGCGAGCGTAGCCGCTCTTGACGAACATGGGCACCGGGTACCGCTGTTCGCAGAGCACCTCTGCCCATCGGACCGTCTCCGGTCCTGGGCCGACCAGCACGACGTCCGGCCCTCTGGGGTTCAGCCCCGGCGTGAGGGTGCCACACACCACACGGCCGTCTTTGTGCGGGAGGTAGCCCGTAGGCCCCCCGCCGAGGGCCTCCCGGATCTCATTGCGGGTGTACTCTTCTCCTACGACGAACTGATGCTCGTTGCCATCACTCGTGCTCATAGTGCACTGCCTCCTGTCTCGGTGTGGGGCCTGCCCATGCAGACCTACGACGCCACCCCTTCGGCCAGCCGCTCTGGCGGCCCCTGGGCCAGGCCCCAAAAAACGAGGGCCGACGGAGAAGTCGAGCAGATCGACACGGTTGGTACCTGACATCGCGGCGGTCGTCGGGTGCAACCCTCGACGTGATGGACGAAGACCACGTGCGCGTACATCGAGGGGTGGGCGTGGGGCGTATCTACTAGAGTCAAACGCTCGGCCGATGGCACCCGTTCCGCCAACGGCGGAACGCGACGAGATGACTGGCGACTTCGTAGGCCCGCACGACGCCGTCCTATGTGGGGCTCAAGCTCGGAGCACCAGGATCACGGCAGACGACGAAGGCGACGGCCTACCGGGAAGGGTGGGCCGTTTCTGCGTGTGAGGGCTGGCGAGGCGGGCAGATGGTTTGGCGAGAAGCGGGAGGGGAAGTGAGTGGGGTCGGGAGTGCATGATCGAGACGATCATGCCACGAGAGGGTGGGTCTGGCCAAGCATTGGCGTGCGGCTCAGGCGAGCCGCAGGCACGAGACGGCAGCGGCGACGGCGTCGGGGTTGAAACCCCTCTTACAGGGGCTGGCGAGTTCCCAAACGGTCTACCCTTCGCGGTAGGCCGTCATGCTGTCGATGAACTGGGTGAAGAGGTATTTGGCGTCGTGGGGTCCGGGTGAGGCCTCGGGGTGGTACTGAACGCTGAAGACGGGCAACTCGTCGTGCGCCATACCCTCGTTGGTCATGTCGTTGAGGTTGACGTGAGTCATCGTCAGACCCTTGCCCTCGAGCGAATCCATATCGACAGCGAAGCCGTGGTTCTGACTGGTGATCTCGATCTGACCCGTCGCGATGTTGCGGACGGGCTGGTTGGCGCCGCGATGGCCGAACTTGAGCTTGTAAGTGCTGCCGCCGAAGGCGAGACCGAGGATCTGGTGCCCGAGGCAGATTCCGAAGATGGGGCGCTTGTCGAGCAACTCGCGGACCGTCTCGATGAGGTATGGGACGCCCTCAGGATCGCCCGGTCCGTTGGCCAGGAATATGCCGTCGGGATCGAAGCTGAGAATCTCCTGGGCGGAAGCGGTCGCCGGCACGACGATGACCTGACAGTTGCGTTGGTCGAGTTCGCGGAGGATGTTGTGCTTGATCCCCGAGTCGACGGCGACGACGCGGAAGTGGGCATTGTGCTCGGGCTGAGCGGCTCGCTCCTGCGGGACGCTGATCGGCAGGCCTAACTGTCCGGCTGTCAGCAGAGCCTGCTCGGCAAACGCGCCATCGACCCACTCGCGAGTGTCGGCGCGGGTGACGTCCTTGACCAGGTCGCGGCCGATGAGACCGGGATCGTCCTGGGCGCGCTTGATGAACTCGTCGCTAGACGCGCCGTCGGTTGAGATGATTCCCTTCTTCGCCCCATGAGTGCGCAGATGCTTGGTGAGCGCGCGGGTGTCGATGCCCTCGATGCCAATCAGACCGTTGTCACTGAGGTAATCGCCGAGGCTCATCTCCGATCGCCAGTTGGATGGGTAGTCGCAATACTCGCGAACCACGAAGCCCTCCACCCAGGGCTGGGTGGATTCCATGTCTTCGCGGTTGATGCCGTAGTTGCCGATGAGGGGGTATGTCATCGTGACGATCTGGCCGCGATAGGATGGATCGGTGAGGATCTCCTGGTAGCCGGCCATGCTGGTGTTGAAGACAACCTCGCCACAGCGGCTGCCATCCGCGCCGAAGGCGGTTCCCTCAAAGACGGTTCCATCCTCAAGCGCAAGCACTGCCGGTCTTTTGCCCATGGCCAGACTCCTCAGTCGGTTCTCGATCTCGAACTGATCTCGAGACCCGGACGGAACGGATCAGACGGGCTGGAAGCCCGTCTCTACGCGGGTCTCGGAACCGTTCCTATATGACGGCTCCGTCAAGCACTTGGGGCACGCCGTCCACGAATGTCGCCACCACGCGTCCGGACAAGCGGCGGCCGGCGAAGGGCGTGTTGCGGCCCAGGCTCTGGAAGTCGCCAGGCTCCACCGTCCACTCGCTCTTGGGGCTGAAGACGGTGAGATCAGCGGGCGCGCCGGCGTCGAGCGCGCCAGCCCTCAACCTAAACATCGAGGCCGGCCCGCACGTCATCGCAGCCACGACGTCAGCGATGCTCATCCGCTGAGATGACACCAACTCGTCGAACGTAACGGCGAGAGCTGTCTCAAGGCCTACCACGCCGAAGGGGGCGTCGTCAAGTTCTGCTTGTTTCTCTTGCGCTGAATGCGGCGCGTGATCGGTGGCGATTGCCCGAATCGTGTGAGTGCTGAGCGCCCCAAGAATCGCCTCGCGATCGCGCTCGGACTTGAGCGGCGGGTTCATCTTGGCGTTGGTCCCGTGCTCGGCGACGGCGGCGGATGTCAGGCCGAAGTATTGCGGCGCGGTCTCGGCCGAGACAAGGGCGCCCCCTCGCCGCAACGCGGCCAACGGCGCGAGGGCCGCGGCGGAACTGATGTGGGCGAGATGAAGCCTGGGCAGGCGCGCGGCGCCTGAGGCGGCCTTCTCGTAGGCGGCGGCCCAGAGGCGCGCGGCAGCGGCTTCGGCGAGGGTCTGCTGCTTGCCGGCAGCGACGGGCGCGGATCGATCGACAGCGCCGCCCTTCGTCAACCCGACGAGTTCGCAATGCGCGATGAACGGTATGTCCGCCGCGGCGGCTAGCGCGAGCGCCTCGGCCATCTGGTCGGTGCTCTGCAACGGGAAAGCGTCATCGGTCACGGCGACACAACCAGCTGCTCGTAGTGCCTGGAAGTCCGCCCACTTCTCGTTCTTGTGGTCGATGCTCGCCGCGCCGATCGGCAACACGTGACAGCGCGCCGACCGCTCGATGATCTCGAGAAGGTCAGCGACGCGCTCGGATCGATCGATGACGGGCTTGGTGTTAGGCATCGCCAGGACGGTCGTGAAGCCGCCGGCGACCGCGGCGCGGGTTCCTGATTCAATCGTCTCTTTGTGCGTCAGGCCCGGCTCGCGCAGGTGGACGTGAACATCCACGAGGCCCGGAAGGATGATCTTGCCCGCGCAGTCGATGACCTCCGCGTGATCAGGCACCTCGGGCGCGGGGAATCCCGCGAACGCGCCATCACGGATGAGCACGTTGCCGTAGGAATCCGTCCCGGCACATGGGCACACCATGCGAGCATTTGTCAGAAGCCAAGACGTGTCCGTCACGAGTCACCTACCCATGAAGAGACCCCTCCGCGTCTCCACGGAAGGGCCTCGTCGGCAAACACAACGTCAAGCGGCGGCGCGGGCCGGCGAGCCCGCTTGGCCGCGCTACTGAACCGTTACGTTGATGCGATCAACTTGCGGAATCCGATTGCCATCCGGATCCGTCACTGTGAGCGTTATCTTGTAGAAGCCGGCTTCCTCGAACGTGAAGCTGGTTTTCTCGCCGAGCGCATCCTCGGCCACGCCGTCGACGAGGTCATCGAAATCCCAGGAGTAGCGAGCCTGGCCCGCCAGCTGAGCCGCCGCGTTGAACGTGACGCTCTGGCCAACGCGAACGACGCGGTCGGGACCGGCGTCGGCTTTCATCGGCTCGTCTTCCTGGACGATGCGCATCGCGCCAATGTAGTACTTGCCCTTCTGGTCGCCAAAGAGAGCGAACTGCTCGAGCGTCGCTCCTGCCTTGTCCGCCGTGCCGGCGAATTCAGACAGTCGAACCGACACGCGCACCCAGCCCTCGTTGTCGGAGGTCTCGGCGTTCATGCCGAGGTGCTCGCCAACGGGGATGGCACCGGAGTCGATCAGACCTTCACTGGTTACGAGCAGGGCGCGGATGTTGGCGATCTTGCGGGGCGCGTCTTCTTTCTCTGTCGCCTGGCCGCCTGCGCCGGGGGCCATCACGCCGCCTTCGCCCATCATTCCGCCGCCGGGCATCATCCCGCCGGGAGGCATCATCCCGCCGCCGGGCATCATTCCGCCGGGAGGCATCATTCCGCCACCGGGCATCATTCCGCCACCGGGCATCATTCCGCCACCAGGCATCATTCCGCCGGGAGGCATCGCTCCGCCACCGGGCATCGCTCCGCCGCCAGGCATCGCTCCGCCGCCAGGCATCATTCCGCCGGGAGGCATTGCTCCGCCGCCAGGCATCGTCCCGCCGCCGGGCATCATTCCGCCGGGAGGCATTGCTCCGCCACCAGGCATCGCCCCGCCACCGGGCATCATTCCGCCGCCAGGCATCGTCCCGCCGCCGGGCATCCCAGGCATTCCGGGCATTCCGGGCATCGTCCCGCCGCCGGGCACCATTCCGCCGCCGGGGCCACCCGTGGCTGCCTTCTCCGGCTCGGGGATCTTGACCCAGAAGTCGAGGTAGCTGTTGTCAGGCTCCTCAAGGTAGGGGCTCAGATCCAACGGGAGCTGCAGCAGCACTCGTCCGCCCTCGTAGAGGCCGAGCGTGTCGACCCGGACAGACTGGCGCTGGAGATACTTGGCCGTGTCGTCCGCCTGGATCTCTCCGGCACCCCAAGATGCGAGGGTGACTTTCTCAACCTGACCCGTGGCCTGGTTGAACGGGAGCAACACGGTAGACTGATTCGCCCAGCCAACACCGATGGCTGACGCGACCAACATGACCGCCATTGTAACGACTGCCAACTGGCGGAACCTTCTCATTAGTGGCTCCTCCTTCCCGCCTAGGGCCCGCGCCGTGCAAGCCGAGGGCTCCATCCGTCTGAGACGCATAGGTCGGCGGTCAGGTTGCTTATCAATCGCTGTGCTTCGAAGACTTCATTCCACGCGCGTGGCCGCACTCCTCCTCGGTCAGCGCGAGAACCGTGGTGATTTCCGCGGCGACGCACATCCCGCGAGGAGTGAGGCTGAGTCGATCGTCGGCGATGGTTGACAGCCCCTCGTCAACGAAGCGCTGGATGTCATCGCCCCGGAGCGCCGGCAAATCGACGCCATGGCGCCCATTGAAGGCGTGAAGCGAGATTCCGTCTCGCAACCGCAGGCCCATCATGAGCGTCTCGTTGGCCGCCGCCGCCCCGGTGCAGGTCTCGGCGAAATCGACGGGCGATTCGCCTGAGGCCAGTTTCTGCGAGTAGACCTCAACATCGGCCACGTTGCGCCGTCTCTCGCCAGCGACGAAGCTCCACGCGGCGGCGCCGATGCCGAGATACGGCTCGTTGCGCCAGTAGGTCAGGTTGTGCCGGCACTGGCGACCTGGGCGCGCGAAGTTGCTGATCTCGTAATGCTCAAAGCCCAGTTCAGTCAGCGTCTCGCTGGTCAGCATGAACAGGTCGGCCTGCGGATCCTCGGGCATGGGCTCGACCTCGCCCGCGTCGACGAGATCCCACAGGGGAGTGTCGGCTTCAACCGTGAGCGCGTAGGCGGACACGTGAGACGGGTCAAGCGCGGCGGCCCGATTGAGCGTATCGCGCCAGCGCGTCGGCGTCTGGCCTGGGAGGCAGTACATGAGGTCGAGCGACACGTCATCGAAGCCCGCGTCATGGGCGGCGCGCACGGTGGCCTCGGCCTCGGCGGCCGTGTGGACGCGCTCAAGGAACGCAAGTTCATCGTCGTCGAGGGATTGGACGCCGATGCTGAGGCGGTTCACCCCGGCGGCCCGGAGTGCGGACAGGTCGGAGGCGGCGAGGGTTCCGGGGTTGCACTCGACGGTGACCTCCGCGTCCGGGGCGATGCCGAGGTGATTGCGGCACGCGTCGAGGATGTGGTGGATCTGATCCGGGGGGAGGATGGTTGGCGTGCCGCCGCCGATGAAGATGGTGCTGAGCAGCGAACGGCCGCAGGCAGGAATTCCTGCGGCACGAACGGCGGAGGCGGCGAGGGTGATCTCCGTTTCGAGGGCGTCGAGGTAGGCATCGACGAGGTCGTCGCGGCCCGCGAGGGAGTAGAAGTCGCAGTAGGGGCACTTGCGGGCGCAGAATGGGATGTGGATGTAAAGCGACGCGGGAGGCTGACAGGCGGGGACGCCTGTCCTACGACGACGAGCCGGGCGGTCGGATGGGCTCATATCTTCAGGAGCGACATGAACGCTTCCTGAGGCACGTCAACCTGGCCGACCTGCTTCATCCGTTTCTTGCCGGCCTTCTGCTTCTCAAGCAGCTTGCGCTTGCGCGTGATGTCGCCGCCATAGCACTTGGCGATAACGTTCTTGCGGAAGGCGCTGATGCGACTCGAGGCGATGACCTTCGCGCCGATGGCCGCCTGGATGCGGATCTCGAACATGTGCCGAGGCAGCAGTTCCTTGAGCTTGTCGACGATGGTGCGAGCGCGGATCTGGGCCAAGCCCTTCTCGCACAGGAACGTGAGCGCGTCGACCGGCTCGTAGTTGATCATCACTATGACCTTCGACACCTTGACCGGCGTGTAGCCCGAGAAGTCGTAGTCAAGCGACGCGTACCCACGGCTGACAGACTTGAGCTGGTCGTAGTACTCGAGCAGGATCTCAGCCAGGGGCAACTCGTATTTCAACGTCACGCGCCCGCCGACGGTGTGCTCCATGTCCTTGAAGATGCCGCGCCGTCCCTGCGACAGCTGCATGCACGGCCCGACCGCGTCCTCGGGGCACATGATCGTCGCGCTGATGTAGGGCTCCTCGGTGTGCTCGATCAGCCCCTCCTCGGGGTAGTTGGCCGGGTTCTCAACCTCGATCATCGTGCCATCGGTCATGAAGACCTTGTAGACGACACTGGGGGCCGTGGTGACCAGGTCGATATCGTACTCGCGCTCCAGGCGCTCCTGAACGATTTCCATGTGCAGGAGGCCGAGGAATCCGCAGCGGAATCCGAAACCAAGCGCGCCTGATGACTCGGGCTCGAACAGCAGAGAGGCGTCGTTCAGCGAGAGCTTCTCAAGGGCATCACGCAGCACGTCAAACTCGGCGGAATCCGCGGGGTAAAGCCCGGCGAAGACCATCGATCTGGGTTCGCGATATCCCGGCAGCATCTCCGAGGCGCCATGACGCGAGGCGGTGATCGTGTCGCCCACACGGCACTCGCGGGAGTTCTTGATGCCCGCGCAGAGGTAGCCGACGTCGCCGGCGCAGAGCTTGTCGGCGGGCTCCAGGGCCGGGGTCAGCACGCCGACCTCGTCGACCTCGACAACCGTGTCGGTTGCCATCATCCGGACCATGTCGCCCTTGCGGACCTCTCCCTCGACGACGCGGACGTATGCGATGACGCCCCGGTAAGGGTCGTACTCGGAATCGAAGATCAGCGCGCTGAGCGGCTCGCCGGGATTGTCCGTCGGTGGCGGCACGCGCTTGACGATGGCCTCAAGCACGTCGCGGACGCCCTCACCTGTTTTCGCGCTGCAGTGAAGAATCTCGCCGCGGTCGAAACCGAACAACTCCTCGATCTGCTGCATCACCTGCTCGCGGTCGGTGTTCTCGATGTCGATCTTGTTGATGACCGGGATGATCTCAAGGTCGTTGTCGATGGCCAGATAGGCGTTGGCGACCGTCTGGGCCTCCGGGCCCTGCGACGCATCGACAAGCAGCAGCGCGCCCTCGCAGGCTTTGAGGCTGCGAGAGACTTCGTAGTTGAAGTCGACGTGGCCGGGCGTGTCTATGAGATTCAGGTGGTACGTCTCGCCATCCTCGGCGACGTACTTGAGGTAGACGGCGCTGGACTTGATCGTGATGCCACGCTCGCGCTCAAGGTCCATGCTGTCGAGCAGCTGGGCCTTGGCGTCGCGCTCGCTGACGGCATCGCAGATGTCGAGGATGCGGTCGGCGAGCGTGGACTTGCCGTGGTCGATGTGAGCCACGATGCAGAAGTTTCGCGTGTGTTCTCGTTTAATCTGAGTGTCGGTCATCGGTGTAGCATAGGCTTTCTACGTCTTCGAGTTCGGGCCGGCGGATCGGCGTCGGAATCGGGACGCAACAAGATTGATGGCTGTCTGGAGATCTTCGACCTTAAGTATAACGCATAACGCAAGAAAAGTGGCAACTCCGGCGGCAAGAGGCACGAGGCAAACGAGCGCGTTGTCCCAGAGAGTGTCGGTGCCGACAAGCGATTCGAGCCATGCGGCGCCATACCAACACGCAGCGCCCATCGCCACGCACGCCACGGCAACCTTACCGAGCATGACGACCATTCTACGACCTTCCAACGGTCCGACGCGGGTCCGTAGCAGCCACGTGAGCATGACGGCTGTGAACAGCGTCGAGAAGCTATAGACGGCGCTCAGGCCCGCGTTGCCGTAGTGGTCGACGACGATGGCGGCAAGACTCACGTTGAGCAGGGCGGCGGCGATGCCGACCCACAGCGGGACCTTTGTCTCGTGCAGCGCGTAGAATCCCCGAGCGACCACGTACTGCAACGACAGGGGGGCGATGCCAAAGCTCCCCCAGAAGACCCACGCCGCCGTGAGGGTTGTGGCCTGCGGGCCGAACGCGCCGCGCTCGAACAGCAGACGCATGATGGGCACGGCCAGGCAGGCGCACGCTACCGCGGAGGGGATGCTCAACAGCAGCACGGCGCGCATCGTCCGAGCGAGGTCTTTGCAGTACGCGGCCATGTTGCCATTGGCGAAGTGGGTGGCAAGCGTCGGGAAGAGCGCGATGGCGATCGCGGCCCCGAACATCCGAGGCGGCAGTTTCAGAATGCGGTTTGGGTACTCAAGGTACTGAGCGCCCTCGGCGGTGGTGGCGAAGTTCGACACGATGACGAAGTTGATCTCGCTGACGGCTAGCCCGGCGACCACGGGGGCCGCGAGAAGCGCGAGCTTCTTTAGCCCCTCGTCGCCGAGATCATAGGCGGGCGTGAGCTTCGCGCCCAGCTTCATTAGCGGTGGTATCTGGATGAAGACGCTACCAACGGCTGCCCCTAGCACAACGAACATCGACAGGCACCACAGCCGGTAGCCCAGTTGATCAGGGCCGGGCTCGTAAAGGCCTGCGTGGCGGGCGATGGGCAGCGAGGCGAGCGCTCCGCCGATGATTACGAGGTTATAGACGATGGGTCCCGCGGCAGGCGTCTTGAAGTGCTTCAGGGCATTGAGCGTACCCATGAACAGCCCGCCGATGATGAAGAAGAACTGAGCGGGGAGCATGGCGCGCATGAGTTTCGCGCATAGGTCCTGATACTCGGGCTTCAGCCCCGATCCGACGGCGTGCCTGGCGAGCAGGGGCGCCTGCCACATGCCAAGGGCCACGACGCCGGCGCCGAGGACGAGCAAGACGAGCAACGTCACCCGAAACGTCCGCCAGGCCTTGGCGGTCTCCCCGGCGACCAGGTACTCGGTGAAGACGGGTATGAAGCCGGTTCGTAGCGCGCCACCGGCGATGAGGAAGTAGAACAGGTCCGGTATACGGAAGGCCTGCGTGAAGGCCTCAAACGCGTCGGAATCGCCGAACGCATGGGCATAGACCATGGTGCGGACGACGCCGGTGATGCTGCTCGCCAACGTGGCGAACACCATCAGCGTCGCGGCCGATCCGAGGGCGCTACGTCCCTGACTCTTCTGCTGTGTCTCGTCCTTAGCGCTCATAAATGCCCAAGTGCTCGTCTAGCGGCTGCCGGTCCTTGCAATCTCGCGCGGCTTTGTGCTATACTCCCGTTCCCTGGGACGGCTGACCTGCTTTACGCGTGGTCGGGCGGACGTTTGGGGCGACGCGTAACGACGGGTCGACTATCCCTTTTGTAGCGCAAGGTGGAGAAGCAACATGCCGCAGAATCGATCGATGAAGAAGGGTCTGCGTCAGCAGATCAAGCGTACCGAGCGAAACAAGGCCTACCGGACGCGCATGCGTAGTGCGATGAAGGTGGCGAAAGAGGCTGCGGACGCGGGCACGGATGATGCGGGCGCGAAGCTGATTGCCGCGCAGAGCGCGATCGACAGAGCCGCCCGTGCGGGCGCGATCCATCATCGGAACGCCGCTCGGACGATGTCGCGTCTGACGAAATCCATCGCCTAGAGTCTGATCGAACACGGGACTGACACCACGGCCGACCTCGCTCAGGGGTCGGCCCTTTCGCGTTCTGGGTGACCGCGTCGGATCTGGAGATCCGACCTACGACGGCAGGTACGGCGTCGGGGTTGAAACCCCTCCTACAATGACAGCGGGGGCTCCCTGAGTGATTCGGGAGCCCCCGTTTGTTGCATCAGAGCGGGAGATCTACCCCTCGGCGACGACCGGATTGACCAACGTCCCAACTCCCTCAAGCTCGACGCGAACAACATCGCCGGGCTGGAGCTTCAGCCCCTGCGCGTGGCCGACGCCCGAGGGCGTGCCCGTCGCGATGACATCGCCCGTTTCCAGCGTGAAGATGCTCGAAGCGTACTCGACGATGTCGGGGATCTTGAAGATCATCTGGCCCGTGTTTCCGTCCTGCCTCAACTCGTCGTTGACCCAGAGCTTGATCCCGAGCCGGTCGACGTTTTCGAGGTCAGACAGCGGAACCGCGCACGGCCCCATCGGCGCGAAATTGTCGCACCACTTGCCGTTGAGCCAGTCGAAGAACTTGTCCCAATCGCGGTCCTCGGGCCGGTCCCAGATCTTCAACTCGCGCTCGGAGATGTCGTTGACGATGGTGATCCCGGAGACGTGGTCGAGCGCGTCTTCCTGGGAGATGAACTTGCCGGGTTTTCCGATGATGAGCCCAAACTCGGCCTCGTAGTCGACGAACTGAGCGCCCTTGGTGACGATGATCGGGTCGCCATTGCCGCAGACCGTGTTGCCGGGGGGCTTCATGAAGATGCGGGGCGTGGCCATGTCGCTCTCGGTGACGCCCGTGCCCTGGAGCTTCTTGCTGGTGCTCTCGAGAATGTGGTCGGCATAATTCCCGGCGAGGCAGAGCAGTTTGCCCGGATACAGGATCGGGGCTTCGAGCTTGACGCTCGCCAGATCGAAGATCGCGTCTTCGGGCGCGTTGCCGGCCTCGCAGCACTCGACCATTTGCCGAGCCTGGGCGAGAGCCGTATCGCAGGCGAGAATCGATGCGACGCAGTCAAGGGTGTGGCAGCACTCATCATTGCGGGCGCTGAGGGTCTCGATGTCGAGGACCTTGTCGCCGACAATGACGCCGGTGCGGGTTATGCACTCGCAGGAATCACATTCGCACGGGGCCTCGGGAAGCGTGAAGTTCACGAGTTTCAGGGACATTCGGGATCACTCGTTTCTCAGGGAATCGATGGGTGAAATCCGCCAACGACGGCGGACGGGGATTCTACATGGGGTGAGGTGGTAAGTCAAGGAAACCCAAACGACGGGTTTCCTCCGGAGAATGCAACGTGGGGCTGGACCGTTGCATTCTCCTGCAGGCGCGGTTGCGAGGAGGCGGGCGACTTCGGACAGCGTCGGATCTGGAGATCCGACCTACGAAGGCGAGGGCATGGCGCGCGGTGGATTGCGGCCCTACTCGACGTCGAAGAGGGGTCCCCAGCGGACGAACTGCTCGGAGGCGCCGGCGCGGGTTAGCTCGCCCATGGCGCAGAGGCGGTATCGGCCGGCGGCGAGGGTGACCTCGCGGGCGAAAGTCTGGTCGGCGTCCAGCGCGCCCAAGTCGTAGACCGGCCAGGCATCGGCGGTATAGAGCAGGAGGCTTGCGGCCTGGATCGAGACGGCGGCGCCTTGGGGGTTCGCGCCATCGAAGCGACGGGAGGTGTCGAGAGCGTACTCAAGCTTCGCCCCGCCGGCGAGCGGAGAGGCCTGGCAGCGCAAGAAGGGCGCGTCGACGGTGAAATTCGACGGCGTGCTGCTCGGGCCGCCGCCGCAGACCGGCAGGTGGTCTCGCGCCATGATCTCGTCGTAGTCGAACAGCACGATGCCGTCGCCGCCGAGATTGCGGGACATCTCGATCTGCTCCAGCATGTGCTCGGGCGTGAGAGCCGTCTGCTTGACGCGCGGCCCAAGCCCCACGCACATGGGTACGTCGTCGCGGATCCAACCGCGCTGAAGCGTGACCCACTTGATGAAGTCCTCGTCCTTGCCGAAGTAATCCATCGGGCAGACGAAGTCGCAGAGCCCCTCGTCAACCCAGACCTTCCAGTCCTGGCCGAAGCTGACGCGGTGACCCTCCCAGTTGACGAAGACATCGGCGGAGAACTGAGTGGCGGGATTGTAGGCCTTCAGCCTCGCGCGCAACTCGCGCATGATGCTGTTGATCTGCTCGCGGCGCCAATCGGCAAAACGGCCGCGGTACTTGCCGCTGTAGCAGTCCGAGGGCCAACTGTCGACGGTGACACCGGCGTCTCGCTGGAACGTGGCCTTGCAGGTGCGGCAGTAGCACCACTCCCGGCCATCGTAGCGGATGTAGTCGAGCTGAATGCCCGCGACGGGGTACTTGGTCGCCATTTCCATGCAGACGTTGATGACGAGGTTGCGATTCTCGGGGTGGGAGGGGCAGAGCCAGGTGGAGCTGACCTTGCCCTTCGTGCTGACCTGGAGCCGGCCGGCGTTGCGGTACTCCTGCTTGATGCTGTCGGAGGACTCGTAGACGAACAGGGCGAGCATGCGGGCGTGGACGGGGATGCCGTACTTTTGGCCGGCGGCGCAGGCTTGGGCGATCTGGTCGCCGTTCTCCTTCGCGTAGTCGCCGAGGGGCAGGTAAGCCGATGGGTAGTAGGCGACTCCCGCCGACGCGAAACGAGGCATGATGGCGTTGAAGTTCGCGGCGGCGAGGTTTGCCATCGTGGCTTCCCACGTCGGCCGCCCGCGATAGATGCACCAGACGCCGCGAAGCTCGCCGGGCTTGGAGGGGTACGTCGCCCAGAAGGCCTGCATGGCAGCGGCGCGGGCGCCCGTGGCGGCGTCGACGGCGGCGATGGCCCGGTCGTCGTGGAGGTCAACGAGGGCCTGGTCGCGGAGGGCGACGGCGCGCTGGGCGGCGGCGAGGGGGACATCGACCTGGTGACCGAGTCGGCGGCGATTCTCCAAGTGCTCGATGAGTCTCTTGAGGCTGCCGAACTTGCCGACGGCGTTGAGCTGATCGAGTTCGGCGCGCGCAACGCCCGGCCAGATCTCAGGCACGAAGTGGCCGATGATCGCGCGCAGGAGCTGGCCTTTGCGATAGTCATCGCCGGGCGTGAAGACGTGCGACATGAACGCGCCGCCCTGTCCGAGCACCACGGCGGGCAGGCCTGAATCGGCCCCAGCGGCACTGGCCCAGTTGGCGATCGTCACGGATTGGGGCAGGGGCTCGCAGCCTCGGACGTTCCAGGAGGTCTGCGTTACTCCATCAGGCGCGCCGGGCAACCGCCCCTCGTGGAGTATCATCTGGCCGAACTGCCCCGGCTCCTCGGAGCTGACGACCGACCCCGGCCGCACTCCGGACGCCACAAGCAACTCGTCAGGCCCTACATAGAACGGAATGACCTTGCCGCCGCGACCAATGAAGGCGCGGATATTGGCCAGCTCACCCGCCGAAATGGCGCGGTTGTAAGGGAACAGAGCGACGCGGCAGCTCTGAGGAAGGCCCCACTTCTCGACCGTCGAGTCCTGGGATTTCTCAAAGGCCACGCTCGACAGCTCGAGAGCCCGCGTGACCGCCGCGAAGTACTTGGCGGACTCGGCGCGAAGCCCGTCGCCATCGGGGCCGAGAAAATCGCCTTCGACGACCACGACGGGTGGTCGAGGGGCGTCGGTCTGGGCGATCGGCGGGATGGGCAGGAGAAGCGCGAGGGCGAGCGAGATCAGGTCGAGCAAGGGCGGTGCCTCCCAGATAGCGATCAGGGCGCGACTAGTCGCGCCCTCGAGGTCTGCGTGATGTGACCGCGTCGGATCTGGAGATCCGACCTACGACGGCTGCGTTACGGAGTGGCGGCTGCCGCAGCCTGTCCCTGGCGCCAGTGGGCCAGGATGTACACGTACCAGTTGATGCCCATGCGGAAGGCCTGTTCCTTCGTCTCATCCGGGACATACGATCCCTTGGGCACCTTCCACGCGTCGCTGTAATCGTTCCTGGAGTATATCACACCCAGCCGGCCGCCCTTGGTGCGCAGGCCCTGAATCGGCAGGCGCTCCTGGACATCGCCGGCGGGGAGTTCGTCGATCACGTAGAACGAGCGGAAGAGTTCGTCGTCCATCGGGACGGGCTCCAACTCCTCGCCGAAGACCCGACGGATCTCGTCCGGGAAGACCTGGTTGAATGGCCCGTGGCAGTCCTCAGCGAGGATCGTGCCGCCGTTCTCCACGTACTTGCGGAGGGCCGTTCGCTCCTCAGGCGTCCAGGCAAATGCCTTGTGGCCGCTGATCCACAGGAGCGGCTGATCCTTGATGGCCTCGTACTCGAGGGGGACGTAACGCTGGTTGATCTCAACGCGGACGTTCGTGCGCTCGCGCATGACGCCGAGGAGGTTAAGCACGCTGACCTCGTCGGTGTTGTAGTCGGAGTTGGTCACGCCGACAGGCACGTCGTAAGTGCCGACAAGATCGGCGTAGATGCCGGTTGGGGCTTGCTTGCCGACGATACCGCCGCCGATGCCGCGCCCGCCCGGACCGTCGCCGCCGCCAGCCAGGCCGCCCAACGTCCCGACCAGTCCAGCAGGCAAGACGGGGATGCCCGCGACGCGTTTCGCCAGGGCGACCAAGTCGCCAGGCCCGCCTGTGCCGCCAGGTCCGCCGCCGGCCGTGAGGGGCCCGAAGATGCCGAGGCCGCCGGGCTGATCTCCTCCGCCACCACCGCCGCCGCCCGCCACGCTCGGCGCGGGGATGTCGACGCCCATGCCGCCGGGCACTCCGCCGAATCCAGGAGATGACTTGTCGCCGCGACCGGGATAGCCGCCGCCGGAGCCGCGACCGTGTGGTCCACCGAACAGCCCAGGGCCGCTACCACCGGATCTGCCGAGGCCAGGTTCGAGCCACGCGAAGCCGGGCGCACCGTCGGTCGTCGTGCCATCAGGAAAGCCAACAGGCAAGGGGGAATCGCCGTGGCCGTAACCGCCGCCAGGGCCAGCCATCGCAACGCGAATCGGCTCGCCCATGCCGCTGCCGGGGCCGGCGTCGTCGCCGATTCCGCCGCCCACACCCGTGCCGTCACCATCGCCAATTCCGCCGCCCGTGCCTCCGCCTTCGCCGCCATCACCACTGGCATAGCCGCCAGGGCCCGCGCCGCCGGAGCCGTCGCGGGCGTAGAGGATCGCGCCGCCTGGGCCGCCCCAAGGGCTGCCGAGACGCGGGGCTGACTTGCCCATTCCGGATCCGCCGCCGCCACCAGGGCCGCCGTCTCCACCGGGGCCGCCGGCCACGAGCGCGCCGAGGCCGCCACCGGAGAATACGATATCGCCGCCACCGCCGCCGCCCGTGCCGCCGGCATCGAAACCGTCGGCGCCAGGCAAGGAGGCGACCATGTCGCTGGTCGGAGAGGTCATGACATCAACGGCATTGCCGGGAGCCGCAAGGCCGGGCGTGTCGCCCGAACCGGGTGAAGGCTCGGCATTCGGGCCGGTGCCGGTTGTGATTCCATTGAGGGGGCCGGGATTGCCAGGCATGCGTTTGGAGTCGGGCGCGCCAGGACCGCGCGTCGCTCCTTCGGCAGCTCCAGGCGCGTCAGGTCGGCCGTTCGCGACGCCGCTGCGCACGAGGGGGCCGGTTGTGACATCATCGCGGCGGGGCCGCAGAGCGACTCGGGGCGCGCCGCCCGTCGAGCCGCCCGGATTTGGGCTGACCTTGAGGGGGCGGGGACCGCCGGTGCCGGCGATTTCCTCGCTGACGCCGATGCGGTGCTCCTGTCCGGGCAACGAGGAGCGGTCCTCAACACCCAGGTCGAGGCCGATCTGGGGCGCGCGCTTAGCGTCGCCACCGGATGCGGGCTCGGGGCGCGTGACCTCTGGGTTGCCAAGGTCGGGCGCGCTGGGCGCGGTCGGTTGCTCAGTGCTGACGATCACGCGTCCGGGCTCAGGAGGCCCAGGCACGTTGGTGGGATCGGTCTTCGGGCCCTCCGTGATGGGCTGAGGCGCCATCGCGACCATGTCGGACGTGTCGATCGTCGGTGTCGGCTCAGGCTCGGTCACCGGGACGACGACCTCATCCGGGATCGTGGGAGTCGCCTTCGGAATCTCTATCGGCTCGGGTTCGGGCTCGGGAGCCGGAGGCGCCTCGGGCTCTGGCTGGACGACCGGTTCCGGCTCAGGCTGCGCGTCAGGCGTCGGTTCAGGCGCCGGTTCGTCGACTGGCTCAGGCTCCGGAGGCGGGAGCACACGCGCCTCAAGAGTCTTCTCCTCGGGCTTGGGCGGCGTCGGCGTGCGGCGCACGATGCGTCGACGCCGGGGTCGGGGTTTGGGCTTCGGTTTCTGTTTGGGCACCACGACGGGCTTGGGTTTTGGCTTGGGCTTGACGATCTTCACGAACTCGATGCTCGTCTCTTTGATCTCGCGGACGAGCTTCTTCCCGACGGACTCGTTGTTCGCGCCGACGGGGACGCACAGCAATATCGCGACGTGTGCCACGATGGACACGCCGACGAAGATCGCCATCTGTTTTCGGGAACGCCGTTGGTCTTTCATGTGGCTCCCCCAACGGGACGGCTCAGACGGGCTGGAAGCCCGTCTCTACGCGGGCGACTGACAGGCGAGACGCCTGTCCTAACGACGTCATGCATCGGCGGGACGCCGATGCCACGGGCTGGGCCTACTGTTCTTCGAAGACGGCGGCGAGCGTGATAGCAGCGCCGCTTTGTTTGGCGACATCCATGACGCGGACGACGTCACCGTAAGGCACGCCCTGGTCGCCGCGGATCGTCACCGACTGCACGCTCTCGTCGCGAAGGGCCTCGGTTAGCGCGGCCACGATCTGGCCGGGGTCGGCCGGGACGATGGTCTTGTTGATATGCACTTCGCCCGAGCGGGTGATCCACACGGTGACATCGCGCTTGGGCAACTCCTGCGATTCTTGAGCGATCGGCAGGGTGATGTCGAGCCCGGTGTCCTTCGAGAACGTGCTCGTTAACATGAAGAACGCTATAAGTAGGAACGCTATATCCGCCATCGCGGACATTGGCACGCTCGTGTCGGTCTTCAGTCGGGAGCGGAGCTTCATTCGGCCGCGCCTTCCCCATCAGCCAGGAGGCTCACCGCGTGGGAGGCGGCGCGCTCCATCTGAAGAGAGAAACCGTTCACTCGCGAGGCGAAGTAGTTGTAGAAGACGAGCGCCGGCACCGCGACCATGAGACCGGTGGCGGTGGTGATGAGCGCCTGGGCGATACCGCCCGTTACGGCCTCGGGTCCGAGGCCCATGCGGGACATGTTGCTGAAGGCCTGGATCATGCCGAGGACTGTCCCGAGGAAACCCAGGAGCGGCGCGATGTTGCCGATGGTCTGGAGCGTCGGGAGGAAGCTCTCAAGCGTGGCGAGTTCGTGCATTCCAACGTCCTGGACGGCCTCGCGGATGACTTCCTTGCCCTGTCCGGCACGGTTGAGGCCAGCCCGGATGATCTCGCCAACGGGCCCGCGGAACGACTTGCAGGCGGCATGGGCCTCATCGTGCTCGCCGGAGCGGACGCACTTCTCCACCTCGGTGATCAGCGGGTCGGCGCTGCCCTTGATGGCGAGAAACTGGTAGGCCTTGTAGAGGATTACCGTCAGTCCGGCGACCGAACACAGCAGGAGGGGCCACATGAGCGGGCCGCCATCCTTGAAGTACTGGAACAGGGGATAACTCGTGTCTGTCATCTTCACCCTCCGGGGTGGGTCTCGGCTTTGTCAGGCGTGGAAACTCGTCGAGTTTCCCGGCGCCTGTCCTACGACGGCATGCACCGGCGAGGGCGCCGGTGCTACGGGACGAGGTCCTGCAAGCGGCCGCTGGCCTTTTCCGTCCACTCGGTTGCGTCCGGGTAGTCCTTGACGAGGCTCTGGTAGGCTTTGACGGCCTCGTCGTTGGCGCCTGCTTGCTCGAAAGACTGGCCGGCCATGTATAGCGCCTGAGGCGCGAAGTCGGCGTCGCTGTAGAGAATTGCCACGTTGAGGAAGTTGTCGGCGGCCTCGGCGTGCTGGCCCGCTTCGGATTGGGCCATCGCGAGTTCGAACATGGCGTCGGCCGCGACGGCGCCCTCGGCGAGAGCGAGAGCGGTCTCGAAATCCTCGACGGCATCGGCCGGCTTGCCATCGGCGCGATGGGCCTTGCCGAGGACAAGCGCGCGACGGGCCTCAAGCCGGTCGACGTCGGTCGGTGGCGCGTTCATGACGGCGTCCGCGGCCGCCGCCCAGTCTTCCTGGCTGGCGTAGAGTTCGGCGAGCATCGTGGCGGCGTAGGCGGCCTGGGGTTGATCCTTGTACTCGCCCACGAAACCGACGAGTTCAGGGATCGCCCCCGCGACATCGCCCTTGCCCACAAGCCAGAGCGCGACGCGGTAATGGCTATCGGCGGCGAGTTCCGGCGCGGGGTCGGCTGCCAAACAGGCACGGAACGCGGCGGCGGCCTCGTCGGGCTTCTCAAGCTTGGTGAGGCACCAACCGCGCTTGTACTGGGCCTCGTCGATGAGATCTGAGTCCGCGTGTTTGGCGATCAGCGCTTCGTATCGGGTCAGCGCGCCCGCGAAGTCCTCCGCGGTATACGCCATCTCGCCGAGGCGGAGCAGCGCATCCTCGCCTTGGGTGCCATCGGCATCGGCGAGCGTCTCGTAAATGGCGCGGGCCTTGTCTGCATCGCCGGCTTGCAGGTAGGCCCACGCCAGCTCGGTCTTGGCCTGGGCGATGACATCGCCGTCCGGGTTCTCGGCGACATACTTGGCGAGCAACTCGGCGGCCTCGGCGAACTTGCCGGTCCGCGAGAGGCACACGCCGGCCTGGTAAGAGGCGGGCGCGGCGGCGGCGACTACGTCGGCGTGGTCGTTGAGCACGGTCTGGCAAGCGGCGAGGGCCTTCTCGTAGTCGGCCTCGCGGAAGTAGGCCGCGCCGATTCCCAGGCGGCTGAAGGCCAGGATCTGGGTGTCATCCGTTGCGGCGATCGCCGCCTCGTAGGATGCGCGCGCTTCCGGGTACTTGCCCTCGTCGAAGAGCCGGTTCGCGGTCTCAAACTCGGCCTCCGCGGCGGCGGCGTCATCAGGGAAGTCCTTCTTCAGTCGGGCGAGCGCGGCTTCGGCTTTGGCGTTGTCACCGAGTTCTCGGGCGAGTTTGGAGAGGAGCTTCAGCGCGGCAGCCGTGTAGTCGGCTTTGGGTCCGGCCACCGCTTGGTCGAGTTCGGCAACGGCGGCTTTGGCATCGTTACCGGCGATGGCGAACCCGCGCAGGTAGTGAGCGCGCGGCGCTTCGGCCGTGTCGCCGTGGTGCTGCAGGTAGAGCCCGGCGAGTTCGTTGCCCTTGGGGAGGTTGGCCTCGGCGATGGCGATCTGCGCGCCCTGGAGCGCGGCCGCTCCACCGGCCTCGGAGGCGGGATCGTCCGTGGCGATCTTCTCGTACTGAGCGAGCGCGCCGGCCTTGTCGCCGCGCATGTAGGCGACGCGGGCGAGCCCGAGCAACCCTTCGGCCCTTATCTTGGGGTCGTCCGACGCGGCGGCGACCTTGTATGCGGCCTCGGCCTTGTCGAGGTCGTCGGGGTTGTCGAGCGCATCAGCGAGGCGAAGCGCCGCTTTCTTGCCGGCGTCGCTGTCGGGATGATCGTCTATGAGCTTCTGGTAGATGCCCTCGGCGGCATCGGCGTCGCCGGCTGACTCAAGAGAAGCGGCTCGCCAGAACAGAATGTCCGGGACGGCGTCGGCGGGCGCGCCAGTGAGAGCGGCCTCGTAGGCCGTGGCGGCCTCGGCGAACTTCTCCTCGTGGTAGAGGCAGTCGCCGATCCGCTGGCGGGCGGCGACGGCGTATTCGTTCTCGCCGTGTTCCTTCACCAGGCGCTCGAAGGCGGCGCGGGCGGCGGTCCACTTCTCAGCATCGAACTCGCACCAGGCCAAACCGTGGAGCGCGCCGGGCATCAGGTCGGCATCGCCGCGCTTCACGACCGCGTTGTAGGCCGTGCGGGCCTCGGCGGTGTTGCCTTGAGCCTGCAGCGCATCGGCGACGCGCAACTCGCACTCGCCCGCGACGGGGGCGTCGTTGTAGTCAGTCGCCACGCGCTGGAAGGCGGCGAGCGCCTCGGCGGACTTGCCGAGCTTGAGCTGGCTCATGCCGATGGAGTAGAGCGACCAGGCGGCGGATTGGCCTTGTGGCGCGGCCTTGAACGAGGCATCGTAAGACTTGATGGCCTCGTCCCACTGCTGCTGGCTGAACTGAGCTTCGCCCGTCCAGTAGAGCGCGACGCTCTTGTATTGGGTATCAGGGGTCTTCGCGATGACGTCGGTGAAGGCCGTGACGGCCGCGGCGAAATCGTCCAGCCGGAACTTGCAGGTGCCGAGTCGGTAGCCCGCCTCGTCCAACTCATCAGACTGCGCGTACTCTTTGACGACGCGCTCGTAGAGCGGCACGGCTTCGGCGTACTTCTCTTGGGTGAAGTTACACTCGCCCGCCTCAAACAGAGCATAGGCGGCGTTCGTGTGGGTGGGGTAAGTCGCGACGAACTCGACGAGTTTCTCAAGCGCGCGGTCGTAGAAGCCCTTGGTATAAAAGCCGTGGGCGAGCGAGAAGGCGGCCTCGGCTTTGCGCTGCTCTTCAGTGAGCTGCAACTCGGTGCCAGGGGCTTGGGCGGTTGCGGGTCCGGTTACGGCGATGAGAGCCGCGACGGTGAGGGAGATCATGGTCAGGGACCGTCTCATTCAGGGCATCACTCCTGCCGATGCATCAGGCGACGTCGGCTCAGGCACCCGGTCCATCGAGCCCATGGAGGCGCCAGGTGGATCCGAGGTGATAGCGGAACTGACCTGTACTAACGCGTGGGGTCAAGCTAAGTTCGCTTGACCTGCGAGCGATCGGCTGCGTTGACATCCGGACGCCGCGTCCGGTACCATCCAGCAGTCCGAGAAGTTGGCGAGGACGGGAGTGCATCGGCGAGGACGCCGATGCGGCGCGAGGGATGGGCGCAAGTCGGTGGCGCGGCGACAGCAACGTTGCGGACGAGGGCGTCCGCGCTCCAGTGACGGCAACGCCGAGGGAGCGGACTCAGTGAGAGAGGGCGGCAGGCCAGTGAAGCGTAGCCATGTTGCGCAACTGCGGCTAGAGCGGCAAGGGTTGCTTGGCGACAGGTGCGAGAGCGCGGCGGACGTGGTGGATCGCCTGGGACAGATCCAGGTTGATCCAATGAATGTCATTGCCCAGAGCGCGCGCATCGTGCTCTGGAGCCGCTGCCCGAGCTTCCGTCAGGCTGACTTTAATTCCCTCTACTCAGACGGTCCGAGGGTGTTTGAGTATTGGACGCGCATCGCGGCGATGCTGTCGATGGAACTGTACCCGCTGGTTGCCCCCGTGATGGCGCGGCGCCGGACGGACTCGTATTGGGATCGGTGGGTGTCTGAGTTTCTGAATCAACAGAAGGCGGTTGTCGACAGCGTCCTGAGCGAGGTGGAATCGCGGGGGCCGCTTGCGTCGCGGGATTTCCCCACTGACAAGGAGACGGCCGGCCGGTGGGGTTCGATGAAGACGGCGAAGGAGGCGCTTGAGGCGCTGTGGTATGCGGGCGAGTTGATGGTGTGCGAGCGGCGCCGCGGCGAGAAGGTCTTCGATTTGACGAGTCGCGTGCTGCCGAAGGGGATTGAGCCCGCCGACCTGCCCGAGGATGAACGGATCGCGGCTCTGTGGCGCTCCGTGCTGAGGCAACTCGGCGCGTGCGCGACGGGGGAACTGGCCAACTACTTCGGCACAACCGCGTGGCCCGAGGACCGGAAGCTGAAGCCCGAGGATGTCAGCCGGATGGCGCGCGCCGCCGGCTTTCACGCGTTCAGTGTCGAAGGCACGGAGGCGGAGTGGCTCTGCCTGCCCGAGGACGCTGATCGGCTCTACGAAAAGCCTGCGGCCCCACCGCGGAGGGTGACGCTGCTATCGCCATTTGACAATGTGGCGACCAACCGATGGATCCTGTCGGAGCTGTTTGGCTTCGACTACAAGTTCGAGGCCTACACGCCAAAGACGAAGCGTCAATATGGGGCGTACGTGCTGCCGATCCTGCGCGGGACGACGATGATCGGGCGGCTGGATCCGAAGTTCGAGCGGAAGCAGAGCGCCCTGGTGGTCAACGGTGTCTGGCTGGAGCCGAAGGTGAAGCCCAGCCAGGCGCTCGCGCAATCGCTGGCGAAGACGCTGCGCTCGTTCGCCGAGTTCCTCGGCGCGGAGGAAGTCAGAATCGCGAAGACAGAGCCGTCGAGCCTGAAGGCTGACTTGGTCAAGGCGCTGTAGAGGTGGTTTCAAAACCCCAGCAACTGGACCGGTCGAAGCTGGAGCTTCGACCTACGGGGGTCTTGAAACCACCTCTAGACGAGGAGAACACGGTCATGCAGAAGCTGCTGCGATCGGTGGAGAAGCTGACCGACGAGATGATCGCTATCCGGCGACGGATCCACGAGAATCCCGAGGTCGGGCTCTGCGAGCACGAAACAGCCGCGTTGATCTCGGAACGCTTGACCGAGGCGGGCATCGACCACCGAACGGGCGTCGGCGGGACGGGAATCGTGGCGGTCGTGAGGGGCGCGAAGCGAGGCAAGTGCATCGGCCTGCGCGGCGACATGGACGCGCTGCTGATCCAGGAGGAGACGGGGCTTGAGTTTGCATCCAAGAATCCAGGCGTGATGCATGCCTGCGGGCACGACAGCCACGTCGCGATGGTGCTTGGGGCGGGGCTGGCGCTTCACGAGTGCCGGCAATCGCTGCGCGGGAGCGTGAAGCTGCTCTTCCAACAAGCCGAGGAGACCGTGGGCGGCGCGCCGCTGATGATCGCCGATGGGGCGCTGGAGAAGCCGAAGATGGACGCAGCGGTCGCGGTCCACGCGTGGAAGGACCCCGTCGGTATGGTGAGCCTGCGGTATGGCGAGCACCTGGCGGCGGCCGACGGTGTGCAGATCACCGTAAAGGGCAAGGGCGGGCACGGCGCGATGCCGGAGGTGGCGGCCGACCCGGTGCTGGCCTCCGCGAACGTGATCGTGGCATTGCAGCAGATCGTCAGCCGGAGGGTCTCGCCCGTGCAGCCGGCGGTGGTGAGCATCTGCCGGATCGAGGGCGGGACGTCCTACAACATCATCCCGAGTGATGTGAAACTCGCGGGGACCATCCGGACCTTCGGCGGCGAGGTGCAGGACCTGGTTGAGGCGGAGGTCAAACGCGTGGCGAAGGCTGCCGCGAAGACGTACGCCTGCGCGGCGCTGGTGAAGTACACGCGCTCGTGCCCGGCGCTGATCCACGACGAGGCGCTTACGCGGCTGACCGAGGAGGCGTGTCGGGAGCTGCTGGGCGACGAGAACGTGGACATCGCCCCGACCCCCTGCATGGGCGCGGAGGACTTCGCGTTTTTCGCGCAGGAGGTGCCAGCGACGCAGATTGCGGTCGGCATGACGACCCCGGGCGGCGCGGCGCCACTGTTTCACCACCCGGAGTTTGCGATCGATGAGCGAGGAATCCCCGTGGGAGCGAAGGCGCTGGCAGCAACCGCCTGGCGCTTCCTGAACGGCCGATAGATATGGACGAGAAGCGACGCAAGGAATTGCTGGCGCTGTATGCGGACATGCTGACGATGGACTCCGCGCCGATGCGGCGAGTTGCCGTGTGGGAGCTGGGGCGACTGGCCGATCCGGGCGGCGCCGAACATGTCATGCGAGCGATCGCCGGCGATCCGGACTGGGAGTGTCGCCACTACGCGATCATGGCGCTGGCGAACGTGGGCCGTCCGGAGGACGCGGTGGAATTGCGGCGGCTGATCGAGGACGGATATCTCTCGCAAGAGGGTCGCGACGAGGCCGGGCCGCCGCCGGAGGGGCTGGTCGAGCACATGCTGGAGGATCTGGATTACGCGATGAAGTGCAGCAAGGGTGAGGTGCCGCGGCCGAGCGAGGACGACGGCAAGCATGGAGAGTGGTGGCGGGGGGGATAAACGGCAGGGGACAGCTAACGGCGTCGGGGCTAAAGCCCCTCTTACATGGCTTGGGCGGAAGAGAGGCGTTAGGGGATGGGCTGGCCCCAGGCGAAGACCTGGTCGATGGTCGATTCGGGTGACAGCAACTGCTCCATGGCGCGTGAGGCGTCGACCGGCTCGCCCACGTCCACCACGACGAATGACGCCTTCTTGCCGGGTCCCAGCGTGCCGTACTTGTCCGTGACGCGCAACGCCTCCGCCCCGCGGATCGTGCCGGCATCAAAGATTGTCTCCGCCGACATGCGCGGGAACCGCTCGCGACAGAGCTTGACCTCGTCGAGCATGCCGAGCGAGTCGTTACTGGCGAGACTGTCGGTGCCCAACGCGACGCGGATGCCCGCCGCGACCATCTCATCCATTCGGTGGGGCGCGTGGTGGAAGAAGGCGTGGCTGCGCGGGCAGTACACGGCTGTGATGCCGCGCTTCGCCATGAGATCGATGTCGCTGCTGGACGGATAGTTCACGTGGGCGTAGATGCAGCGATCGGTCAGCACGCCCTCGGCCTCGAAGTACTCCACAGGCGTCATGTCAGGCGGCTTCCACTTCGGCACCCATGTCCCCCGCTCGCGCAGCATTCGTCGGTAGACGCCCGTGCCGCGGCGCAGGAAATCTTCCTCGCTTGTGTTCTCGGCAAGGTGAGTCATAAGGAGCAGATCATGCTCCTCGGCGAAGCGGAAGCACTCGCGGTAGAGCTTGGCGGATGTGGAGTAGGGCGCGTGGGGCGAGATGCCGAGACTCAGGTTGCCGAGATCAGCACCATTGGGCAGATCCGCGAAGGCTTGCTGGATGTTGGCCATCCAGACATCGGCGACGACCGGGTTGAAGCCCGTCACCTGCAGGAACACTGTTCCGCCGATCGGCAAGCCGCGATAGGCGGGCAACGCGAGCCGGTCGTTGAGGATGTCGGCGGCGGCTCCCGTTCCGGTTGCTAGCGACTGCTGCAGACCCTCAGCGAGCGAGTTGGCGTGGTCCTCTTCGGACCATTCGAGAATAGCGTGCAAGACCGTCTGGAGCCATGCCGCGAAGTTGCCGTCATAGGGCGCGGCGCCGTGGAGGTGAGAGAGGCAGAGGTGGGTGTGAGCGTTGACGAAGGAGGGGAAGATCGCTCGGCCTTCGAGGGTTTGGTGCTCGGCCTTGGGATAGACGTCGCAGAGTTCTTCGCGAGTGCCAACGGCGGCAATCGTGTCGCCCTGCCAAGCTATCGCGCCATCGGCAATCACGCGAGCGGAGGACTCAACGACGACATCGGCCGAGACTATGCAAGTCTCATCCATTGCCGCCAGTCGTCCCCGATCCGCCCTGACCTTCGATAGCGCTCCATCGACCGTTGACATGAGCACTCTTCGCTCACGCCGTGCCGTTGTCCCACAGCTTGCTCTATCACGCGCGGCAGGACCCGCACGGCCTCTCTCTGAGCGTTCTCCTCGTCAGGTGACATCAGTCCGCCGAACAGACGTCCCGGCTGGTCGGGCGTGGCTTTCACGCCCTCGGCATAGTTCGTCACGTACAGAATGGCTGAGTAGCATATCTCCAGTTCGCGGGCCAGGAATACCTCCGGGCAAAGCGTCATGCCCACGAAGTGCCCGCCAAGCATGGCGTACTTGCAGATCTCCGCCGGCGTCTCAAGCCTCGGCCCCTCGGTACAGACATAGGTTCCGCCTACGCGCGGCGGAGTCTGCATCGCCTCGCAACCTGCAATAAGCGCCGCGCTAACTCGGGGGCAGAAGACCGGCGTGACGCGGATGACGCCGAGCCCGGTTCCTTCGTAGAAGGTCCGCGGGCGGCGAGTCTCATCGAGGACGTCATCCGGAATGACATACTGACCTATACTTACCCCAGCGTCAATAGCACCAGGACCACTCCAGGCTATGACCTCTGTCACACTCCGTTCTTTGAGGGCAAACACGTTCGCGCGGTAGTTGACGAAGGGCGCGGCGACGGAGTAACCGTCGAGTCCGTGCCTGGCGACGATGACAGTGGACTCACCGGCCACGCTGCCAACCGCGAGGGGAGACGTCGGCCCAAAGGGCGTGTCGCGAGACGCGAAGGAGGCGGGGTCGACATCGAACTCGGGCATGACCTGGTCGCCCGCGCTCCCGGCGATGATGGCAAGCACGTGTTACGTCCTTCCGCGTGGGGCAGTCAGAGTCTCTCGGCGATGACGAAGGCTACGGCGCTGCGTTGCTCGTGGGTGATGCTCACGTGGATGTGGGTGATGCCTTGCTTCTCGGCCATCTCGGCGGTCTGGTCCAGCAAGCGGATCCCCGGCTTGCCGTACTCGTCGCGGATGACCTCGATCTCCTTGAACGGCATGCCTTGGAACCACCCCCGACCAAGGGCTTTCATGACGGCTTCCTTGGCGGCAAAGCGCGCGGCAAATCGGCGCTCGGGACACTGGGACCTCTGGCAGTAGGCGATCTCATCCTCGGTGAAGGCGCGTTTGGCGAATCGCTCGCCTCGCCGCTCCATTGCGGCCTCAATGCGGTCTACGTCCACCATGTCGACGCCGATTCCGATGACCAATGGGCTCAATCCCGGTGCGTAGATTCCGGTCGAACATCGAGGCCGGCTACTCGTGGATCCACACGCGAGTGCCGATGGGAATCGTCTCGTACAACTCGATGCTGTTCCGGTTGTAGGTGCGGATGCAGCCGCCCGAGATTCTGCGTCCGATGCTCGAGGGCTGGTTGGTGCCGTGGATGCCGATCGCGCGCCCTGTGGAGCGGCCCCGGGCGGTGGTGCCGAGCCATCGCGCGCCGAGAGGATTGCGCGAGCTGCCGCCGGGGATGTTCTCTCCCCAGTACGCCTCCCAGCTCGGCCAGACGGCTTTGTTCTGAATGTGAAAGTTGCCGATCGGCGTGTTGTTGCCCTTCCCGCTGCAGATGGGATATTCCTTGGCCAGGCGACCGGCGAAGCGGACCTTGAGCTTGCGGGCGCCGCGAGAGATCTCGATGCTGAACAGGCGCGCGGGCACCAAGGCCTGCAGGTTCTGGTCGCCGACGGTCACGATGACCAGCCCCGTTTCTTCATCCTCATCGACCGTTCCACCGAGAGTTTCGGCGACCGCGCTGACAGGGACCCAGGGCTCGTTTGTGAGCATTCTCACAGGCGCCGCAAGCCGCATTTGGCGGCCGTCGACTGTGATGCCGGCGGTGTCGGCGGCGAAACGGATGAGACCGTCGTCGGATATGGCTGCTCCGCCGCCGGCGACGTCATCCCACCGGAGATCGGCCCCGCCCAGAGCGAGGAGATCGGCCAGGCGGATGTAGGTGGTATCGTCGATGGACTTGGCCGGCACGGCGTTGCCAAGCTTCTCCCCTATCTCGGCGGCGCGGCGTTGGAGGTCGTTCATATCCGACCTCGGCGGCAGCTCGACGACATCGTCGAGGACCGGCGCGCCGGACGCGGAGTCAGGGAGCGAATCATCCGGATCGGAGGCAGCCGCAACGCCGGCAGTGGCGGACGCGAAGGGGCGCGTGAGAGCGACATGGTCAAGCAGATAGACGAGGGTGATGATCAGCGTCAGGGCAGCGACGACGATGGCCGAATCCGCGAGGATGCGGAGACGCGAACGGCGAGCAAGATCTCTGATGGCTGCGACAGGTGGCGGCATTCAGTTGGCTCGCCGGCGCATGATGTGCAGAGGAACTTCATCGCGAGTATAGCAGAATGGTTTCGCCCCGGTCAACGCGATGGGTGACCGGGGCGATGGCATTTCAGTACGGACGGCTTAGCGACCGGTGACGGTCACCGGCGCGATGGCCTGGGCGAGTTCGCCACTGGGCGAGGACGCCCTGAGGCGGATGAGATACCGGCCGTTTGGCACGGAGACGCCGCTGTCGCTCCGCGTGTCCCAGAGGAGCGTGTTCGTTCCCGCGTCGGCAGGTGACTCGCTAGTCAGGCGACGGATCGGCCGACCCGCTATATTGACGACCTCAGCGCTGACGTCGGCGCCCGTCGTCAGGACGTAGCTGACCTGCACGATGCCGGAGCCGGACTCCTGCGCGACGGCGGAGGGGATGACCAGCGCGGCATCAGCGATCGCCGGCGCAGCGGTGACGCCGATCAACGCTCTCGGAGCCGCGAGGAGGATGGGCGCCAAGCGGAGCTGACCCAGGCCTGGTGAATCGCGGCCGTCAAAAATGCTGTCGCGGACATCGCCTATGTCCGTCGAGCCCCAGTAGTTCCTGGCGGCGGCGACTGTGTGAGGCGTGATGTTGGCGACATTGAACGGGTCATTCTGAACGAAGCTGTTGCCATCAGCGAGCCACATCCCGCCGCCCTGGTGGTAGATGCCGTAGAAGTCATTCTTGTAGATATCGGAGTTGCGCACGACGAGACCGGTCGTGCCGAAGGAGGCGATGCCGGAGAGCTTGTGCCCGGTGATCACGGTCCGCAGGACCCACAGAAACGGTCCATGGGAGTAGATGCCGTGTCCGGCGCCATCGGTGAAGGTGCTGTCCTCGATCTTGACGCCCGTGGCGGCCAGAACATCAGGCGGCTCGGTGAGTCCCAGATCGGCGCCGGCCACTGAGGTTGTCCCGCCAGAACTGGTGACGGTGATGTGTGACGCGCCACCCGATCCGCCGCCGGAAATGTCGCACCAGCGGAAGAATGAGGGGAGCGCCCGGCCGGTGACGAAGATGCCGCCCCAAGCGGATGCGGGGTCGAGTCGCTCGATCGTGATGTGCTTGCTCGCGTTGCTCTTGCCGATGGCACGAATGACGCCGTGGTTGGCCGTGAGGTAGACGCCGGGCCCCATCATCAGGTGAGCGCCCGGGCCGATGTCGAGTTCGCTCGCGGTGCCCGGATCCTCGCGGGAAGCCTCAGTGCTGACAGACCCGAGGATGTGATACGGGAAACCCGTGCCGGCTTCTTTCCACTCCTGGTCAAAGATGAGAGCGTGCCCGGCGGCGTCGAACACGACGGCGTCGACGTCGTTGCCGGTGGCCTGGTTTCGGTTGTTGACGAAGTTGGCGTATCCGCCGAAGGTATTGATGATGGCGCGCCCTCGGCAGTTGCGGATCTTGCACCATCCGAGCCTGGGCCGCGCGCCCTGGCTGGCGATGCCGTCGGAGGCGCTGTCGTCGATGTTGCAGTGGTGGAAGCGGGGCTGCGGCCACGTATCGCGGCTTCCACGGACGAGGACGGCCGCCTGCAGGTTGCCGAAGCCGGCGTTCTCAATCGTGGTGTACTCCAGCCGGCTCGCGCTGCTCTCGTTGTCGCGGAACTCAAGACCATTCCAGCCGAAAGCCGGGTTCTCAGACTTGAACCAGACACGATCGTTGGCGACTCCGTTCACGTCCAACTCGCCGCGGATGATCATGCCAGCGTTCTTGTCGGCGAACAACAGCCTCGTCCCCGCCTCCACGCGAAGCTCGCCGTCTCGGGGGATGGTGAGCATGCCCCTGATGCGGTACGGGCCACCTGCCTTGGTCAGGCGGAAAGTGCCGTGAGGCGTGCTGTCCCAGTCGATGACGGTACCGTTGATGAGGTTGCCGGTACGGGTGGTGGGGTTGTCGCTGAATGTCGGGAAGCCATTCGCCTCAGCGCGCACGGCAGCGCCGTTGCAGTTGAGGATCCTGTTGCTGGAGAATACGGGGCTGCCATTTCGGCAGAGGATGCCGTCGCCGGCGGACTGGTTGACCACGTTGCTGCCCGCCAGGGGCCCGCCCGAGGTCTGCCCGTCAAACGACAGAGCGGGCGTACCGTTGTGCCCGGCGTGCAGAATCGTGCAGTGGCGGATGATCGTCCCGGAGGCATCCGGCCCGAGGATGCGAATTCCACCCCAGTGATCGGCCGGGCTCGTGGGTCTTGCGGTGGCGCGGAAGGTCGCTTCGTTGGCGATTAGCGTGCCGTAGACAAGCAACTCGGCGCCAGGCGGCGCCTTGACTATCGACCCGCTCGCGCATACGAGCCTGACACCCGCGGGCACGGTGGTCGTGCCCTGGAGGATGTATGGACTGCCATCAACGGTCAGGCGCGTGTTCGTGCTGATGGTCGTGTCAAGCGTCGTTGCGGCGGATGCGACGGAGGCGGCCCAGATAAGCCCGAGCACCCCGATTGTCGTTAGTACCCTCTGGCGTTGCAGACGCATGTTGCCCCCGCCTTCCCGGTGGTCGGTCGTGGGATCACCTATGTCCATTAACACCCATACCCACGCGTGTAGCGTACCAGGTCGGCGCAACATTTCTGATGCCGTATATCTAACGTTATGTATCAGGCCGGATTGACTGTCTGGGCGGCCTGAGGGCATCACTCCGGGCTTGGCCGATGGGTGCCGGACAGCCCGTTGAGGTACGACACCTGGTTCCTGGGCTGGGGATCCCACTCATCGACATGCCGGAGCGACGTCGCGGCGTCGCGATCGGGATCTCCCGATGCATTCGCTACGTTCAGATCGGACTCGAAGAACAGGATGATCTCGTCATGTCCCGTCAACTCCGTCGCGTCCATCCCGGCGACGGCGGCGTTGATTGCGTACGCGTAGTCCAGGTCCACGGCCTTGAGGCATCGGAACACGTCGACCACGCCCGTCTCTTGGAGCAGGTAGAGCGCCAGGTCGTCCTGCCATGAATCCTTGCTCGGGAGCATTCCGTCATTGTCTCGGGCATACCTCCGGGCCGCTTGCGCGAGCGCCCTCAGGTTGGCGTTGCACTTCTGCTGGTGCTTCTCCTCCACGAGGTACTGCCCGAGCGTCATCCCACGCGGCAGGCGCCAGGGGTTGGCGTTGGCATCCACGAGGATGATCGTGCCGTCGGGCCACAGCGGCTCCATTTCCGCCAGCTCATCGGGAGGGGCCGACGCATTCCGCTCGGCGCCGCGCCACTCGAACAGAAGAGCCATGTTCCGTCCCTCGCGACTTGCCCGGGGAAGCTGGGCCCCGTCGGCGAGGGCGCTCATCGCGTAGCCGTACTCCTGGTCCGGAGCAACCGGGCACTGGAAGATCTGCATGTCGAGGACGTATGGCTCGATCGCGTCCGCCCAACTGGCGGCCGGCGGCAGAGCATTGTCGTGGTCGCCGGCATACGCGCGGAACGCCTTGGCCAAGGCCCTCAACCGGGACTCGGATTCATAGGCCGAGCGCGAGCCAGCCGTTTGGCCCGAGCCTGCTGCCGCGAGCGATGGGGTGGCGCCCGTGGTGGCCCTCATGGAGTCGAGCGCGTTGATCGACCATGTCCCATCCTCCG
>PVBE010822448.1_pt1 | contig 41961 bp, 38 predicted proteins | sample 1631181 | NCBI WGS metagenome assembly PVBE01 (sample SAMN08397723, study PRJNA350692) | Marine metagenome, whole genome shotgun sequencing project. | isolation source: water | place: Pacific Ocean | collected 2012-04 | reverse complement strand
TGGGCGCAGATGCCGATGTTTCGTACACGGGTCAGATCGGTAGACATGGTTTCTAAGTTCCAAGACCGGCATGGCTGCATCGCCATGCGGTACACCTCGGTTGGTTTGGTTCTCTGCAGGCAACGATCGCGTGATCGTTGGTGCTGTGCTGTTTGGGGCCCGACTGCTACGGGGCCCCTTTGAGTACGGGGGGTTCCGTCAGCGCAGCCGGGCGATGTCTTCATCCTCTTGCAACGGTGTGCTCCTTCCGTCGCTGGCCCGCTTCTCAAGCGAGTCATCGCCCATTCCGAACATTCCATCCGCGGCGACCGCCGCCGCAGGGAATCAAGCCGTGCATTGTATCTCGCAGGGGGGGCGGGTCAAGAAGTGATCACGAATTCCGCACAAGCAGCGATCGGTCGAGCCCGTCCTCATCCAGCACCGGTTCGATCTCGCGGAGGAACCGACGGCCATCCATGACATAGCCGGCCGTCGGTTGAAGGTCCGGAAGGCGTTTGTGGAAGAACCGATTGAGCCGCAGCATGTGCAGTTCCCGTACATACTTGGCGATCATCGATGCCAGTGCCACGGGCAGGTACCGCTCGTCACACTTGGATTCGAAGGACAAGGTGAACTCGACCTCGTCGTTCCGCAGTCGATACCGGCTCATCCGCTCGTCCTCGGCCAGTACCTGAATCGATGCATCCGGCCAGCATTGCTGCAACGCTCTCAGATAGCGGATCCGGCCGCCGTGACGATCGACGAGGATGCGTGGATGTTCGCCACGATGTCGGCGGGCGATGGCGTCGGCGAGTTCCATGGCCGTCGCAAAGTTCAGGGCAGCCTTGGACTCCAGCGATGTTCGTTCGTTGTAGGTGCCGGCGTCAATGGCGCGGCAGTACATTGCACCGATGTGTCCTCCGCTATCTGCAAGCGTCCTTCGCAGCCGCGCGGCATCGACACGAAGGGACGACTCGTCGTTGGACACGGGGATGTTTCTTGGGTCGCCTGTCCATGGACGCATGGGCGTCTCTGCACCGAGAAACTGCAGCATTGTGACATCGCTCCATCCGCGTCCACCGGCGATGGGATGTTCAGGATCTGCTGCGGCGAGGAATGAAAGTACGCCTCGCTCCAAGTGTCGAAGCGAACCAACCCCACCACCGGCAGCCTTCAGTTTCTTTGAGTCGTTAATGGCGATCCGCTTGCGACGATCGCGAGGACTTCGACAAACGGACTTTCGAAGGAGTTCCCACACATCCGGAGGCCCGTCTGCTGGATCACTGTTGTCGAGAACGATGGTGCAGGCCGCCACACAGAGCGGGCCGAACATGGGTCCGTAGCCCGCCTCGTCGATTCCTGCATGCACAAGCATGGTTACTACGATACCACTGTGACCAACCCAGCGAACAAGGTACTTGTGGCGATGTCGGGCGGCGTAGATTCGTCGGTCGCCGCTGCCATGTTGGTGGAACAGGGCCGCGATGTGGTGGGTTGCTTCATGCGGCTCGGGTCGCCGGGCGAGGCGTTAGAGGAAGCCACCGGTCTGTCCATCGCTTCACGAGGATGCTGCTCCATCAACGATGCGCACGATGCGCGGGAAGTGGCGGGGCATCTCGGCATCCCCTTCTATGCTTTGAACTTCAAGAACGACTTTGGGCGTGTGATCGACGACTTCGTGAGCGAGTACAACGCCGGTCGGACTCCGAACCCCTGTATTCAATGCAACAACTGGCTCAAGTTCGGCCGGCTGCACGAGTATGCGTCGCACATCGGCGCGACCCATGTTGCATCCGGTCACCACGCGAGGATCGTTTGTGGCGACGATGGCCCGGAACTGCGGTGCGGCGCCGACTCGGCGAAGGACCAGAGTTATGTCCTGTTTGGAGCACCTCGCCGCCGCCTTGACGAGATGCTGTTGCCGATCGGGCACATGACCAAGGACCAGGTGCGGGAAGAGGCCCGCCGGCTTGGATTGCCTGTGCATGACAAACCCGACTCGCAGGACATCTGTTTCGTGCCAGATGGCAACTACGCCGCGATGATCGAGCGCCGCTCTCCGGGATCGCTGCGGGAAGGAGATGTCTTGGACAGCGGCGGGGCAGTGATTGGCTCCCATGGCGGGCATCAGCGATTCACGATCGGTCAGCGGCGGGGCCTCGGTATCGCAACCGGCGAACCGTCCTATGTCATTGCCAAGAACCCCGTGACGAACACGGTGACGATCGGTGGGGAGTCCATGCTTCGATCTGTCGGCCTCTTCGCGGGAGGCGTGAATTGGCTGGTAGACGCTTGGGAGGACTGGCGGTCCTGCAGGGCGAAGATTCGGTACAACGCGCCGCAGGTGCAGGTGGAAGTGCGTGGGGATCATGAACACCTTGAGGTTCGTTTTCAGGAACCTCAGTTAGGTGTTGCGCCGGGTCAGGCCGTGGTGTGTTATGACGATGATCGCGTCATCTGCGGCGGGTGGATCGAGGCGTCGCTGTGACAATTGACTGGTCGCTGCCGTATTCCTCCCAGCGGGAGGGCGTACTTGGGGGGGCAGCCGTTGCGGCCTCGCAGCCCTTGGCGGCGCAGGCAGGTCTGGAGATGCTTCGGCGTGGTGGTACCGCAGCCGATGCTGCGATTGCGACGGCGATCACACTGACCGTGGTTGAGCCGACGGCAAATGGCATCGGCGGTGATGCCTTTGCCATGGCCTGGGATGGCGAGACACTGCACGGGCTGAACGCCTCGGGGCGTTCACCGGAATTGCTGACATCAGACGCCGCCGGCAGGTTGCCCTCCAACGGCTGGATTCCGGTCACGGTGCCGGGGGCGGTTTCGGGCTGGGTTGCATTGCACGGTCGCCTTGGGCGACTTCCCTTCGCCGATCTGTTTGGCCCGGCTATCCGGTATGCAGAGAGGGGCTTTCCGGTTTCCCGTCAGACAGCGGAGGCGTGGGCCAGAGCGGCGGTGCGCTTCAAGGACATGCCCGGCTGGGTCTCTGCTTTTCCCGTTCCCTCGCCGGGTGACATGTTCCGCGCACCGGACATGGCTGCGACTCTTGCCGAGATCGCCGAGTCGGGAGGAGAGTCGTTCTATCGAGGGCATCTTGCGGATGCCGTGGACAGCGCCGCTCGCCGAGATGGTGGGTTGCTGCGGCGCAGTGACCTGGAGTCGCACACGGTTGAGTGGGTGGAGCCGATCGGGACGACATTCGGGCGCGGCGTTCTGCACGAACTTCCACCAAACGGACAGGGCATCGCCGCGCTGATCGCCGCAGCGATTCTTCAGGAGTTGGGCGTTGACGGCGGCGGCGACGAAGTGCCGGTCCTGCACATGCAGATTGAATCCATGAAACGCGCCTTCGCCGATGCGCACCAATTGGTTGCCGACCCGGAGTACATGAAGTGTGAAGTGGGTGACATGCTCGCTGCGGATCGAATCGAACTACACGCCAAGGACATCGGCCGCTCGGCGTCGATCATCGATGGCTGTGTGTTGCCGCGGTACAGTTCGACCGTCTACCTCGCCGCCGGTGACGAGGAAGGGGGCATGGTGTCCTTCATTCAAAGCAACTTTGAGGGCTTCGGCAGCGGCATCGTTGTTGAGGGAACCGGCATTGCGCTGCAGAACAGAGGGCGAGGGTTCACGCTTGAGGAGGGGCATCCCAATGAGGTTGGCCCGGGGAAGCGGCCGTTTCACACGATTATTCCGGCATTCGTGACCGATGAGCGGGGGGCGGTGGGGGCGTTTGGCGTCATGGGCGGACCGATGCAGCCGCAGGGGCATCTGCAGGTTGGCTATCGCATGCTGGTGGGGGCTCAGAACCCACAGGCCGCGATCGACGCGCCGCGGTGGCGGTTGCTTGGCGGCAACAGGTTGGCAGTCGAACCGGGTTGGCCCGGTGAGGTCTACGAGGGTCTTCGGAAGATGGGGCATGATCTGGAAATCGCCGATGCCCGCACCGTCGCATTTGGTGGCGGTCAAGCGATATTCCGTCTCAGCGAGGGGTATTTCGGCGCAAGCGATCCTCGCCGCGATGGACAAGCCGTCGCCATGTGAGCGCGGGGCAGGTGGTATCATCCGGCGTTTCCCAGTGCCCAAGAGCAGGAGCATCACCATGACGACCACCGACCTGTCCGCCATTGCAGAGGCCATCGTCGCCCCGGGTAAGGGGATTCTGGCAGCTGATGAAAGTGACGGCACGATCAAGAAGCGATTTGACACCATCGGCGTGGAGTCGACTGAGGAGAGTCGCCGCGACTACCGCGAGCTGCTGTTTACGACTGCGGGAGCGGAATCGAATATCGGCGGCGTGATCCTGTTTGATGAGACGATCCGGCAGAGCGCTTCCGATGGGCGGAGCCTTGTTCAGGTGCTGTTGGATGCTGGAATTGCTCCCGGGATCAAGGTCGACAAGGGTGCCCATCCGATGGAGGATTCGCCGAACGAGAAGTTGACCGCAGGCCTTGATGGTCTTCCGGGTCGTCTTGCGGAGTACGCCTCGTTAGGCGCCGTCTTTGCAAAGTGGCGTGCGGTCATAACGATTGGGGACGGGATTCCGACCGATGCGTGCATCAAGGCCAACGCCGAGGCGCTTGCGCACTATGCGAAGGATGTGCAGGATGCGGGGATGGTGCCGATCGTCGAGCCGGAAGTGCTCATGGATGGCGACCATACGATCGAACGGTGTGAGGAAGTGACCGGGCGCACGCTGGATGCTGTCTATGACGCGCTGGCATTCAAAGGTGTTGTGCTGGAGGGCACATTGCTGAAGCCGAACATGGTGCTCAGTGGCAAGGACTGTCCTCAGCAGGCGTCGGTGCAGGAGGTGGCGGAGGCCACGATTCGCTGCCTGCTCGCGCATGTTCCGCCCGAAGTTCCTGGCATTGTCTTTCTCTCAGGGGGCCAGAGCGATGTGGAAGCGACGGAGCATCTCAACGCGATGAACGCGCTTGGCGTGGACCTGCCTTGGGAAGTCAGTTTCTCCTACGGCAGGGCGCTGCAAGCGCCGGTTCTTGCCGCGTGGCAAGGAGATGCCGCCCGTGTGGAGCAAGCGCAGGCCGCCTATCTTCATCGTGCGAGGTGCAACGGTGCCGCCCGGGATGGATCGTGGTCAGTGGCGATGGAATAGAAGCGAGAACATCCGCTGGTACGCGGTGCGGCAGCACCGCGATGGTGCGGGTGTCCCCAGGAATCCGCTACGGTCACTCAACCCCCCCAAACTCAACCAGCCAGTTGTCGCACGGGTTTGTGTACGCGGCTTGACTCGAGTTGATGTTGCGCCTGCACCTGGGCCGTGAAGTCATCCCCGAACCGCACGAGCCGAAGGCTGTTGGCAATGACGATGACATAACCCAGTGCGTAGTAGAACGGCGTAACCCAGATGTTGATGTTGCCGGTTGCGGCAAGAGCGAGTCCGACCGCCGCGAGCAGCAGGGACGCACCGATATTCTGGCTGATGACGCTGCGTGTCTTCCTCGCAAGGGCAATGAGGAACGGGATGTTCCGAAGATCGTCGTTCATCAGCGCAACGCCCGCCGAATTCGTCGCGATATCCGATCCGGACAGGCCCATCGCTACGCCGACATCAGCCGTTGCAAGAATCGGGCCGTCATTGATGCCGTCGCCGACGACCATTGTCGAGTGTCCTCGCTTGATGAGGTAGGTGAGTTCCGCGTGTTTCTCCTCCGGAAGGCACTCGGCCTCGATGGCATCGACCGCCACCAGCCGACCGACTCGCTTTGCAACATCCAGCCGGTCGCCAGTGAACATCGAGACATACCGAACGCCGTGCCGCCGCATGTCTTCAACGGCCTCCGCCGCGTGGGGTCGCAACTTGTCTTCAAGTCCAACCGCACCGAGGTATTGCGTACCTCGCATCAGGTGCACGCCCGACATGCCGGCGATTTTCTCTTCCACCGCGGCGACGGCATCTGCCGCGGCCGGGTTGAGTTCGCAGATCCAGGCGCCGCGACCGGCAAAAATGTCGGCACCTTCGACATGGGCGACGACGCCGCGGCCATGTTTCTCCTCGAATGACTCGATCTGCGCAGGCACAATGCGCGCAGCCTCCGCCGTTTCAAGAATGGATTTTGCAAGAGGGTGATTCGAGTGTTGTTCAGCATCCGCAGCGGCCTGCAGCAGCGCGGCACCTTCCACGCCCTCGGCCGGCGCGAGTCGGCTGACCGCGAAGTTGCCGGTTGTCAGCGTACCCGTCTTGTCGAGGATGACGGTATCGATGCCGGCAGCCGCTTCGAGTGTTCGCGTCTGCTTGATCATGATGCCCAGCCGTGCGGCTGCGGCAAACGCGGCCACCATGGCCGTCGGGTGTGAGATGAGCAGACCGCCGGGGCAGGTTACTACCAGCACAGTGATTGCGCGGACGGCGGCTTGATCCCGGACAAATTCGTCGGCGCTTCTGGCGGTGAAGAACCACACGACTGCAGCGACCATGACGACAATCGAGAAATAATAGGAGGCGAGTTGTTCAATGAGTTCCTGCCGCCGCGTGCGAGTCGACTCGGCTTCGCGGATGAGCGACTCGACCTTGCCGATGGTCGTTTCGCCGGCGACCGCGGTGACTCGGACATCGATCTGCCCTGTGAGATTCGTGGTGCCGGCGTGGACCTCGGTGCCTTCGTTTGCTTCGATGGGAACCGCTTCGCCGGTGAGTGATGCCTGGTTGATGTCACTGTGTCCCGCGATGACAATGCCGTCCGCCGGCAGATTCTCGCCCGGGCGAACGCGCACGATTGTGCCGATGGCCAGTTCGGCAAGTCCCGCCATGCGTTCACTTCCATTGTCGAGAATGCGCGCCTGGTCGGGCGTCAGGTCAACGAGGTTTCGAATGGCTCGCTGGGCCCCCCATGCCGTGCGACTCAGGATCAGGTTGGCGGTCCAGAGAAAGAGGGCTAGGAATCCGGCTGCCAGATACATGTTGGCGGCCAGTGCCGCGACCACCGCCAGCGATGCCAGTGCGTCGCTCGACGGGCGGCCTCGTTTGACTTCGGTCCATGCACCGGAGAGCAGGGGGATGACCAGGATGATGGCGCCGATGGCGGCCGGAATGTCTGATACCAGTTCATGGGCCGAAAGGGATCGGCTGATCCATGAGACGCCCAGCAACACCCCGCCGCTGAGAGCGACGAGGAGACGGTGTTCCAGACGGCGTCCGCCGGCCTGATTGTCGTCTGCGATCTGGGCGTCGATATCTTGGGCCCCGGCTACGGTCAATTCAGACATGGGAAAGGCACTCCTCTCCTTCGATACCCCACTATATGCCATTTCCGGGTAGGTTGTTCGTTGTGATGAGAAGGCGAATCGCAATCATTGGTGATGGCCAGATGGGGCTCGTATTGGCGGATGCGCTTGCGGGACGAGGTTTGCAGGTGTCGCTGTGGGGGCCATTCGAGGAGGCGGTCGACTCATTGGCGTCCACTCGGCAGTCGCCGCGATTGCCGGGGTTCGATGTTTCGGATGAGATCCTGGTAAGCCCGGACGCGGCGGAGGTGCTTGATGGCGCGAATGTGGCCATGAACGCCATTCCCACGCAGTTCATTCGGGGAGTCTGGGAGCGTCTTTCGAGGCATGTGCCGCATGGCATGCCGGTGGCAAGTGTGGCGAAAGGCATCGAACTGGGAACGCTTCTTCGACCGACGCAGGTGATCGAGCAGATGCTTGGCGGCAGTTCCTCGACTTGCGTTCTCTCCGGACCGACGATTGCGACGGAATTGGCGCGGCACCAGCCGGCGGCGATGGTCGCATCGTCTGATGACCACGACCTTGCCCTGGCGGTACAAGATCTCTTTGATGTGCCGTGGCTGCGGGTTTACACCCATGGTGATCCGGTCGGTGTGGAGTTGGCTGGTGCGACGAAGAATGTCATTGCCATTGCGGCGGGTATCTGCGACGGAATGCAACTGGGAGACAATGCAAAGTCGGCCATGCTGGCCCGTGGATTGGCGGAGATTTCCCGGCTCGGCACCGCGATGGGAGCGGCGCTTGACACATTCTTCGGCATTGCGGGGGTGGGCGACCTTGCCACCACCTGTTTCAGTCCGCACGGTCGTAACCGGACTTGTGGTGAGCGGCTGGGCCGGGGTGAAGATCTTGACTCGATCACGGAGTCAACAGGCAGTGTGGTCGAGGGCGTTCCAACGACCAAGGCGGTCATGGAACTTGCCCGTCGACATCAGATTGAAATGCCAATTTCAGAGGCCGTCAATGATGTGCTCTTCAGCGGGTTGGCCATTGTCGATGCGCTCGAGCGTCTCATGTCTCGGGACTTGAAGGCCGAGCGTCTGGGCTGACCCTACCCATATCGGGTAGCCATCCCCGTTCTACATCCACCGCGGACTCCGCCCCAAGGGTCAAACCCGGGGTGTCGGCGGTGTTATTCGTCGAATCCGCCCTGTACCAAACCCACGAGCGACGATACTGCAGCATCGGCATCCTCGCCTGTGGCGTCGATGACTAGGGCCGTACCCTCGGTTGCCGCGAGCATCATGAGTTGCATGATGGACTTTCCGTCCACCGGGTCGCCACCATCATCGCGGCGAACGGTCACATCGCTGCCAAACTGGCCGGCCGTCTCTGCAAACAGCGTTGCCGGCCGCGCATGCATGCCCAGCCGATTTGGAATTGTGACGATCTGTGTCGATGAATTGGTCACAGCGTTACCCCCAGCAAATGATCGTTTGATGCCCCCGCTCAGCGGGCGGCAGCGTCGGCTTCTTCAAGCAGGGTGATCACCTGATCGGCTTCCGTCGCCTGCCGCAGGAATCGACGGAATGTGTCCTGACTGAGATTTCCGAAGATGGCCTCCATGGCGTCAAGGTGATCTTCCGGCTTGTCCTCTGGACTCAACAGGAGCACGATCGAATGTACGGGCTGGCGGTCGAGTGACTTGAACTCAATCCCCTCGCCGCTGTTGCCGATGGCGATGGCCATTGTCTCCACATCCGGATGCTTCACATGCGGGACCGCGACCCCGTGACCAAAGCCCGTCGACCCCTTGTTCTCACGCCGAATGACCGACTTCAGGAAATCATCCCGTTGAAGGGGATCGACTTTCCCGGCGGCAATGAGCGCGTCGAGGAGTTCGGCGATGGCATCGTCTCGCCGCTCGGCAACAAGTTGCGGAAGAATCGCATCCTTGACGACGATGTCAAGCAGTTTCATCGTTCTTTGCCTCCAGTCGATCTGTGGTGTTTGTTGTCGCGAAGCCGACTCTTCAGGTCGGTCAGCTGCCGTACCGACTTGTCCACACAGGCATCAATTGCGACATACATGTCCTCGTCTTCCGCGTTTCCAACAATCGGATCGTGGTGCTCGACATCGCTGATGATCTCAATGGAGAACCCGTGCGTCGTCTTTTCAATGAGTACATTGATCTGCTCGACCCGATCGAAGTATCGCGTCAACTTACCGGCTTTTGCGTTGACAAATTCTTCAATCGTCGGCGTCAGGTCGATGTGCTTGGTCGTCAAATTGATCTGCATTACGCATTCCCTGGTTCGTCGCTCGACTCTTCCGTGTCCGTCGGCAAATCCGCGGCCGATGTACCCATGGTAGCAGGATCGACCTCACGCTCGACTTCACGTTCTGGTACCAGCACACCTCCGCTCACTGCGAATCGAATGGCCTCTTCCACCGTGATCGGAAGATCGATGATGTCTGCTCGCGGTGCAGTGATTGTGTACCCGGTAAAAGGTGTGGGAGAACTTGGGATGAAGATGGTGACGCTGTCCGGCGACTTCCCCGCGATCGCACGGAGCGTCGAGCCGGTCAGGAATCCAACCGACCAGATGCCCTTGCGGGGGTACTCCACCGCGACCACTCGACTGAATTGCTTCTGTTTATCTTCCGAGATGAGAAAGTCGATCAGTTGTTTGATGTACGGATAGACCTGCTTGATGACAGGCACAGCAGTCAACACTTTCTCAAGGCGGCGGTAGATCGTGCGACCGAGAAACCCACCGACAAATCGGCCCGCGATGTAGACGGTGACGATCGTCACCAGCAGGCCGAGTAGATTCATCCAAGGGTGGGCTGCCCACCATGCATCAATTTCTGCCATTCTGAGTTCCGACGCCAGCGCCGCCATTTCGGCGAAATCATCAGAAGCAACACCTCGTTCCGCCGCGTGGTCGGCGAGCATTTCGGCCGAAGGTGGAAACCAGTCCGATGAAGCCGGAAACAGGGTGGGAATGTGCGCGGCAGCCAGGCGAATGCCCTTGTTGATCGGCTCGGCAATTGCGGAATCGATGAACTGGTACGCCTTGACCATCAGCCACAGCGTCAGCACTGATGGCAACAGCACGGCAAGTCCGCGCAGAAAAAACCGTTTGAAGTCCGAACCGAAGGATCGTCGCGAAGACTGACTCATTGGATGCGGTCCACCGAGTCAATCATAATCGAACCATCAAGAACGCCGGCGATCGCTGCTGGATAGGCTTCACACTCCAAGGCGAACACACGAGCGGCCAGATCCTGCGGCGTATCGCCAGCCAATACGGGACAGGTCGACTGGAGAATCGTCGGCCCATGGTCATAGCGATCATCCACGGCATGGACCGTGCAGCCAGATTCGGTATCGCCCGCTTCCAGCACCGCCTTGTGTACCCGCATGCCATACATGCCGCGGCCACCGTACTTGGGCAGCAGCGATGGGTGGATGTTGAGCACGCGTCCGTCCATCCACTCCTGCAGCTCCAGCAGCCGAAGGTATCCGCAAAGACAAACAAGGTCGGGGCGGTTGGCTCGCAGCAACTCGTCGGTCCGCTGATTGCCGACCTCGGCGGAGTCTCCCGGTCCACGAACGACTTGGACACCGAGCCCTCTTGCCGCGAGGCGAGGTTCGCCGTCTGTTCCACTGCGTGAGCAGATCGCCAGATCGATAGTCGCGTTCAATGTTCCCGCTTCAATGTGATCCAGCAGGTTCAGGACCGTTCGTCCGCCGCCACTGAACAGGACGGCAATCCTCGGTACGGTCACGATGCCTCCTGATCGGAGTCGGCGAAGGGAATGGGTTTGCCGTTCTCGCCCACGCTGACCATCGTGAGCGTAGCTTCGGTCACAATGACGCGATCACCCCCGTCGAACCGCTCCGCTTCCACGGCAACATCAACGGTTACCGAGGTTGTGCCGGTAGTGACTGTGCGGGTCAGAAACCGAACAACATCACCGATGAACACTGGTTTCCTGAAGTCGACCCGGTCCACGGAAGCGGTGACCCATCGATGCAGTCCGTGCCGCCTTGCCTCGATGAACGCCGACTGGTCAAGATAGGAGAGAATGACGCCGCCGAAGATCGTCCCGTAGACATTGGAGTCGCGGGGCATCATTGTCACGCTCAAGGAAATTGTCCGTTCTTCCTGCGTTATGTCTGCCATTATCAGTCCTCCAGAAGGAGCCCGCAAGCGACCAGCGACCACCATTGATCGCGATTCTCCAATGCCATGAGCGTCGGGATGCTTTCAGTTGCCCTTGGCGCGAAGTGGCGAGCGAGTTCTACAGCATGTTCGGGGCAGGACCACCGGTTCTCCCTGGCCGTCTTGATCACCAGCGGCAGAAACATCTCTCGATCAACACACAGGGCTGCGAGCGCATGGTCCGGATCGATCAGCCCGTCGGGATCGTGAAGGGTGCGGAGCGCGGTGGCGGAGTCCGCTCCGCCGCAGACCAGCATGAGCGTTCGAACGGCAGGGTTGCTCTCCTGTTCCGCGGCAGTTCTCAGCGAAGCCACGCTCGCACCCTGCATTGCGGCGAGCAGCGTTGCAGCTTCTCGCTTGTCCACATCTGGACTCTTCAGCCAAATCTCAACCAATGTGTCACCGCGGCCGTGGCGCTGCACGGCGAGAGCGGTCATCGCCACGCTGCCGTCCCGGTCACGCGGCGGAAGCGCGGCCAGCTCCTCCGCGCAGGAATCGGTGAGCGTTTCACAGTGCAGTGAGGCAAGACGTCGCATCCACGGCTCGATGTCGGGGTCGCCAGCGATCTGCACATACGGCGTGGCATCCGGAGAATCATCATCGGTCCGCGAGGCCCACCAGACTGCCGAGTCGAAGAGGGGGTGCGGTGGAGCGAGATCGCCAAGCCTCTCAAGATCGCCAGATGCAGCAGCCGCACGTACAAGGGCTTCAGCGGCGCGGTCAACAACTTGCGGATCGGCATCTGCAAGAAGCGGCGCCAACAACGGCAATGCGCCGGCCAGACTGAGTTGTTTGGCCTCCAGGCGGCTCACGCCGGCAAGCCGGTCGGTAGAAGCGGGGGACTGCAACAGGAGTGCGATGGACGCATTGCGCTGCCGCTCTCCAACAACGATGCCGACACTGGCCGCAATCACCACAGTCAGCACCAGCAACAACCACCGCGGGACTCGCATGTGCGGAGTTTACCCGGGCGTAGCAAGCCGCCGCAGAATGGCCTCCGCGGCTGCCGCGTCATATCCGTGGACACCCCAACAAGGATGATTGAGCAGCGCATTCCGCAAGTCGAGATCCGTAAACACGATCCTGCCAGGTTCCACCGGCAGGTTCGCCATCTCGGGCCGATCGGCCCCGCTCAATATCGTCCATCCTCGGAAAGAAACCTCGGGCGGGTGATCCAGCGGAGCGGCCTTGCGACCAAGACGATCCTCAATCAATCGCCTCAGCGCGCGGGCGAAACCCGTTTGGCCGCCGATCGTCTCAATCAACACCGCCGCACCGCGCTCCGCCGCGGCCAACACCTCGCTCGCTAGATCGTCGGTCGCTTCGGATGCAGCAATCCCACCCAACATCACGAGACCTGGTCCGACGGCACTCTTCAGGTCGATCACCTTTCCGCCCAACAGCCGTAAGCCCGCAAGGTCAGCATCCCACCGACCGCTGTGACGGGCGACGCTGATGGGCGGCAGGTTCCCGGTCGGTGCATCCACCTGCCCACCGGATCGCCAGCGGTGCAACTCAGCGCAGCCGAGCATGATGTTATGCAGCGCATACTCCAGTGGCGAGTTCTCCTTGAGCAGCGTGCGAGGATGGCCGGGCACAAGAAGAATGCGGTCCCGCAGTCCGTCGTTCCATGCCGTGACGTTGACACCCGGGGCCCGCCTCTGCAAACTCCGCGACCAGTGATCGGCGTCGGTGCGACGGCGTTCCGCATGCGGGAGCACCTTCTCGATGCAGCGATCGATCGTTGTCATTGCGTCTCGCCGATCAGAGAGAACCAGCAGCGTACCGCCGCGATCGAAGAACTTCTGCATGCGCTCACCGGCGACCTGCAAGAGCGATGCATCCTGCAGTAGCAGCACCGGTGAGGCGAGTTGCGCATTGATGTCATCATCGAGGCAAATGCGCCGCCATGACAGAGGGCGTTCGATCATCGTGCTCAACCGTGTCGTCAGACGATCGCATGTCCTCCAGTGATCAATGGGAGATGCAGGTTTCACAAGTTCCTGGACGGCAAGGGGCGCCAATCCGCGGGAGAGAAAGAGCAGGGCGAATGCAAGATCGATCGTGCTGCCGCGGACAGAACTGCCGGTGCAGTGTCGATCGATGAGCGAAGTCGCTCCGGCGGCATACCAATCATGACCGCGGAGAGAGAATGTGCCGCATGTCATTGCGGCCTGTTCAAGGCTGTACAGGTAATAGGCAGGATTGGTGCCGAACGGATTGCGATCGGCCGCGAAGTTGGCATCGAGCCACGCGACGCCGCCGGCGACGCCCCGTTCCAGGTTTTCACGATCCCTGTTGTTGAGGCGAGGCCCGAGGATCTCATCCACCGCCAACAGGCAGTTGAGCCCGGCCGATGTCATGGAGCCGGTGGTTCGCAGTCGCCGACCGGGATCCCGGTAATAACTCCAGCCGCCGTCGGGTTGCTGGGTGTTGAGAGTTGCTCTGGCAATGGCGACCCAGCAATCGCGGGGTACGCGATAGCCACGCCGTGCAGCCGCCCGCAATGCCAGCATGCCGAATTGTCGAACCGACGGTGACGCATCCGCCAGTTGATCGGGCGGGGAACTCTCGTATCCCCATCCACCGCAGGCCCCGCCCATTGTTTGAACAAGCCGTGCGGCATCTCTTTGCAGATCCTGCTCGAACCTCGGTGGAAGAAGCGACCATACGGAGGTCCGAAGGGCGAGCACGTAGGTACCCGGGTTTTCGACATTGCGGATGAATGCAACGCCCTCGGCGACCTGCGGTGTCGACGGAGGTGTTCCCGCAGACAACAACGCATCGACGACCAGCGCAGTGGTTCCGCCCCAGTTGCGCCGCCGCCAACCGGAACTTGGGCGAGCGGCGTCCCAACAGTGAGGTGTTACATGGCGAGAAAGCAACTCTGCTTGAATCGATTGGATCGCAGCGGGAATGTCGTTGCTGCCGCTGGTTGCTGAACCGGTGGCGCACAGGATCGCAGTCACCAAGACAGAACACCCCGGCACCGTCACCCCTCAATCCAGCATGAACATGCGCCGAGGCAGTGTCAGTTCCTGCAACAATCCCCGGATGTCACTGCTCGAAAAACCTGAGGACGATGCGCCCAACAGGCTGAACATTGCTGCGCGGCGTTTGTAGCGGCGAATGGTCGGATCTGAACCGGTCAGCCCGGCCTGCTTTGTTGCCAGCACCACCGCATCATCGAGATAACCGATGTCGTCGATCAGCCCGTTGGAAAGGGCTTCCTGCGCCGTGTAGACCGAACCGTCGGCAATAGCCGCGAGCGCGGCTGGACTCTCGATCACATGGCCTCGACCCTCGCGAACTCGATCAGCGAAGATCGTATAAGCAGCATTGAGGATGCTCTCGACCTCGGCTCTGTCCTTTGCGTCCCAAGTCCGGAAGACATCGTTGGCAATTGACTTGTCGGGAGAACCCTTCGCGACGAGGGTCACTGGTGCAATGCCGAGTTTCTCGAGCAGTCCCTGGAATGTCAGCACCTTTGCAATGACGCCGATGGAACCGGTAATGGTTGTCTCCTGCGCGAGGATTGTGTCCGCGCCGCACGAGATGTAGTACCCGCCGGAAGCCGCAAGGCCACCATAACTGGCAACAAGGGGGAGTTCGGCGGACTTCAGGCGGCCGACCTGATGCCAGATCTCATCGGAGGCAGTGACGCCGCCGCCCGGTGAGTCAACGCGCAGTACGACAGCGCGAATGTTCTCGTCCAGGAGCATCCCGTCCACGGCTGAGCGAACATAGTCGGCCGTTGCTCCACTGATGACACCGCTGACATCAAGGATGGCCACGACATCCCGGCCGCCATCGTGCATTGTCTTGACTTGCACCACACCCTTGTCCTGGGTTGCTGCCGCGGTACCCGCGGCGCCGGCGATGATGCCGACGAGAAAGACAACCGAGAAAATGAGCAGCGCCGCGAGAAATGCGACAAATGTCCGGAACCCGCCGGTGGTCGCCAGAACGCGAATCGTCGCGGGTTTGTTGGTTGGGTCCGTTGTCTTCTCCATGGTGGAAATCCTCCTCGGTTCCCATGGTAGACGCTCACCGCCTGCCGGGAATACTCAATTGCCTTCTTTCGCGATGGCGATCGTGGCGTCGTGGCATCCAAGGTAATCCTGCAGGAATCCGACCCGGCCGCCGAAGTCGAATGCCATGGTGAGCATGCCAAGTGTGTCGAATCTGGATGCCGGGGACAGATCTTCGCCGCTCGGAGGGGCAGGCCGGTCGGAGAGGAAGTTGAAGACAACACCCTTTCGCGCGGTTTCCCATGCGCGGTGGATGATCGTCATGGCCCTGTCCTGTCCCATGGCATTGAGCGTCCCGGAGAGGGTAATCCAGTCGCCGCCGGCGATGAGCGCCGGATCGGAAACCACATCTCCAACCAAGAACGAAGTACCGGGGAGATCTCTCTCGCGAGCAGAGTCGATCATTGGGCCCATCGCATCGATGCCGCGATACGACGCAAACACGACGCCTCTCTCCAGCAGGAAGGACGCGAAGTCGCCGATCCCGCATCCGACGTCCAGCACGCTGAAGGATGTGAAGTCCACGAGCCGGCACATGGCGTCGAACCTGCGGCGCTGTCCATCTCTCTTTCGCCAGAGTGTTGCTTCGAATGTTCCACCGTGTTTGTCCACGGCATCCCGATACGGCTGCAGATAATCGGGAGCGGAGTCACTCACGCCGGTTGTCTGTGCTTTGAGGGGAAGAGCAGGCTGGCGACAGCGTCATAGAGTCGGCTCGTCAACCGCTGGTACGTGTCGAAGTGAGCGTCGGTCTGTTGCTGAATCATCTCCACCGTCATGCCGGCTGTTCGCAGCATGTCCGCATCGTCGCCTGCCCAGGCGACGGGGGTCGTGATGTCGCACTCCGGGTGAAACTGAATGGCGTAGGTCCGCATGCCGCGAGCCCACATCTGGACCTCGCACCCATCGCTCGAACCCAGCACACGTGCTCCCGGCGGCACCGTCTCGACCTGCCATGCGTGCCAGTGAAGTTGCATCCACGACCACGGCTGACCGGCGAGCAGCACATCCTCTCGGCCGCTGGCCGTCAGATGTACATCGAACCACCCGATCTCGGGACCGCCGGGCAATTCCACCACTTCACCGCCAAGTGCCCGAGCAAGCAATTGGCTGCCCAGACAGAGGCCGAGCAGGGGCAGTTGTCTTGCATCGGCTTCTCGAAGCAGGTCCAACTCCCGCTCCAGCCAGGGCTCATCGGCAAACGGGCTCTGAGGACCACCGCAGGAGAGAATTGCGTCGGTGTCGTCGAGGTCGCTCGGCAGTGCTTCGTCGCGGTGCACCCGCACGATTTCCATGGGCACGCCCAAATCCATCAAGTGCCGCCCGAGCCTCTCCGCACCGGTAAGTTCACTGTGTTCGATGACGAGAACGGACATGTGCCTGTTACTTCGAAACCGTAACGACCGTTGCCTCGTGTTCCGTCCCGTGTGCCGAGCCGCATACGCGACGAATGGCAGAGACGATGCCGTCGGCGTCGATCCCGACTTCCTTCAACTGCTCGCTACGGGAGCCGTGTCCGATCCATCGCTCCGGATGTCCGAGTCGAAGAATGCCGCGGCAGTCCAGGCCGCGCCGCGCCGCCTCTTCAAGAACGCACGAACCGAAACCGCCTGTCAGGGAATGATCCTCCACCGTGATGATCGGGATGTCGCGGCGGAGGAAATGTTCGACTAGATCGCCGTCCACGGGCTTGGCGAATCGTGCGTCATAGACGGCAACACTACAGTCACCGCGCAGCCTTTCTGCCGCCTCCATGGCATCTTTCGCCGGTGCGCCATATGCCAGCACGACAACATTCGGCTCGTCGCACTCGACGAGTGACGCGGCCTTTCCAAGCGTGAACGGTTCGCATGTGTCCTGCAAGTTCGGCACCGCGTCACGGGGATATCGCACAGCCGAGATTCCGGATTCGCAGTCGGCCATGAAGTCCAGTGATGCGCGCAGTGTGGGTTCATCGATCGCGGCCATGAGAATCGATCCGGGCAGAACTCTGAGCAGCGCAATGTCACAGAAACCGTGGTGAACAGCGCCGTCGCCGCCGACGAGGCCGGCGCGATCGAGACAAAGCCGGACAGGGAGACCCTGTAGGGACGCCTCTTGAAATGCCTGATCAAATGCTCGTTGCAGGAAGGTCGAGTACACCGCAAAGAAAGGTTTTCGATCGCATCGGGCAAGTCCAGCCATCATGTCCATTGCATGGGATTCGCAGATACCGGTGTCCCACGATCGGCGTGGATGCCGTTCCAGTACCTTGTCCAGCCCTGTTCCGTCCGGCATTGCGGCTGTGCAAGCGACGACATGCTCGTCGCGATCCATTAGATCGCAAAGTGCATCGGCGAATGCCGCGGTGAAGCTGCGGTCGGCCGAGGCGATGGCCACACTGCCGCAGTCCTCCATGACAAACGGTCGCGATGCGTGGAACGCCGTGGCGTTGTTTTCAGAGAAGTCGTAGCCCTTCCCTTTGACGGTGTGGACATGGAGAAGCAGGGGACGATCAACATCCCGCACTTCCAACAGGGTGTCGATCAGCGAAGGGATGTCGTGTCCGTCTACTGGTCCGACCGACAGAAGGCCGAAATGTTCGAACCACGAGTCAGCAAGAACAGCATCTTTCAGCATCTCAGTGAGTCGATGGGAGAGTTGTCCCATGGTGCCACCGCCCGGCAGGCGACGCATGACATCCTTGGCCGTTTTCTTCATCTGTCGGTAGGTCAAGCCGACGCGAAGGCGGTCGAAATAGCCAGCGACAGCGCCTTGGGGATGGGCAATGCCCATACCGTTGTCGTTGAGCACGACGAGAAACTGCCGATTCAGCGTGCCGGCGTTGTTGAGTCCTTCCATTGCAAGGCCATTGACGATGCTCGCATCGCCGACAAGAGACACGACTCGCCTGCCATCGGGATTCTCCGATGGATCAAATGCTTCCCCTGCCAGCGTGTCTCCCCGCGCCATGCCAACAGCTGTCGAGACGGCCGTGCCGGCGTGACCGACGGCAAAGAGGTCATAGGCCGACTCGGTCGGACATGGAAAGCCGGCCATGCCGCCCCGTTGCCGGAGTTTCGGCAGCAGGTGGTTACGTCCGGTCAGAAGTTTGTGTGGGTAGCACTGATGCCCCACATCGAAGAGCAGCCGGTCCTGGGAGAAGTCAAAGACATAGTGGAGCGCGATGGTCAACTCCACGACACCGAGATTTGGGGCGAGATGGCCGCCGGTCCGGCTGACCTGATCGTAGATGGCACGCCGCACCTCAGCGGCCAGTTCGGGTAACTGATTGACGGAGAGGCGTCGCACATCCTCCGGTGATTCGATCTGTTGAAGAAGGTTCTGGGGCATGGTCGCGCTCAGGAACTACACAGGGTAGGTTCAATGGGTTCGTTGGGCCATCCATTCCGTGACCGTTTTGAGGTCTTCTCCCCGACTATTCAGCGATTTTAGTGCGTCTGCTGCGACTTGGCGAAGAGTTTCGATGGCTTGGCGGGAAGCCTCATCGCCGACAACACCCGGAAATGTCAGTTTGCCCATGTCCGCATCTTTTCCGACAGCCTTACCCACGAGATCCGGGCACCCGTCGATGTCGATGAGATCATCGACGATCTGGAACATGAGCCCGGCGGCGCGGCCGAAAGCTGCGATCGCTTTCTTGTCCGATTCGGTTGCATCGGCGCAGACAGCACCCATCTCGCAAGCGGCTTGAATGAGCGAACCCGTCTTGTTTCGATGCATGAGGTCGAGTTGGCCCTCGGCGTCCAGATGTTCCGGAAATCCACCTACCGTGTCGTACACCTGACCGATGACCGTGTGGATCGTTGCGGTCGTCAAGAGCCGAGTGAGGCCAGCGGACCTTGCGTCAGGTGAGCCGTCGGCGACAATCTGCTCGAACGCCATGGCAAGCAGCAGATCGCCGGCGAGCACGGCCATGGCCTCGCCGACCTTGATGTGCAGTGTCGGCAGGCCTCGGCGAATGGCGTCGTCATCAAGTGCCGGCAGATCGTCGTGAACCAGGCTGAAACAGTGCACAAATTCGACGGCCGTGGCGGCCGAGAGTGCATCGTTCGCCTCGCCCCCCGCTGCCTCGCAGCAGAGGAGCGTGAGCGCTGGGCGTACGCGTTTGCCTCCTCCGAGCACGGCATGGTGGGCGGCATCCTTCAGATTGGGCGGCAGATCGATGTTCTGGACTCGTTTCTCGAGTTCCTTCTCGATCAAGGCAGCCGCGTGCAGCAGGGCTGGCGGCGGTTGGGATGTGGAGGTACTGGACACACCCCGATTGTAGGGATACGGCGTGGCTCTACAATCCCTGCATGATTGACAGTTTCCTGAGCGATGCGGGGTTGCTGCTTGAGCGCGGCGGATATGTCATGATTCCACTGCTCATCTTGAGCATCGCAAGTCTGGCGTTGATTCTGGAGCGATGCTGGTTCTGGCTGATGGTGGGCGGCCGCGGGTCGGCTCGTCGACTTGAAGAGTTGAATGGCGTGCTCAGACGCGGTGACAACGAAATCGTTCGACGTCTTGTACGGCGCGATGGGTCGCCTTGCGGCGAGGTTGCGAGCACGATGCTGGATCAGGGCGCGTCGGAGGCCGTTGCGATGGAAGCGGTTGAAATGCAGCGGCCGCGGATCGATCGATTCATGGTGGCGCTCTCGACGATCATCACCGCAGCGCCTCTTCTGGGTATTCTCGGCACGGTGGTGGGAATCATTCAGTCCTTTCGCCTTCTGGGCGAACAAGCGGCGCTTTCCGATCCCACCGATGTTGCTGGCGGAATTGCAGCGGCACTCATCACGACAGCCTTTGGGCTTATCATCGCGCTCGTGACGCTCTTTCCCTACATGCTCTTTCGGAGTTGGTCCTCGCGAGAGATTGGCCGTCTTGAGACGCTGATCGCCGCGGCGCAGCAGGGGCTCGATGAGGGGGGCGATTCGAAATGATGCTTGTCGCAGCCATCCTCTCATTGCAGGTCGCGCAGGCGGAGCCGCCGAAATGGGCGCGGCGGTCGGAAGCCGAGGGAATCGTAGCTCTGGAACTCGCTTCCCGCCGCTATGCGGCAGAGGATCATCCGGACGTCTGGCTCGTCGGTGTTGCGCACATCGCCGATGCGGAGTACTACATTGCGATAGATGCGCTGCTGAAGGAGGCCGACATCGTTTTGTATGAGTCGGTTGCTCCCTCTGGAACGCGTCCTCCGAGTGGTGCGACGGCGGAAGAGAGAATCGAGTCGACGACGCGTTCGCTGGAGTTTGCCGCCGATGTTGCGAAGCGGGTGGCAGAACATTCGGGAATGGCGTTTGACAATCTGGATGATGTGATCAGCCGATCGAACGACATCGATCCGCGCATCGCAGTTTGGCTTGGAGAAGTGTCGCGGGATGCCTGGGGAAACCTGTTTGTGTTGGAACAGGACGCTGACGATGGAACCGTCACGGTGGTCAGCCTTGGTTCGGACGGCACGGCAGGGGGCGAGGGCGAGGCTGCTGACATTCGCATCAGCCGCAGCATTTCTACTGAAACTTCGGAAGATCAGGAGGAGAGTGGCAACATTCAGCAGCAACTGGCTGATGTGCTTGGACTGGCCTTCCAACTTGAATCGCTTCCGTACGATCATCCAGATTGGCAATGCAGCGATCTGACAATGAATGAAGTTGCGGCGCGGTTGGTCGAAGAGGGCGCAAGTACCGAACTTCTTGAGACGGTTGCGGGAACATCGTTGCCGGCACAACTTGCGTCCAGCATCATGCAGATGTTTCCGGCCCTTGACGCGATCTCCGGTGGTTCGGCCTCCGCGACTGCGCGGCTGTTGATCATGGAGATGCTTGCGATGCCGGACAGTGACAGGGTGTTGCAGGGCATTGAGCCGAAGTTGCACGTCGTCATCATTGAAGATCGAAACAAGGCGGTGATTGCTGATATTGAGATATTGCTGGCGGATGATTCAGAGGACGAATTGACCATTGCCGTGCTGTACGGTGCGGGGCACATGGTGGACATGGCCGAGCGGCTTGATCAGTCCTTTGGTTATGCGCCGGTGGAGGAGCGGTGGCTTCCATCCATGACCGCGTCGATTGATGAGACGATGCTCTCCCGCCGCGACCTCTTGCAGCTCCGCTTCAATCTGCGGTACCAGTTGCACTCGATGAGTAAAGAGAGCGAGTAGCGCGAGGACCGTTGGTGGCGTTGGAAGCCCATGTTGCCACGCCGCCCCAGGAGTCACACCCGGAGTGTGACCCCTTAGGGTCCCCCTGGGGTTGTTAGTGACCCTGCTCGGAGTGGCTGAAGTCGCGGGCTGGGATGCCCGCAACCTCCTGCGCAGTTGGAATCCAGAGTCGCTGGTCGGTCACATCGGAAAGAGGCAGATCGTCCACATGCCCGTCTGCGAACGAGACGGCGGGCAGGCCGTTGTACCGACCGATTGGCGGTGAAGTGAACTCAAACGCCTCGATGTCACCGCTTGTCAACAGATTCCACTGTTCGACATCCGCAAGCAACCGAGGAATCGCCAGATCCGCGCCGGGCGTGTAGTCGGGAAGATGTCCGTGCACACCCGGCTCGGCCCGAAAACAACTGATGAATGCAAGAACCTCTCCCGGGCTCCGCACCTGCGCCGCAGTGGTTGCCACGACATTGGCCGTGCGTCCATCGGCAAGTTGCACCGAGTTGAACATCGGTTTCGGAATTCGACCGGCTCCCTCCGCCTCCCACCAACCACCGAGGTAATACCCGTTGTACGCAAATCCTGGCGACAATGCGATCTCAGCAGCATGTTCCACGACGGTGGTGTCGTCCCACTCGATTTCGTCGTACCCAAGAAGCGTCCGCCAGTCGTAATTCATTCGGTCAAGCAACCGCCACGGCCACGCGCCGGCCATGTTGGGCAGGCCCTCCTCATAGGTAGGTGCCGGTTCGACAATGCTCCCATCCGGATAGGCGTAAGCCACCTCCCAGTTTTCCTGCACCTCCGGTCGCAGAAACCCAGGCAACAAGTGTTCCCGGTTGGATCCGCTGTACAGTTGCCAGGCGAGACCAACCTGGCGGATCGCATTCAACTCCGTTGTCTTCCTCGCCCGCCGGATACCGCCGCTGATCGCCGGAATCAGGAGCCCCATGAGAATGGCTATGACCACGATCACCACCAGCATTTCGATGATGGTGAATCCGCGTTTCATACGTCGCCCGAGGCAGCCGTACCTTCGACCGTAGGACGCAGGGGAAGCGGATCGGGCGGAATAATTGAGACCGCCTTGTCACCGAGCAAAGTATCACCAGTCCGGACTCGATCCTGCAGCGAACGGCACTCTGCCAGAAGCCGATCGAGAATCTCCCCCTCCGGCACGCTCGCCACTCGCTCACCCTGCACATAGATGATGCCGCGCCTATCGCCGGCAAAGACGGCCACATCCGCACCCTCCGCCTCGCCGGGTCCGTTGACGACGCACCCCATGACTGCGACTTTGATCGGCACATCAATGTCATCGGCGAGTTTGGCTCGCACATCTTCTACAAGTGAAACCAGATCCACCTGAATGCGTCCGCAGGTGGGGCATGCAATCAGTTCGGCGGACGATCTCTCCCGAAGCCCGAGTGAACAGAGCAGTTCGATGCCGTCCGTGACCTCATCACGCGAGTCACCCGCGTAACTGATTCGGATGGTGTCGCCGATACCCTCCGCGAGCAGCGTGCCGAGCGCCGCAATGGATCGAATCGCACCGGTATCGCGCGGGCCCGCGTGGGTCACACCGAGATGCAACGGGTAGTCAAATCGGTCGGCGACTTCCCGATACACCTCAATGGCGAGCATCGCGTTCATCGACTTGGCACTCAGGCAGATGTCGTGGAAGTTGCACCTGTCGAAGAGTTCGAGGTACTCCTCAAGCTTTGCGATCATCAACGCGAGCAGTCCGCCAAATGTGCGGTTCGCAAAGACGGCTGCCAGTTCTTCACGGCGTTGTTGTTTGTCACGACGCTCAACGATCGACCCCTCGTTGACACCTATGCGAATCGGAATACCACTCTGGCGGCAGGCGTCGATGACGCGTTGCACTTGGTCACAATCATCGATGTTTCCAGGATTGAGTCGGATTTTCTGGACACCGGCCTCCACGGCCTCGATGGCACGTTCGAAGTGAAAGTGCACATCGGCGACGATCGGCACGGTCACCTGCGGAAGAATCTCAGTCAGCGCTGCGGTGTCGGCACGCCGAGGAACCGCGAGCCGAACGATGTCGGCGCCGGCGTCCGCGAGTGTGTTGATTTCCGCAACGCAGGCATCAATTTCCGAGGTCGGGCCGGTCGTCATCGTCTGTACGGAGACGGGCGAACTACCGCCGACGAGGATGTCGCCAACACTGATCTGTCGGGTGCTTCGCCGTTCCATATCCTGATTGTAGGTCGCGGAAGCGCTAGTCGTAGCGTTCGAGTTCCTGAACGCCCCCGGGCGTGAGGAGATCGTTCACCGGCGTACCTTCCGGAATGATTTCACCGGAGAGCGTCTTGATCACTACCTGCGGATTCTGGTGTTCACAGGCCTCCAGTTCCGCTTCGAGCTTCTCCCGCACGTCATCTTCGAGCGTCTTCCATCCCAGCCGCCCGCGGCACTTGGGAAATGTCGAACAACCAAGCCACGGGCCGCGCTTGCCACGCCGCAGATTCAACGGGCTCTCGCACTTTTCGCACTCCAGATCCGTGACCACCGGTGGCTGGGCCGGGTACTTGATGCCACCTTTCTTGTCGAGATTCACGACAGTCTTCACATCCGGATAGTTCACCGATGCGAGGAATGGGCCAAAGCGGCCCTTCCGGAGTTCCATTGCCGAGCCGTCTTCGGGGCATGCGACATCCACCCGCTCTGGAAGTGTCGGGTTGCCATCTCGATCGATCGGGGCGGCGTACTTGCAGTCGGGGTAGGCGGTGCACGAAAGGAACCGCCCATTCTTCCCAAACCGGTATTCCGTTCGGCTGCCACATTCAGGGCACTTGTAGACGGCGGGCTGCGTTTCAGCCTTGGCGTGCGTCATTTCTTCGTACGCCGTCTCCAGCCGTTGGCTGAAACGATCATAAAAGTCATGCAGCATTTCCGTCCACGAAAGATCACCGTCGGCAATGCGATCAAGGCGATCTTCCATCGATCGCGTGTACTCGACGCCCATGAGAATCGGGAACGCCTCTACCAGTTTGTCTGTGACGACGATGCCGAGATCCGTTGCGTAGAACGCCCGCTCGATCTTCTCCACATAATTGCGTTTCTGAATCACGTCAATGATCGATGCATATGTGGAAGGACGGCCGATGCCCTGCTTTTCAAGTTCCTTGACGAGTGACGCTTCGCTGTAGCGGGACGGCGGGGAGGAGAACACCTGCCGCGGCGCAATGTCGAAGGGGAAAGTATCGGTTCCTTCGGCGAGTTCGGGGAGATTCTGTTCGGTATCGGAAGAGGGCACGCCACTGACACGGTAGAACCCGTCAAAGGCGAGGGTCCGGCCGCTCGTGCGGAGCACGGCACCCGTGTTCTCATCCTGCCGCGCGAGGAGAATCTCAGTGCGATCCCATGATGCCGGAGTCATCTGGCAGGCGACGAATCTCGTCCAGATGACGCGGTAAAGACGGCGAAGGTCGTCATCCACGTTGCCCGGCAGTTTGTCCGGATGCCGCCAGGGGTCGGTTGGACGGATGGCCTCGTGTGCTTCCTGGGCCGATGCATCACTGGACGCATAGGTATTGGGTTTGCCCGGCAGATACGCCGCGCCGAACTTGTCTTCGATGCATGCTCGTACCGATGTGATCGCTTCGGTCGAAAGGTGCGTCGAGTCAGTTCTCATGTAGGTAATGAGACCGACTTGACCCTCGCCGCGAATCGTGATGCCTTCGTAGAGTTTCTGCGCAGCTCGCATCGTCCGGGATGCCGTGAACCCAAGTTGCGTCGACGCCGCTGCCTGCAGTGAGGACGTAATGAAAGGCGCCGGTGGACGCACGGTCGTCTTCTTTGCGGAGATATTGCTGACGCTATAGGTAACGCCATCGGTAATCTCCCCGCGTATCGCCATGCGATTCGCTGCAGGCCCCTTGCCGTCCGGGTCCTCTTCAATATCGACGCTCGGTTCTTGCAGACCTACAGCGGCGGCAATGGCGGCGAGTTCCTCGCGGTACGCGCCAAGGTCAACGTCGGCATCGCTGGCTCTACCGACCTTGAAGGACTCCCCACCAAGTTCGACGAGTTCTGCCTCGAAACTGCCGTGTTCGGAGAGGAAGGCATTCATGTCCTTCTTCGTCGGGCCGCGGCCTCGATCGTCTACTTCCGACAACAGTGCTGCCCATGGCTCTACCAAAGATGATGCCGTTGCAGGGCTCATCGCCAGTCGGACTGCCACCGACCATGACTCGTCGGGAATGTGCGCCATGATCTCACGCTCACGCTCCACAATGAGCCGGACAGCAACCGATTGGACGCGGCCTGCGCTGAGTCCACCAGCGACTCGTTTCCAAAGCAGGGGAGACACCTGATATCCCACAATGCGATCGAGGATCCGGCGTGCCTGCTGCGCGCTGACGAAGTCCATGTTGATCAGATGGGGATGTTCAAAGGCGTGCGCGATCTCCTTCTTCGTGATGGCGTTGAAGACGACACGCTTCGCCTCTGCGGGATCGACCGTCAACGCTTCGGCAAGGTGCCAGGCAATGGCTTCACCTTCGCGATCGAGGTCGGTGGCGAACCAGACATCCTCGGCTACCTTTGCCGCCCGCCGCAGTTCGGTCAGGATCTTTCCCTTGCCTTTGAGCACCGTGTAGGTCGGGGCAAAGTCGTGATCCAGATCTACTCCTGGAACAGGTTGCTTTACACCCTTCGGAGCCCGCGGCGGAAGATCGCGGACATGTCCTACGCTGGCCATGACGGCGTAGTCATCACCGAGGTAGCGATTGATGGTCCTCGCTTTTGCGGGCGATTCGACGATCACCAGATGCTTGCCGGTGGCGTCGACGGTCTTCGCTCGGGTTGTCTTCTTCTTCTTCTTGGCCATGGCTGCGATGCATCCCGCCCGCCGGTTCCATCGGTCCAGCGGGGTGGATTCCTCCGGCGATGGGGGGCCATTGGATCGTCCTGTCAACCGATGTCAAGAGGCGGTGGGCGGGACAGCCGCTGCTAGAATATGCGTAACTGCTTGTAGTACAAGGTCTTGGGTAGACAAAGAATCTGCCGGAAGAAAGATCGCCCGCGGCAGTACACGGAATCGCCGTAGCCAAGTTCGCTGCTGCTTGGCAAATCGGCGGGTCTGAATCTTGATCTGCTCAACCGCCTCGTCCTGCGAACACGTGCCTCCGCGGCATGCCAGCAATTGACGATAGCCCAACGCTGCCGCGGCCTGTTCCCCCAACCCGGTGGTTGCCAGAGCCTCCACCTCGTTGACCAGCCCGGCTTCCATCATCGCCAGCACGCGAGCGTTGATCCTCTGGTTGAGTTGCGGTGTCGGCCAATCCAGCCCGACGATGACGATGTCCTCTCGAGGTTCTGCCGCGTCCCATTGCGATTGGTGTTCGCTGATCGCTGTGCCGGTCTGCTCATGCACCTCGATCGCCCGGATCATTCGGCGGCGGTCGTTGCGGTGAAGCCTGGCAGCCGAAGCCGGGTCAATGGCCTTGAGGTGTATCGATAGCCTGTCATTGTCCCACTGTTCCAGAGTCGCACGCCGCTCAGGATGTGCGGGAGGGCCGTCAAACACACCAAAGAGAAGGGCCTGTGCGTATAGATTCGTGCCGCCTACGACGATTGGCCAGGCATTCCGGTCGCGGATGTCGCTGATGGCCTCTTCGGCTGAAGCCAGCCACCGGTCCAGCGTGAATCCGTCTGCCGCGGGATCGGCAATGTCCAGCAGATGGTGCGGTACCGCTACCTGTTCTTCGGGGGTTGGCTTGGCGGTACCGATGTCCATGCCACGGTAGACCTGCATGGAGTCGGCACAGACGCATTCCCCACCCCCTGGAAGTTGGGATGCAAGTTCGAGGGACAGCGGTGTCTTGCCAGAGGCTGTCGGTCCGAGGATCAGGATGATTGGGCGGTCCATGAGCACGGCGTACAATACGCCCATGAAGCGTACGATCGATCAGGTCGATGTCGCGGGCAAGCGGGTGCTGGTGCGGGTGGATTTCAATGTCCCCATTGAAGGAGGAGCCGTGGTGGACGACCTTCGCCTCCGTCGTGCCCTGCCGACGCTTCGAAGTATCCTTGACCGAGGCGGATCGCTGGTGCTCATGAGTCACCTCGGCCGTCCGGCGGGCATTGGATTCGAACCAGGTCTGAGCATGCGGCCGGTGGCGGCGCGGCTCGCCGAGTTGATCGATCGCGAGGTGTTTATCCCTGGCGATGATCCAATCGTCGATGCGGCCAAACTCAACGGGCACGACGTCGTCCTGCTCGAAAACCTCCGATTCGATCCGCGGGAGAAACAGGGGGACGCAGCGTTTGCCGAGTCACTGGCATCGCTCGGGGACATCTACTGCGACGATGCATTCGGGACGGCGCATCGTTCGCACGCATCCATGGTGGCCGTGCCGCAGGCGATGGGGGACAAGCCGCGGGCTGCCGGCTTCCTACTTGCGACCGAGTTGGCGTACTTCGATGATCTGCTTCAGCATGCAGAGCAACCGAGTGTCGCTGTTCTAGGCGGCGCAAAGGTGTCCGACAAGTTGGGTGTCATCGCCAACTTGCTCGGGACGGTCGATGTCATTCTTGTGGGCGGAGCAATGGCCTATTCCTTTCTCGCCTCGGAGGGGATCGGGGTGGGCGAGAGTCTCGTTGAGCGTCATCGTCTCGAAGAGGCGGCCTCCATGCTCGCGTCGGCCGCTGCGGGCATGACGAAAATCCTTCTTCCGCATGATCATGTGGTTGGACAGAAACCAGTTGCAGGCACACCGACGCAAATCGTTTCGGATCCCATTCCTGCGGGCTGGATGGGTCTCGACATTGGTCCGGAAACCGTCAAGCGGTATTCGGAGGTTCTCCACGAGTCCCGCACGATTTTCTGGAATGGTCCGATGGGCCTGTGCGAGGTTGCACCGTTCGGCAAGGGAACGAGGAAGGTCGCGGAGGCCATCGCAGAGGCTACGAAGAGCGGTGCAGTCAGCGTCATCGGTGGTGGCGATACGGCTGCAGCAGTAGCCGCAGTTGGTCTTGCTGGCGACATGTCCCACATCTCGACGGGCGGCGGTGCGAGCCTGCAGGTGCTTGAAGGTGCCGCTCTCGCCGCAGTAGAGGCGTTGGACTAAGAACACAAACTGTGGTGTCGGACACCGTTTCCTTTTCCTATGTCCGACACTGTTTATTTCCTATAATCAACCATGGAGGTATCCCCATGCGTTTCTACCACCTGATGCTTGTCGCATTCGTGTCCCTGCTCATGGCAACACCCGTTGCGCTCGGCCAGAGACGCAAGCAACTCTCCGTGGGTGATCCGGCCCCGGGGCTGGATGTCGCTGAATGGGTCAAGGGTGAATTCGACCCGGCAGAGGCTGAGGTCTATGTCGTCGAGTTCTGGGCGACTTGGTGCCCACCCTGTCGCAAATCGATTCCGCACCTGTCTGCGTTGCAGGAGACCTATGGGCAGGATGGACTGACGATCATCGGTATTTCCGATGAAGATATAGAGACCGTCGAGCCATTCGTTCGCAAGCAGGGTTCGAATATGGAATATGCCGTGGGTATCGATCACCGCGGCGCAACGGTGCGAGCATGGATGAAGGCGGCCGGAAAGAACGGAATTCCTACTGCCTTCATCGTTGACAAGACCGGAACAATCCAGTTCATCGGATCCCCACATCCTGCAAACGAGGAGTTTGAGAGCGTGCTCGCTAAGGTTATGACCGGACGATACGACCAGGCGAAGGAAGAGAAAGCGCGGCCACTCATCGAAGCGGCTCGCCGGAATCTCCAGGGTCGCAACTGGCAACAGGCCGACCTGCAGTTCGACGAGGCAAGGAAGATCGACCCTGTCATTTTTGCGAACCTCTACATCGAGCAATTCAAATCGATGCTGTTGCACCGTGGCGAGCCCGAAATGGCCTATCTCTGGGCGACCGTGGTTCTGAAGGACCGGCAGCAGGACGATCCGGAACTCCTGACATGGTTTGCCGACATGGTTGTGAATGACCCGGACATCCCCGATGCCAACCGTGATCTAGATTTCGCCTTGCTTGCCGCCCTGCGTGCCATGGAAAACGCAAGACGGGAAGGGGACCCGAAGTACCTCTCCGTCATGGCAACGGTCAAGTTCCACCGCGGCGAGATCGAAGAGGCAATTGAGTTCCAGAAGAAAGCGTACTTCGCCGCGTCCGAATTGAAGAAGCCGCCCTACAAACAAACACTCGATAACTACCGGCGGCAGATGCAACGACAGGCGGTCTCTTCACAGTGACATCGCTTGAGTCCTCCATGTCGTTGCTGAGGACGCCCGACACTCTGCCTCTCATTGCGCCTTCCATTCTTTCGGCGGACTTTGCTTGTCTTGGCGACGAGTGCGAAGCCGCCATCGCTGGCGGCGCGGATCTGCTGCACCTTGACGTCATGGACGGGCACTTCGTTCCCAACCTCACGATGGGCCCGGCGATCTGCCGATCACTTCGCAACAGGTTGCCCGACACCATGCTCGATGTTCATCTCATGGTTTCCAACCCCATGATGTATGTCGTTCCGTTCGCGGAGGCCGGCGCGGATCACCTCACGTTGCATGTGGAAGCGGACGATGATCCACGCGAGGTCTGCGCCGCGATCCACGCCGCCGGGCTCACAGCCGGCATTGCCATCAACCCACCGACGCCTGTCGATGCCATTGCATCGATGATTGACGCATTCGATCTCGTGCTGGTGATGAGCGTCAATCCAGGTTTCGCCGGACAGTCATTCATCGCCGATGTGCTGCCGAAGTCTGCCGCCGTTGCAGGAACCTTGCGCTCCGATCAGCGTCTTCAGATGGATGGGGGGATTTCGCCCGAGACCGCCCCGGCCTGCCGGGAGGCTGGCTGTGATGTGCTCGTTGCGGCCTCAGCCATCTTCAAGACCGATGACTACGCCTCGTCCATCGCCACTCTTCGCGGCTGAGGGACGATTCGGCGCGTTTTTTTGAAAAAACGGAGGTACCCCCTTTGCTTGGACGATCCAATGCCGGGATCATGCCCGCCATCACGCCCGAGCAACTCGGCGTGGTCCAGAGAGGTGACATGCCGGAAACAGCCATACAAACATGGGCCGACGAACCGACCTCGCCTGCGCGGCGACGCGGCATTCCCGAGGGCTTGTGGATGCGGTGCGGCGAATGCGGGGCGATCCTGTTCCGACGCAGTGTCGAGAACAACCTCTGGGTCTGCCCGGAATGCATTCACCACTTCCGTGTCAACTCCACTCAACGGCTTGAACAACTGTGCGATCCGCGCACCTTCGAACCGATGGATGAGGATCTCTCGCCGCAGGACCCGCTCTCCTTTGTCGACTTGAAGTCCTACCCCGAACGACTGGAGGCGGCGCACAAGAAGACGGGCCTCCGAGACGCGATCCAGTGTGGGCAGGCGTTCATCAAAGGCCGAAAGGCCATGGTCGCTGTCATGGACTTCACATTCCTTGGCGGCTCGATGGGCAGTGTTGTTGGCGAGAAGATTTGCCGCGCAGTCGAGGCGGCTGCCGACCAGGACATGCCGCTGGTGATTGTCTCAGCATCGGGCGGCGCACGCATGATGGAGTCGGGCTTGTCGCTCATGCAGATGGCGAAGACCGCCGCTGCTTTGGCGAGGTTTGAGGAGATGGGTGGACTCTTCATTTCGGTGCTGACAGACCCAACGACCGGCGGCGTCACCGCCAGTTTCGCAATGCTCGGCGATGTCATCCTTGCCGAACCTCGCGCGCTGATCGGATTTGCCGGTCCCCGCGTCATTCAGCAAACGATCAAACAAGATCTGCCCGAGGGGTTCCAGCGGGCGGAGTTCCTCCTGCAGTGTGGATTCGTCGATCGGGTGGTGTCCCGTCACGACCTGCGAAGCGAAATCTCCAGCATCATCGACTACACGGGCAAGTAATCCATGCATGACGACCAAGGATGGCGATGGCCCCGCATCGCCGCCGCCGCGCTGGTGGCATCGGTCTGCACTGCGCTGGCAGCCGCGCCTCTGCAGATTGCGGTAGCCGCCATCATTGGACCTGCTGCGCTGATCCTCATCGCTCGCCGGGCAAGGCGGGCTTCCCACGCCGCGATCTGGGTGGCGGTGCTGCAGATTCCCCTCTGGCTCTGGCTGGAGCGATGGGTCGGCCCGATCGCCAATGCCGGATGGGCGGCGATGGCGATCTACATGACTACATGGCCCGTGGCCTTCTGCCTGCTGCTGCGGTTCGTCGCCGCCAAGGGATGCCTTCGCCACTGGCCCTCGGCAGTGCTGGCACCCGTGCTCTGGGTTGGTCTGGAGTGTCTTCGGGGCATCGTGATCTTTGATGGGTACCCGTGGTTTCTCGCCGGCAGTTCACTGGTTGGGATGCCCCTTGCGCAGATCGCTGATCTGGGCGGCGTCTGGCTGGTCAGCCTGCTCGCCATTTCCATCAGTGGTGTACTCGCCGACTGGCGGTCGGGTGACCGCTCGACGGCAATCGCCGTGCTTGCCGTGATGATGCTCGCGTGGGGATATGGATTCTGGCGGCTGCGGGAAGAACACGGCGGCGAGACCACATCGGTCCTGATCGTGCAGACCAATGTGCCGCAGACCAACAAGATGGCCTGGACCTGGGAACAACAACAACAGGATGTGGCGGAGGCAATCTCGTTGACCGTGACATCGCCGCACTTGACCAAGGCGGATGTCGTGGTCTGGCCCGAGACGATGCTCCCGGGGGCTGGATTCGAAGTGTCGATGGCGGACTTCCTGCCTTCGCCGGAGTCCTTCGAAGCGCTCTGGTCGTGGTCAATAGTCGCTGAACAACTCACCACATCGATCGGCAAACCTCTGCTTGTCGGTACGCAGACATGGATAGGTGCAGCAGTCGAAGAGGACGGGCAGATGCTGCGTGCGACATTCGAGCAGCAGTTCAATTCGGCCGTGCTTGTAACTCCCGGAGCTGCGACCTCCAGATACGACAAACTCTTCCTCACACCATTTGGCGAACGCATGCCGTATCTCGAATACTGGCCGGGGCTGGCCGAGTGGGCTCGGCAGACTGCAGGCACCGAAATGCTCTTCGACCTGACGGCAAGCGACGAAGCGACGAGGCTATCGCTTGAGCGGCAGGATGGCACCGTGGTGCGCCTCGCCACTCCGATCTGCTTCGAGGACACGGTCCCCTGGGTATGCCGGGCACTGTGCTTTGAGTCCGGCGATCGTGCGGCGGATCTGCTGGTCAACCTCAGCAATGACGGCTGGTTTGGTTCGGTCGATGCGGGGCGATGGCAGCATGTACTTGAGGCACGAATGCGTTGCATCACCAACCGTACGCCCATGGTGCGCGTGGCCAACACTGGCGTGAGCTGCCTCATTGACAGCGAGGGCACTGTGCACGCAACTGGGCCGACGGCCGAGGAGTCCCCGCTCATGCGCTCCAGCGGCACATGGCTGGTGGAGACGACATCGGATGATCGCATGCCGACTGCGAGATTCGTGGGCGACAGCGTTGCATGGTTCTCCCTATTCGGCGGTATCCTTCTGGTCATCGCCCGGCTTCTCCCGTTTTGCACGGAGCCCGACTCATGTTCTGGAGAATGACGATCCTCATCACCTGTTGGCTCGCAGTTGCCGGCTGCGGGGACCGCGCCATGCAGCGGGCCAGCAGCGAACCGTGGAGCACGAGCGATCAGTCTGCAACAAGAAACGCGGATGGATTGCCGGCCCAACGGCCGGTTGTTCCCATGGTGGTCAGCGGCAAGACGGTCTACAACCGCGCGATGGGCGTGCTCACGCAAGCCGCCTCTTCCGAGGATCCTCGCCTGCGTGCCAACGCCGTTGAGGCATTGCGGGAAGGCCCAGCCGATGCGCTTCGAGGCGCATCTCTCGTGGCGTTGGGCGACGAGAACCGGGGGGTTCGCTTCGTCGCGGCCATGACGGTTGGCGATGCGGAACTCTGCGATTTGGCGACACTCCTCGAACCACTCCTCTTGGACGAATCGCTGTCCGTTCGCACGGCGGCAATGTATGCACTGCACCGTTGCGGTCAACCGGTGGATATGTCCCTGTTGGCGACGATGCTTGCAAGCGATGAGCCGGAATGGCGTGCCAATGCCGCGATGGTTCTCGGGCGGCTGGGGAATGCGTCGGCTGTGCCGATGCTCCGTGCGGCGGTGCAGAAGCCGATGCGCGGCGTTTCGCCGATCCGCCGCCGACTCGTGAACCTGCAGGTGGCCGAAGCGCTGGTGCAGTTAGGGGAACGACAGGAGTTGGAAACAATTCGGGCTGCCATCTTCAGCAGCGCCGAGGAATCAGAGGCGACCGCCCTGGCTTGCCAGATCGCTGGGCGGCTCGGCGATAAGGATGTGTCCGCAAACCTTCGGGATCTGGCCGCAGGGACCTCTCCAGGGCGGTACGGGGACGAGGTGCGGCTCGTCGCGGCGGGTGCGGTGGCGGAGTTGGCCCCCTCGGCGGTGCCCATAGAGGCTGTCCTGCCCTTTACGAGTCACCATGAGCCCGGGCTGCGGGCACAGGCGGCCGTTGTTCTGGGCTCGCAGGGAAACCAGTTGAATCTTGGTCCTTTGGCGGTTCTCCTGGCCGACGAGGACCCGTTGGTGCAGGTTGCGGCCGCCAGTGCCGTTCTTCAGATTCTCGATGCCGATTCACTGGCAACGGCAGATTGACAGACCTATGCTTTCGGTGGTACAACGCATGCCCTCGAAGGGCTTCTCTTGGGTAGGAGCAGCCCTCATTTCTCAGCGAGGACGTCTCAGCGAGGACGGATACGACAGTGCATATTCTCACTAAGATTTTCATTGTGCTCGTGACCCTTGCAGCCGTGGCCATGGTGCCACTGGTGGCTGTCTACACGGTCAACGATGACAGTTGGCGGGCGAAGTACCAGAAGTCGGAGAACGAACGGCGTCTGGTGTCCACCCAACTGGCGGAGGCCCAACAAGCCCTCATCGCCGAGCGGGCCCAGATGCAGCAGGAAATCGATGGTCGCGATGTGATCGTCAATCGCTTGCAGCGGGAACAGAGCGACGCCCGCACCCGTGCCGAGACCATTCAGTCACAGGCCGGTCAGTTGCGGGCGGAGCTTGCCCAGTGCAATGCCAACATGCAGGCGCTCGCTGCTGCCAGCGATGTGAACAGCCGCATCAAGGAACGATTTGTGACCGAGAATTACGACCTTCGCGATCGCATCGTGGATGCAGAGCAGGCCGTCATGGAGATCGAGGACAAGTTGCGGCAGGTTCGCTCGGAATACGAGACGGCCAGCGCAGCGGAGCGAAAGGCTCGCGAAGAGAGGCATCGACTGCAGAAGGAACTGGCATCGTTGCAGACGACTATCGAGACCTATGTCGCGCGGTACGGTGAAATCGACGCCGTTGCCGACGCGGGTGCGGGTGTTGCTCCGGATCGCACACTGACAGCGACGATTCTTGCCGTTGCTCGCGAAGGCGGCGGTGTTCTCGCTGAAATAAACGCAGGCTCCCGCGAGGGCATCCAGAAGGACTGGATCATGACGATCGGTCAGGATGGCACCTTCCTTGGACGATTCCAGATCGAAGAGGTCGACATCAACCGCTCCATCGGGCGGGTGACGCTTGAGAGCGAAGGTCGCGGTTTGGTGGGCCCAGGTGCCACCGCCTACGCCATCAAGGGACGGGACTAAGCACCCCCGATGTCGCAGTTCAACCCATCAGCAGCGGTTCGATCGGCGAGGCCGGATGTCTTTACAGGACTGCTTCTTGTGGCAACGATCCTGCTGCTCGGCGGGGTTGCGTGGATGGTCCTGACCAACGCCGAATACTCCAAGACTATCGATGGACAGGGTGGGGGCCCTCTGGAACTGGTCGACGGTCAGTAACTGAATCCCGTATGATCCCCAGTCCCACTGGGAAGCCCCCGGTGGGGGTTGCGGTGATCATCGAGGAGAGTATCAGGTGTTCGACAAGTTGCTGAGTTGGTTCAGCGTTGACATGGGAATTGATCTGGGGACGTGCAACACGCTGGTATGCGTGCGCGGCGAAGGCATCGTTCTCAACGAGCCGTCAGTCGTAGCCGTGAAGCGGGGTACGACCCGGGTATTGAATAACGGAAATGCCGTCGGCTGGACGGCCAAGGAGATGCTCGGCAAGACACCGGGATCCATTACCGCTATCCGTCCACTCAAGGACGGGGTGATCAGTGACTTTCAGATCACCGAGTCAATGTTGAGTTATTTCATCCGAAAAGTCTCGGGTCGCGGCCGAATCATCGGGCCGCGCGTCGTCATCGCAGTGCCATCAGGCATCACCGAGGTGGAGAAGCGAGCAGTGCTTGACTCAGCCGAACGGGCTGGAGCACGCCGGGTCTATCTCGTCGAGGAACCAATGGCCGCCGGCATCGGTTCCGGGCTGCCGATCGTCGAGCCAACCGCATCCATGGTCGTCGACATTGGTGGCGGTACGACCGAAGTGGCGATCATGTCACTGGCCGATATTGCGACCTGCGAGTCTGTGCGGGTAGCAGGCGATGATCTGGATGAGGCGATCATCAACTTCATGAAGAAGAATTACAACATGACCGTCGGCGAACAGACTGCCGAGCGGATCAAGGTCGAAGTCGGCTCAGCGGCTCCGGTGGTCGAAGAAACTACTGTCGACATTCGCGGCCGCGACAATGTGACCGGCTTGCCTCGCAAGACGACGGTCACCAGTGAAGAAATCCGGGAGGCGATGCAGGAACCGGTGCAGGCCATTGTCGATGTCGTGACCAGAACGCTTGAGCGGGCGCAGCCGGAACTCGCAGCGGATCTTGTGGACAATGGTGTCTGCATCGCTGGTGGCGGCGCGCTTCTTCGGGGCATTGATGTTGTGCTGTCGGAAGCAACCGGCCTCGATGTCCGCATCGCCGACGATCCACTGACCTGCGTGGCCCGTGGCACGAGCATCTACCTTGACCATCTCGAGGAGTGGAAGGCCACCATGGACTCGGACATGGACGAGGGCTGATTACCTCAGGCCCCCATGCGTGCTCAGGCTCGACAACGCAGCACATTTGCAATAGCACTCGTCGCCCTGACGCTGGCCATTGCCATGTTCCCGACCTCGATGCTGGGGTGGACGCGGGACTTGTCCGATCTCCTGCGGATTCCGGTGACTCCGCTCTCGCATGTGGGCACGCGATTGACGAGTTGGATACGAACCACCGATGCGGAGGAGGAAGTCCCCGGCGAACCCCAGCAGCGTGCTGATCACGCCCGGACCGAGCGAGATGCATTTCGCAGGCTGTACGACGAACAGCGGTTGCGGGCCGATGAGTTTGCGAATCGTCTGAAGGAACTCGAGGAGTTGCCAGAGGGCGCCTATCGCAGCCCTCGCCCACCGCTGACGATCACGGTGGATACGACCGGACTGAACCCTGCTGAAGTGTCATCGCTCGTGGAACTCAAGCGGGGGGGAGAGGCGGCAGATCGTGTGCAGGTCGGCGATGTCGTCGTTTCCGGAAGCGATGTGGTCGGGCGGGTTTCCCGTGTGGGTCCATTTCGCCTCGACATGATGCCGGTCACGAACAACGCAACGGGTCTTGTTTGGGCGGCCATTCGGCCGCCCGATGCAACTTCCGCCGCCGGTCGTACCTCCATCGCGATTCAGGTTCTTGGCGACAGTCGCGGTGTGATGCGGGCGCATGTGGACGGCCGCGAGGAAGTTGCAGTTGGCGATCTTGTGGTATTGAATGATCCTTCTTGGCCGGAAAGCGGGCGAGGGCTCGTGCTTGGAACGATCGACTCCATGGCCCCGCTGGATGAAGCACCGCTTCGCAGCGAACTGATCATCATCCCGCGGCGACGCGCGCGGGATCATGCCTTCGTCGTTGTGCTTGGAACGGGGGAGGGGGAATCGCGGTGAGAATCATTACGCTCGTCATCGCGGTGATTCTCGGACTCGCATTCGACTCGGGATTCGGCGGGCTGTTCACGCTGCGTTCACTGGGCTCGATTACGCCACTTGCCATTCCCTGCATCGTTGTGTTCGTTGCGCTGTTCGCACCGCCGACGGCGGCGCTGGTTTCCGCTTGGCTGATCGGCATGCTCGTTGATCTCTCGCCCGGCCAAAGCGACCTGATCGGCGGCATGCATCTTCTCGGACCTCACACGCTGGGCTATCCGGTGGCCGTATTGGTCATTCTCCGCATCCGCACCGTAGTTTTTCGCCGCCGCATCCTGACCATGGCGATCCTCGTGGCCTGCTGCGTCGTAGCCATGGGTGCAGTGGAGGCACTACTTCTGATCGTCCGCGGGCTCATGCCGTGGAATCCGACAGCAACCGGCGGTGGTATGCCCGCTCTGGCCCGGCTGATCGCAACGGCGTTCTACAGTGGCCTCCTTGCGGTGCCTCTTGGGTGGGGCCTCTTCGCCACGATCGGGTTGTGGCGATTTCAGGTGCCTTCGGGCCGGAAGACCCTGTGGCGGTAGACTTCTGAGCAGTCATGAACGACTGGATCATCAGTGATGGAAACGCGGAGGCCATGCAGGGGCTGTGTGACCTGCGTGCAACATTCGAACAACGAACCGGTGGACTCACCACGCTGGAGCGTCTGACGCGGCGTCGTGGTTGTCCGCCGACGGGATTCACCTGCGATGACGATGGGCGTGCCGCGCTCATCAGCGAGCGGACGGGGCTTCCCCGGATAGTTGGAGAGGGCCTCAGCGACGGTCCTGCTACGCCTTGGGAAGTTCTCGATCAGTTGCCACAATTGCTGGAGGCAGATCTCGCCGAGGCACCAGAACTTGGATGCAATTGCGGCGCGTCAGTTGCGGGCGATCACCGTGTGGATGTGGATCCCATCGCAATTATTTTCCCCGGTGTTGTGTTCGACGCAACGGGCGGTGCAATCCGCGTTGAGCAAGGCGCGGTCATACGACCCAATGCGGTTCTCTGCGGGCCGTGCTGGATCGGCGAAGGCAGCACTGTGGTGGACGCAGCGCACATCAAGGCCTGCACTTCAATCGGACCTTCCTGCAAGGTCGGTGGAGAGGTCGGCGGCACCATCATGCAAGCCTTCAGTAACAAAGCCCACCCGGGACACATTGGCGATTCCATCATCGGCGAGTGGGTGAACATCGGTGCTGGCACCAGCAATTCCAACCTGCTGAATACGTACGGCGAGGTCGTTGTGAAGGGATTGGATGGGCAGCGGCACCGAACGGGGCGGCAGTTCGTCGGCTCATTCATCGGCGATCATGCGAAATTCGCGATCGAGACCCGCATCATGACCGGCACGGTCATCGGCACCGGGGCCATGGTGGCGTCCACCACGCCGCCGCCGACACCGACTCCGCGATTCCAGTGGTGTACTGACGCCAGCCCCCGGGCGTACCGGATTGAGAAGTTCCTCGATGTCGCCCGCACGGTAATGGCCCGCCGCGACCGCGAGTTGGGCTCCGCCGCGGAATCGAAGTTGCGGGCGCTTGCCGAGTAACACCGTGCCCACCCTGTACCTCATTGACGGACACGCCCAGTTCTTTCGGGCCTACTACGCCATTCGCACATCGATGACCAGCCCGGTGACCGGGGAACCGACATCCATGGTCTACGGGTTCACCGCGATGCTGGTGCGGCTACTCCGCGAGCAATGTCCGGATTATCTGGCGGTTGTCATCGACGCAGCGGGTGATCAGGAAACATTTCGAAGCGAAATCTATGAGGACTACAAGGCAAACCGTGAAGAGGCGCCAGATGACTTTTCCCCGCAGGTGGACCGTTGCATTGAACTGCTTGACCGGCTGCACATCCCCGTACTGGGCATACCGGGTGTCGAGGCGGACGACACGATCGCAACGTTGGTTCGGAGGCACGAGTCCGATGATGACCTGACCATTCGAATCATTTCTCGCGACAAGGATTTGACCCAACTCATCGGTCCAAATGTCGAAATGTTCGATGCGCACAAGGAGGCGCTTGTGACACCGTCCGATGTCTTCAAGACGGAAGGTGTGGAGCCGTCCATGGTCCGCGACATTCTTGCGCTGATGGGCGATACCGTTGACAATGTGCCGGGCGTGCCGGGCATCGGACCGAAGACCGCTGCGAAACTGATCCTGCAATACGGCGATATCGAGGGCATTTACGATCACCTCGACGAGATCAAGGGAAAACGGCACGACAATCTTGCACAGTCGCGAGAAATTGTGAATCTCAGCCGGGAACTTGTCTCGCTGATCGAGAATGCCCCTGTGGAGTTTGATCTGGAGGACGCCACATGGGATCCTCTTGGCATCGATGTGTCCGACATCAAAGGGTTCTTCCGAGAACTCGGCTTCGGGCGGTTGCAGGACGAGATCGCTTCACTGGCGACAAGTGATCCCCGGGTAGAACCGTTGTCAGAAGTTGAGTCTTCACAAGCGGCGCCATCCATGGCGGGAACATTGTTCGACACCGGGCCGGACAGGTCGTTCGCATGTTTCTCCGCCGGGTACGAGACCATCTCAGACCGTGATTCCTTGGCAACCTTCATCGACAAGGCACGCAAGGAAGGCATGCTGGCGATTGATACGGAAACAACAGCAGTTCATCCCATGCGGGCCGAACTGTGCGGCATCAGTGCGTCGCTTGGACCCGGACATGGTGTCTATGTGCCAGTGCGATCCCCGGAGAAGGACACCCACCTAGGATCGAAGGAGGTTGTAAAGGCGTTCAAGTCGTTGCTCGCAGAAGCGGAGACGACAATCATCGGCCACAACCTCAAGTACGACTTGATCGTGCTGCGGCGTGCGGGGATCAATGTGCGATGTCAATTGTTGGACACGATGATCGCCGCCTATGTCGATGACGCTACTCGCAGCAGTTACGGCATGGATCCGCTTGCGCTCGCCGAGTTCGAGTACACATGCCTACCGATTAGCGAGTTGATCGGGCGGGGCAAGCACCAGATTCCGTTCGATCAGGTTTCGCTCAAGTCGGCGGCTCCGTATGCGGCTGAGGATGCGGACATCACCTATCGACTCTGGAGTGCGCTGGAGCCACGCATCGCCGAGTTGGATCTGCACCGGCTGTTCGAAGAGGTGGAGATGCCGCTGGTCGCTGTGCTTGCCGACATGGAGCAAGCGGGCGTTCGCGTGGACCGCGATGAACTGAGCCGACAGGAGGAAATCCTGCGAGCGAGGATTGGTGAGTTGCACGTGGAGATTGCGGAGGTGGCGCCCCATCCGTTCAATCCCGACTCTCCCAAGCAACTTGCTGCGGCATTGTTCAACCCGACGAATGCTGAACAGCCCGGACTTGGGTTGTCACCGGTGAAGAAGGGCCAGACGGGTCCATCGACGGATGCCGAGGTGCTTGAGAAACTCGATGCAGATGAGTCTGTCGATACGCCGTTGCCGGGGATCATTCTGGAAAACCGCCGATTGACGAAACTCGTCAGCACATATCTGGTCGCCCTTGCTGAGGCGATCAATCCAGAAACGGGGCGGGTTCACGCATCGTTTCATCAGACCGGTACCGAGACCGGTCGTTTGAGCAGCAGCGATCCCAACCTTCAGAACATTCCAATTCGCACCTCTGTCGGCAGGGAGATTCGCCGGGCATTTGTGGCCGAGCCGGGATATCAACTGGTGACGGCCGACTATTCGCAGGTGGAACTCCGCATGCTCGCCCACCTCAGCCGTGACGATGCGTTGATTGCGGCGTTCGAGGGGGACGAGGACATTCACCGTGCAGTGGCCGCCGAGGTCTTTGATGTGGACCTTGCTGAGGTCACCGGTGAACAGCGGAGTGCGGCGAAGATGGTCAACTTCGGGATCATCTACGGCGTGTCAGCGTGGGGGCTTGCGCGGCGGCTGGGGGCGGATGTCGCAAGGGCGAAATCAATCATCGATGACTACAAGGCCCGTTTCCCCGGTATCAATGCGTTCTTGCAGTCATGTATCGCCCAGGCGCAGGATGAGGGATGGGTGGACACAATCCTGCATCGTCGCCGAAGGATCACCAACATCGATGCCCGAAATCCGATGCAACGGGGGCTTGCCGAGCGGCAGGCGATCAACAGTGTGGTGCAGGGGAGCGCAGCGGATCTCATCAAGGTCGCGATGCTGCGCGTGCACGAGCGTCTTCCAGGCGTAAGTGCCAATGCCCGTTTGGTGCTGCAGGTTCACGATGAACTTGTCATCGAGGCGCCGAGCGATGCCGCTGAGAATGTCAAGGCGATGATGGTGGACGTCATGGAATCGTCGATGGATCTGGTCGTGCCGCTGCGAGTTGATGCGACCATCGCAGAGTGTTGGGCCGATACCAAGTAACTCGTTTAGGCTTCCACGATGGCGCCTTCGTGTGCGAGCAACCACGCTTTCTTATCAAGGCCACCGCCATAGCCGGTCAGTGATCCATTACTGCCAATGACGCGGTGGCATGGCACGATGATGCCGACAGGATTGG
>PVBE012028069.1_pt1 | contig 41986 bp, 38 predicted proteins | sample 1631181 | NCBI WGS metagenome assembly PVBE01 (sample SAMN08397723, study PRJNA350692) | Marine metagenome, whole genome shotgun sequencing project. | isolation source: water | place: Pacific Ocean | collected 2012-04 | reverse complement strand
CCGGGTCTTCAAATCATATGACGAAATCGTCGCGATCTCCGCCGAGGCTTGGAACAAGCTCATAGATCAACCGTGGAAAATAATCTCCATCGGTCATCGAAAATGGGCCCATGGGTGCTGATCAATGCAGCTTGGTATAAGTCCTTGGGGCCGCCACCGGCAAGTGGCGCGATCCAATCCACCCATTGATTCCACGCCATCATGCCACGACATATGTAGTCGGCCGAGGGGGGACGAGAAAGTGACCGATACGGCAGTGGCTAGAAGCGAGTTCGTGGATTTCTGGAACGAGATCCTGGTACCCAAATTCGTCAAGTACCGGCACATCCTGGTGGATGGCCTGACCCACCACAGCGCCATGGTCTTTCCAAACCTCGACGTGGCCGAGGGCGACCGCGTGCTCGACGTCGGTTGCGGCTTCGGCGACACCGCGATCCTGTTGGCCGGGCGGGTGGGACCGGCCGGCTCGGTATTGGGCGTCGATTGCTGCGAGGCCTTTCTCGAATATGCCTGCGGCGACGCGGCGACGGCTGGTGTCGACAACGTCGAATTCGTCGAGGGGGACATCCAGACCTATCCCTTCGAGCCCGAGTTCGATTTCTACTTTTCCCGCTTCGGTACGCAGTTCTTCGAGAACCCGGTGGCCGGCTTGCGGAGCATGCGCCGCGCCCTCAAGCCGGGCGGCCGAATGGCGATGATCGTCTGGCGCGAACTCGACCAGAACCCCTGGATGGCGGTACCGAAGGAGGTCGTCTCCCGCTACCTACCGACGCCCGGAGAAGACGCCAGAACCTGCGGGCCCGGTCCCTTTTCGATGGCCGATCCGGAGCTGGTCACGCAACTGCTGGAGATCGCGGGCTACGATGAGATCGACTTCCAGGCGATCGACGCACCCGTTCTGGTCGGCGAGACGGCGGAGGATGCCATGGGCTTCCAACTCGCCCTCGGCCCGGCCGGCGAAGTCTACCGCGAGGCCGGCGAAGAGGCGGTACAAAGACAGGACGAGGTGCAGGCCGCGCTGCGCGAGGAACTCGGTCGCTACGGCACCGACGAGGGTATCGTCATGGCCTCCAGCTCCTGGAAAGTCAGCGCCCGAAATCCGATGTAGCCGGCCGAAAAGCAGCGGCGGCGGCGCTACGAAGCGCCGGAGTGCTTGAGGACGGTAGTGGGGACTATATCGTACCCGCTGGCCCCCGGTGGCTTCCACTCCAGGATCAGCGTCGAAGTGTTTTTCTTTTCGAAATACAGAACATCGAGGGGATACCAGCCCGCCGTCTCGATCGGCACGACAATAGGATCCGAAGTCCAGTCGGCGTGCACCTCCGGATCCTCGTAGATCATCTTGCCGCCGAGGCTCAGCCGGACACCATCGTTCGAGGTCACCTTGAACGCATAGGTCCCGGCCTCGGCCAGGTGAATGAAACCGGTGATATGGGCGCCGACGAAATTAGACGAACCGCTGGTCAACACCGCGCCGGGGCCCACCTTATAGTCCAGGGTCGCGAGCGGCGGGCCGGGCTTGCCTTTCTTCCGACCCATGAAATCGACCAGCTCGTCGATATTATTGTAAATCTCGAAATAGTAGAGGACGGCCAAGCCGTCCTTCATAGCCTCGGGGTTCGGCGCCGGTGTCGCCGGCTTGATCGAGCCGGCGGATACGGAACGGACGAGGCCGAGGGCGACCAAGACGCCGAGGCATAGAGTTCTGCAAGCGGACATGGTGCTCCTCGCTCAAAGGGGCTCGTGGCGGGCCGAGGTGTTCAGTCCCCGGCTCCGGTTCGGGCGGTATCGCGGCTGCTGGCCCGTCGGCGGGTGGCCGTGCGGCCCTTGCCGTTACTCTTGGTCTTGCCGTTGCTCTTCGGCTTGCCATTGCCAGCCTTGGCCCGCTTTCGCGCCGGTTTCGCGGCATCGGGTGCCGGCAGGCCACGGCTCCTTCGCATCAGCGGCGCGATATACTGCCCCGTATAGCCCTCGGTAATTTCGGCCACCGCCTCGGGCGGCCCCTGGGCGACGATGCGGCCACCGCCGTCGCCGCCTTCCGGTCCGAGATCGATGATCCAGTCGGCGGTCTTGATGACCTCGAGGTTGTGCTCGATCACCACGACGGTGTTGCCGTTCTCGACCAGCGCCTGCAACACCTCCAGAAGCTTGCGCACGTCCTCGAAATGGAGACCGGTCGTCGGCTCGTCCAGGATATAGAGGGTGCGCCCGGTGGCCCGGCGCGACAGCTCCTTGGCGAGCTTGACCCGTTGCGCCTCGCCGCCGGACAGCGTCGTCGCCTGCTGGCCGACGTGGATATAGCCGAGACCGACCCGCTGCAGCGTCACCATCTTGTCGCGGACCAACGGCACGGCGCGGAAGAACTCCGACGCCTCGTCCACGGTCATGTCGAGAATGTCGGCGATCGACTTGCCGCGGAAGGCGATCTCCAGCGTCTCGCGATTGTAGCGCCGGCCCTGGCAGACGTCGCAGGTGACGTAGACGTCGGGCAGGAAATGCATCTCGATCTTGATCAGGCCGTCGCCCTGGCAGGCTTCGCAACGCCCGCCCTTGACGTTGAAGGAAAAGCGTCCCGGCTTGTAACCCCGGACCACCGCTTCCGGCAGGCTGGCGAACCAGTCGCGGATCGGCGTGAAGGCGCCGGTGTAGGTGGCCGGATTGGAGCGCGGCGTGCGGCCGATCGGCGATTGATCGATATCGACCACCTTGTCGAGATACTGCAGCCCCTCAATGGTATCGAAGCCGCCCGGATGGGCCCGGGCACCGTTCAGATAGCGCGCCAGGGCCTTGTATAGGATCTCGACCATGAGCGTCGATTTGCCGCTACCCGAAACCCCGGTGATGCAAGTGAAGGTGCCGAGCGGGATCGTTGCGTCGACCCGTTGCAGGTTGTTCTCGCGGGCGCCGCGAACGACGAGTTTCTGGCCGGGATGGCCCGGACGCCGGCGCGCCGGCAGTGGGATCTGTCGCAGACCGACGAGGTATTGCCCGGTCAGGCTCGCCGGGCTGGCCATCACTTCTTCCGCCGTGCCCTCCGCCACCACCTCGCCGCCGTGCCGGCCCGCCGCCGGTCCCATGTCGATGACATAGTCGGCATTGCGGATGGCTTCCTCGTCGTGCTCGACTACGATCACCGTGTTGCCGAGATCGCGCAGGTTCTTCAGCGTTTCCAAAAGCCTGGCATTGTCGCGCTGATGCAGCCCGATCGAAGGTTCGTCGAGGACGTAGAGGACCCCGGTCAGCCCCGAGCCGATTTGCGAGGCGAGCCGGATTCGCTGGCTTTCGCCGCCCGAAAGGGTGCCCGACTGGCGCGACAGCGTCAGGTATTCGAGGCCGACATTGACCAGAAAACCGAGCCGATCGTTGATCTCCTTCAAGACCCGCTCCGCGATCTCCCGTTGCTTCGCGGTCAGCCGATCGGAGAGTCCGGCGAACCAGTCCCGCGCCGCCAGGATCGAAAGCTCGGCCACCTGGCCGACATGGCGGCCGTCGATCTTCACCACCAAGGCCTCGGGCTTCAGGCGATAGCCGCCGCAGGCCTCGCAGGCGGTGACGCCCTGGAAGCGCTCCAACTCCTCGCGAAGCCAAGCCGACTCGGTCTCCTGCCAGCGCCGTTGCAAGTTCGGGACCACGCCCTCGAAGGGGCGCTTGGTCTCGTAGGCCCTGAGGCCGTCGTCGTAGCGCATCGTGATCGGCTCCTTGCCGGAGCCATGTAGGATGGCGTGGCGCACCTTCTCCGGCAGCTCCGACCAGGCATTGCCGGTGGAGACCTTGTAGTGGCGGGCCAGGCTGTCGAGGGTCTGGGTGTAGTAGGGCGAGGTCGACTTGGACCAGGGTGCCACGGCCCCGCCGCGCAGGCTCTTCGAGGGGTCGGGCAAGACCAGCTCGGGATCGAAAAAGGATTGTCGGCCGAGGCCGTCACAGGACGGACAGGCACCGAAAGGGTTGTTGAAGGAAAACAGGCGCGGTTCGATCTCGTCGATGGTGAAGCCCGAGACCGGACAGGCGAAGCGGGCCGAGAAGACGGTGCGTTCGCCGCTGTCCGCATCCTCGGCCACGGCGATCCCGTCGGCCAATTGAAGCGCCGTCTCCAGGCTGTCCGCGAGGCGGCTTTCGAGATCCGCGCGCAGCACCACCCGATCGACGACGACGTCAATATCGTGTTTGCGCTTCTTGTCGAGGGCCGGCGTCTCCTCCAGCAGATGAAAGTCGCCGTCGACCTTGACCCGCTGAAAGCCCCGCGTCATCAGCTCGGCCAGCTCCTTGCGGTATTCGCCCTTGCGGCCGCGCACGATCGGCGCCAGCAGGTGCAGGCGCGTGCCTTCCGCCATCGCCATCAGGCGATCGACCATCTGGCTCACGGTCTGGCTCTCGATCGGCAGCCCGGTGGCCGGCGAATAGGGTATTCCGACCCGGGCCCACAAGAGCCGCATGTAGTCGTAGATCTCGGTCACCGTGCCGACGGTGGAACGCGGGTTCCGCGAGGTCGTCTTCTGCTCGATCGAGATCGCCGGCGACAGACCCTCGATTTGGTCGACGTCGGGCTTCTGCATCAGCTCCAGGAACTGCCGCGCATAGGCCGACAGGCTCTCGACATAGCGGCGTTGGCCCTCGGCGTAGATGGTATCGAAAGCGAGCGAGGATTTGCCGCTGCCCGAGAGGCCGGTGATCACCACCAGCCGGTCGCGCGGAATCTCCACGTCGACGTTCTTCAGGTTGTGCTCTCTGGCGCCGCGGACGGCGATGACCTTTTGCATGGCCGTGTCTGTCGATTTCGAGTGTCGGTCCCGGCGCCCGCCGCCCCACCGCCTCGGCGCGCCACGGCCTATCTGATAGCAGCTATCGGCCACTGGCGGGAAGGGGGTACGAACGCTTATAGTGAGGTAAATCGTCGGCAGCCGGTGGAAACGCAAGGCTGGCGTCTCGGGGATAGGGAGAAGGGCATGGCGGGCAGCGTCAACAAGGTCATTCTGGTCGGCAATCTGGGCCGTGATCCGGAGGTTCGCAACACCCAGGCCGGCAACGCGATCGTGCATCTGAACGTCGCCACGTCCGAAAGCTGGCGCGACCGCCAGTCCGGCGAGCGGCGCGAGCGTACCGAATGGCACCGTGTCGTCATCTTCAACGAGCACCTAGGCAAGGTCGCCCAGCAATACCTGCGCAAGGGCTCCAAGGTCTATCTCGAAGGCCAATTGCAGACCCGCAAGTGGCAAGACCAGTCGGGGGTCGAGAAATACACCACCGAGGTGGTGCTGCAGAACTTCGGTAGCGAACTCCAGTTGCTCGACCGCCGCGGCGAAGGCGGCGGCGGCGGCGAGTACGGTGGCGGCGGTGGCGGCGGCTTCACCAACGGCGGCCAAGACGATTATGGCGGCCAGGGTGGCGGCTCCGGTGGTGGTGGCGGCGGCACGCCCGGAGGCAGCGGTGGCGGCGGCGACCTGGACGACGAGATCCCGTTCTAGGGCGGCCGGCTCAGCTCATAATGGCGCCGACCAGCACCCAGCCCCCCCAAAGGATCAGCAATCCGCCCGTATAGCGGCCGAGGCGGGGGCCGGCGGGGGCTAGTTTCTCGAGCAAGACATAAAGCGCCAGGCCGCCGATCCACCAGAGGTTCATGACCCCGCCGTAGAACAGCAAGGCCATCAGCACCCAGCAGCAGCCGAGGCAGAAGAGACCGTGCTCGAGGCCCATCCGGAAGGCGCCGCCGGTGCCTTGGCGCCAATGATGGGCGATGAAGTCGAAAGGCGAGCGGCAGTGGCGGAGGCAAGCCAGCTTCAAGGGCGTCAATTGATAGACCCCGGCCCCGGTCAACAGCGCGGCACCGAGATAAGCGCTGCTCGCCTGCATCATCGGCGATAGTAACGCCAGTTGCTCCAGGCCCCACTGCAGCATCACCGCGAGCAGGCTGAAGCCACCCCAGGCGACCAGGTATCCGGCGGCGAAGACGCCGGTCGGCACATAGGCCCGGCCCTGCTGGCGGCTCTTCCGGTTGACGGTGGCGAACAACAGCACCATCGGCGCGGCGCTCGGCAGCATCATCGCCACCATCATCACCCACCACATCGCCAGCATCAGGGCGAAGTAGGCGGGCGTCCAGGCCGGCGCCATCGCTGCCATTCCGGTGCCCGGCATCTCCATCTCCATGCCGGCACCGGCCAGGATGTAAAGCCACGAGGCCAGGCTGACGAAGACCAAACCGGCGACGACGACCTGGCGGTCGCGCTTCAGAAGCCGTTCGAGGGCCGGAGATTCGATGGACATGGCGCAGCACCTATTTACTCAATGCACGCCCTATCTTAGCCCAAGAACCGGCGGGGCCGTCCAGCCCCGCCGGATGGGGATAGTTCAGTGGGCGACGCCGGTCGGCGTCTGCTCGACCACCGTCAGCGAAGCGTGCCCGACGGGAATGTCGAACTTGATGCCGGCGCTCGATTTGATCCAGGACGAAGCGATCTCGGCGCCGTGATGCTCGAAGCCGTTCGGCATCACCACCTGAATGCTGTGCTCGGCACCGGTGACCGGGTTCTTGATCGGCTCAATCTCGGTCTCGAAGATGCCGGGCACCACCACCTTGCCGGTGCGCGCGTCCTTGTCGAACTGGAACGCGATCGGCGCCACGATCGGGTCAAGCATGGTCTCGGTAATCGCGGCGAAGATGTTGAAGAGGGTGCCTTCGTCGGCCTCCTGGCCGGAGAGGATAGCGCCGAGACCGTTCATCTGGGCCTCGCTGGCACCGTCGTCGATGATCGCCTGCACGGTGCCGTGGCCCTCGTGCAGGGCGCCCGGAAAGTCGACCAGGACCAGGAACTTCATCCCGCCGAGGTCGGTGTCACCGTAATGCCCCTCCAGCACGTTCATGCCCACCACGCCCTGGCAGTTGCCATTCGTCGGCAGGGCGTTGAAATCGCACGGGCAGCCGAACGCACAGTTGCAATTCTTGATCCACTCACCCTTCAAACGCCAGTCAGCCATGCTTCCCTCCCTAAGATTCAGATTTACGCCAGATAGGGCAAAGTCCGCCGCCGCGCGCCGATCGTGGCTCGATCGGAACGTTGTCGGCACGGCCGAACGCGTTCGGCTTCATTGCGGCTCCCCCCTCGAACGGCAAGACGCCGTCCAGCTTCAATACTTATGAACGGCGGCGCCGGAATTAAAGGGGACGGGTACCGATTGTCGAGCCTTGCGGCCATTGTCCGGTATGCCGGTAAATGCTAGATTGGGGTCGGAAAAACTCCCTAGATATGGCGCGAGTTCCGCATCGGCCATACAATATTTAGCGCATCGAATCGCTGATTTCAGGTAATCGGTCTTGACCGACGAAACGACCACGCCGCCACCGGCGGAACCGAACATCATCGCCCTCCCGATCGAGGAGGAGATGCGCCGTTCCTACCTCGATTACGCCATGAGCGTGATCGTCTCCCGGGCCCTGCCCGACGTCCGCGACGGCCTGAAACCGGTGCACCGGCGGATCCTCTATGCGATGCACGAGAGCGGCTATGGCTCCGACAAACCCTACCGCAAGTCGGCCCGTATCGTCGGCGACGTCATGGGCAAGTACCACCCGCACGGCGACCAGGCGATCTACGATGCCATGGTCCGGATGGCGCAGCCCTTCTCGATGCGGCTGATGCTGATCGACGGCCAAGGCAACTTCGGCTCGATGGACGGTGATCCGGCGGCGGCGATGCGCTACACCGAGGTCAGGATGGCGACCTCGGCCGAGGCGCTGCTGACCGACATCGACAAGGACACGGTCGACTTCCAATCGAACTACGACGATTCCGCCTCCGAACCGATGGTGCTGCCGGCGGAGTTCCCGAACCTCCTCGTCAACGGCGCCGGCGGCATCGCCGTCGGCATGGCGACCAACGTGCCGCCGCACAATCTGGGCGAGGTGATCGACGCCTGCTGCGCCTATCTCGACGATTCCGAGATCGGCGTCGAGGGCTTGATGGCGCACGTCAAAGGCCCGGACTTTCCCACCGGCGCCCTGATACTCGGCCGCAGCGGCATCCACAGCGCCTATCACACGGGCCGCGGCTCGGTGATCATGCGCGGGCGCAGCCATATCGAGACCATGGCCCGCGATCGCGAAGCCATCGTCATCACCGAAATTCCCTATCAGGTGAACAAATCCGGGATGATCGAGAAGATCGCCGATGCGGTCCGCAACAAGCGGATCGAGGGCATCTCGGACATGCGCGACGAAAGCGACCGGGATGGTGTTCGCGTCGTCATCGAGATCAGGCGCGATGCCATGGCGGAGGTGGTGCTGAACCAGCTCTACCGGTTCTCGCCGTTGCAGACGAGCTTCGGCGTCAACACCTTGGCCCTGAACGGTGGCCGGCCCGAGCTGCTGAATCTCGAGCAAATGATCCGGGCCTTCGTCGAGTTCCGCGAGGAGGTCGTCACCCGGCGCACCAAACATCTGCTGGCGAAGGCGCGCGAGCGGGCCCACACGCTCGCTGGCCTGGTCATCGCGGTCGCCAACATCGACGAGGTGATCGCCTTGATTCGCGGCGCCCCCGATCCAGCGTCGGCCAGGCAAGCGCTGATGGCGCGCGATTGGCCGGCCAGCGAGGTGGCGGAGTTGATCGCGCTGATCGACGATCCCTCGCATCGCGTCGTCGACGGCACCTATCGGCTTTCGGAAGCGCAGGCCAGGGCGATCCTGGACTTGCGATTGCAGCGCCTGACCGCGCTCGGCCGCGACGAGATCGGCGCCGAGTTGAAGGAATTGGGCGCGCGCATCGAGGACTATCTCGCGATCCTGCGAAGCCGGGAGCGCCTAAACGCCATCATCCGCGACGAGCTGATGCGCGCGCGCGAGGCCTTCGCCACGCCCAGGCGCTCGGAAATTCTGGAGAACGAGTTCGAGGTCGACGACGAGGCCTTGATCCAGCGCGAGGAGATGGTCGTCACGGTCAGCCACAACGGCTACATCAAGCGAGTGCCGCTCTCGGTCTATCGACCGCAGCGCCGTGGTGGCAAGGGTCGGGCCGGCATGGCGACCCGCGAGGAAGATTTCGTCGCCAGGGTCTTCGTCACCAGCACCCACACGCCGGTGCTCTTCTTCTCTTCCGAGGGGCGGGTCTACAAGTTGAAGGTCTACCGGCTGCCGCAGGCAACTCCGCAAGCCCGCGGCAAGGCTATGGTCAACTTGTTGCCGCTGCAGGAAGGCGAGGTCATCAACACCATCCTGCCGCTGCCCGAGGACGAGAGCGATTGGCAGGGTCTCTACATCATGTTCGCCACCGCCAGCGGCAACGTGCGCCGCAACGGCATGGGCGATTTCGCCAACGTGCCGAGCAACGGCAAGATCGCGATGAAGCTGGCCGAGGGCGACCGCATCATCAACGTGCGGCTCTGCAACGAGAAGAACGATGTCCTGCTGGCGGCCGCCGGCGGCAAGTGTGTTCGTTTTCCGGTGATCGACGTTCGTGTCTTCAAGGGCCGCGATTCCACCGGCGTGCGCGGCATGCAGCTGGCCAAGGGCGACGAGCTCATCGCCATGGCGGTGCTGCGCCACCACGAAGTCGATACCACCGACCGCGATGCCTATCTGCGCTGGGCCAACGCCAAGCGCCGCGCCGAGGCGGGCGAGAACGGCGATGGCGAGCAACCGGCGGAACCGGCGGGCGCGGCGGCACTGGAGGAGGCCGAGCAGTTCGTGCTCTCCATCACCGAAAACGGTTACGGCAAACGGACCTCGGCCTACGAATACCGGACCACCAATCGCGGCGGGCAGGGCATCATCAACATCGAGACCTCGGAAAGAAATGGCAAGGTCGTCGCCTCTTTCGCCATCGAGGAGAACGACCAAATAATGCTGGTCACCGACGGCGGCCAGTTGATCCGCTGTCCGATCGACGACATCCGCATCGCTTCGCGCAATACCCAGGGCGTGACGCTGTTCGACACCGCGGCGGACGAACGCGTAGTTTCCGTTGCCCGCCTGCACGAGCCGGAAACCGACGAGGACGACGAGGACGACGTCGACAACGGCTCCCGAGACCCCGAAGCGGAAAACTCGGACTAGACAACGGCTCGGGACTGCGCGAAAAACGGCCGACACACGGCATCCCGGACGGAAGCGAAGTGGAGTAGCGAAGTGGCAAAGGAACGTGTCGGCCTCTATCCGGGCACCTTCGACCCCATCACGAAGGGCCACTCCGATATCATTCGCCGCGCGGCGCGGCTGGTCGATCGCCTGGTAATCGGTGTCGCCATCAACCGCGACAAAGGGCCACTCTTCGATCTCGAAGAACGCATCGACATGGTGCGGGGGGAAGTTACCGAACTCGGTGATTTGCATGGCTGCAAGATCGACGTTCTACCGTTCGAAACTCTGCTCATGCACTACGCCGTCGAAGTCGGGGCAGGCATCATCATTCGCGGCCTGCGCGCGGTCTCCGACTTCGAGTACGAGTTCCAAATGGTGGGCATGAACGATCGCCTCAACCCCGATGTCGAGACCGTATTTCTGATGGCGAGCGATCGCTATCAGTTCATCGCCTCGAAGCTGGTGAAAGAGATTGCCCGGCTCGGCGGCGAGATCGACCAGTTCGTGCCACCCAGCGTCGCGAAGCGCCTCTACGAGCGCTTCAACGGTGCAGTCGGACCCGCGACGAGCGCGGCAGGGGAATGAGATTGGCCATGAGAAACTCAGGGTAAAACCATGCTCAGAAGAACTTTTTTAGCATTCACTTTCGCCGTGCTTTGGCCGGCGGCGACAGCAGGGGCAGCGGACTTGGAAAATACACTCCACCTGGAACTCGAGAGCGGACGCGTGGTCATCGAAATGCGTCCCGACCTGGCGCCGAAGCATGTCGCCCGGATCAAGGAGTTGGTTGGCGAGAAGTTTTACGACGGTATCGTTTTTCATCGCGTGATCGACGGCTTCATGGCCCAGACCGGCGACCCGACCGGCACCGGCAGTGGCGGCTCGGGCAAGAATCTCGAGGCGGAATTCAGCCGCGACGCCAAGCACTTGCGCGGCACCGTCTCGATGGCCCGGGCACAAAGCCCGGACAGCGCCGACAGCCAGTTCTTTATCGTCTTTCAACCCTCCCAGTGGCTCGACGGCCAATACACCATCTGGGGCCAGGTGACGGAAGGCATGGAGCATGTCGACGCCATCAAGAAGGGCGATGGCCAAAGCGGCATGGTCCAGAACCCCGACAAGATCAAGACGCTTCGGCTGGCCGCCGACGCCGAATAGGATCGCGATCCGGCGTAGGCTGGATTTCTCTGGCCCGACGCTGCATTAATCACGGCATGCGGGTCGACGCTTTCGATTTCGAACTGCCGGGCGAGCGGATCGCCTTGCGTCCGGCTGAAACACGCGAGCAGGCCAGACTGTTGCTCGTGGCCGACGAGCTTCGCGATCGGCGGATCGCCGAGTTGCCCCGGATGTTGCGCCCGGGCGATCTCATGGTCTTCAACGACACCAAGGTGATTCCGGCGCAGTTGTCGGGGCGGCGCGGCCAGGCGAAGATCGACCTGACCCTGAGCCGTCGTCTCGGACCGGGTCGCTGGCAAGCCTTCGCCCGGCCCGCCCGCCGCCTCCGCCCGGGCGACGTGATCGAAATCGGAGATGGCTTCGAGGCCCATGTCGTCGCGCGCGACGGCGCCATCGTCGAATTAAATTTCGCTCTGTCCGACAGCGACTTCCGCGTCGCTTTGGATAAATATGGCGAAATGCCGCTACCGCCCTATATCGGCCGCCGCCGTGCCACCGATGCGGCCGATAGGGACGATTATCAAACCGTATACGCGATCCGGGAAGGGGCGATCGCGGCGCCGACGGCCGGCCTGCATTTCACCGAGGCATTGCTGGCCGCGCTCGACGCGCGCGGCATCGAGCGGCTGCGGGTCACCTTGCATGTCGGTGCCGGTACCTTTCTGCCCGTCACCGTCGAGGACACCACGGCACACCGGATGCTGCCCGAAACGGGCCTTGTCGACACCGCCACCGCCACCGCACTGGAAGCCGCGCGCCAGGCTGGCCGGCGCATTGTCGCCGTCGGCTCCACCAGCCTGCGACTGATCGAGGCCGCGGCCACGAGTGGCCAGGTCCGGGCCTTCGACGGCGAGACGGCGCTCTTCATCACGCCCGGCTATCGGTTTCGGGTCGCCGACCTGTTGTTGACCAACTTCCACCTGCCGCGTTCCACCCTCTTCATGCTGGTCGCGGCATTCTCCGGGTTGGCGCGGATGCAGGCTGCCTATGCGCATGCCATCCGCTCGGGTTATCGTTTCTATTCCTATGGCGATGCCTGCCTCTTGGAGCGACGGGAAGCATGAGCGAGGTCTTCTCCTTTGCGGTGGAGGCACGTGCCGGGGTGGCGCGCCGGGGTCGTCTCGCCACCGCGCATGGCGAGATCGCGACGCCGGCCTTCATGCCGGTCGGCACCGCCGCCACGGTGAAGGCGATGACGCCTGAAACGGTCGCCGACACTGGCGCCGAGATCGTCCTCGCCAACACTTATCACTTGATGCTGAGGCCGGGTCCGGAACGAATTCACCGGCTGGGCGGCCTGCATCGTTTCATGAATTGGCCCGGCCCGATTTTGACCGATTCCGGCGGCTTTCAAGTGATGTCGCTGGCCGAGCTGCGCCAAATCGACACCGACGGCGTCACCTTCAAGTCGCACATCGACGGCAGTCGGCACCGCCTGACGCCGGAGCGCTGCATGGAAATCCAGTGCCTGCTGGACGCCGACATCACCATGGTACTGGACGAGTGCACGCCTTTTCCAGCCGCCGAGGACGAGGTGGCCCGCTCGATGCGGCTGTCGCTGGATTGGGCCGGGCGCTGCCGCGAGGCCTTCGAGGCGCGGCCCGGCTACGGCCTCTTCGGCATCGTCCAGGGCGGCGTCCATCCCGATCTCAGGGCGGAGAGCGCCCAAGGTCTGATCGAGATCGGCTTCGATGGCTATGCGATTGGCGGCCTGGCGGTCGGGGAAGGGCAGGAGACCACCTTCCGGGTCCTGGATACGACGCTGCCGGCGCTACCGGCCGACCGGCCCCGCTATCTGATGGGGGTCGGCAAGCCGGCCGACATCGTCGGTGCCGTCAGGCGTGGTGTCGACATGTTCGACTGCGTGTTGCCGACCCGATCCGGCCGTACCGGGCAGGCCTTCACCCGCAACGGCGCCGTCAACATTCGAAATGCCCGCCACGGCGAAGACCCACGGCCCTTGGACGCGGACTGTCGCTGCCCGGCCTGCCGCGACTTTGGCCGCGCCTATCTGCATCATCTGGTTCGCGCCGGCGAGATCCTGGGTGCGATGCTGTTGACCTGGCACAACCTGACCTATTACCAGGACTTGATGGCGGCGCTTCGAGCGGCCATCGTCGAGGACGGAATCGAGGCTTTTTGCGCCGACTTCGAGGCCCGCCAGGCGGAGGGCGACATCCCGCCGCTTTGAGGCGGGCCGCGAGAAACCGAAACCAGGAGGAGACACCCGAATGATTGGAGACCCGGTAGCGTTGACCATCCGCCGCAAGATCAAGCGGCCGGCGAAGTCGCTAGTCCGTGCTTTCGAAGGCGCCGAGACCAGCTTCATCGCGGATTCCCAGAACGGCCTGGGCGCGCTCAACCATCGTATCAAGCCGCTGACCGACGATATGCGCTTCTGTGGCGTCGCGGTGACGGCGATGAACGCGCCGCACGACTTGCTGGCCAGCATGGCGATGCTCGATTTCGTCCAGCCGGGCGACGTGCTGATGATCGCCACCGGCGGCGACGAGAGCGCCGCGGTCATCGGCGACAATTATGCCGCCGCCGCCAAGCTGAAAGGTGTCGTGGCGATGGTGACGGACGGCCTGATGCGCGACCGGATCGGTATCCTGGAGGCCGATATCCCGGCCTTCTGCGTCGGCATGAGCCCGAATTCCGGCTTCCAGAACGGGCCGGGCGAAATCAACACCCCGATCACGATCGGCGGTGTCGTGGTCGAGCCGGGCGACATCGTCGTCGGCGATCTGGACGGTGTCATGGTGATCAAGCGCCAGGAAGCCCGCGCCGTGGCCGCTAGCCTGGAAAAGGTCAAGGCCCTGGAAGGCAAGACCCGGGCCAACGTCCTGGCCGGCCGGAAGACGCAATTCTGGAATCCGGCCGCCTTCAAGGACCGGGGCATCACCTACCTCGATTAAACGCCCTCAGCTCCGGCCCTCGCCGTAGCGCCAGAGTTTGGGGCGCCAGCTCTCCGGGCCCTCGCGGCAAGCGATCGCGCGGACCACCTCGCGGCCGGCGGCGGACGAGACCTCGCGGACGAATTCCCGGCACCACTGACCGCTCTCCGAGCGGAAGGTGCGGACCGGCGTGATCCGGGCCTCGCTGCCGGTGGTTGGGCTCCGCCAGTGCACGGTTTCGCCGCTGAGGCGCTTCTCGAGGACGCGATTGACGGCCGCCTCGATCGCCTTTCCGTCCTCGAGGCGCGCGGTCTCGAGCCTGTCGAGGCGGGCATCGAAGCGTTCGGTGGCGACGAAGTAGCCGATCCCGAGGCCGAGACCAAGGGCCGCCATGCTGGCCGCGATCGCTCGCCAGGCCGCCGGCCGGACGCGTGCGCCGGCTCGTGTCGGCGGCGCCAGCGTCGCCTCGACCCTGGCGCGAAGGGCTTCGGGAACCTCGTCCCCGCCGAGCGCGCGGCGCAGCAGGTCGTCGTTGCCGCCAAGCGCCGCCAGCGCGTCCCGAAGCTCGGGTTCGGCGGCGAGCCGCGCCTCCAGGTCCAGCCGTTCTTGCTCTGTTGTCTCACCGTCCAGATGGCGGCTCAGCAGATCGAGATTGCCGTCGTTCATGAGCCCGCCGCCATCTCTCCTTCGTCGACCAACCGCTTCAACGCCCCTCGTGCCCGGGCGACCCGGCTGGTCACCGTGCCGATCGGTAGTTCCAGAACCCGGGCCGTCTCGGCGTAGGAAAGCCCCTCGACCGAGACCAGCAGCAGGGCCGAGCGCTGCTCTTCCGGCAACCGGGTCAACATCCGGCGCACATTGGCCAATGTCAGGCGCGCCTCCATCTCGCGTTCGCCGTCGACCACGGCGACATCCTCGACCACCACCTCCCGCAGATGCCGTGACCTGACGCCACGTGCGCGGATCTCGTTCAAGTGCGCGTTCCGCGCGATCCGGAACATCCAGCTGTCGAGGCGAGATCCGGCCTGCCATTGGTCGATGAAGCGGATCGCGCGCTCGTAGGTCGCCTGCACCAGGTCGCCGCCGTCGGCAACCGAGCCGGTAAGCCCGATCGCGAAGCGCCTGAGCCTCGGCAGAAGTGCCACCATCTCGCCACGAACGCTCTCCTCCACTACCGGCCGGTTCCTTTACAACGACAGCATCGACGCGCGCTGACACCGTCTGCTTCTATAACACCCGACAGGTGGATCGCATCCGCGAAGCGGTAAAAAAATCCACCCGGGCGGGAAGAAACCGCGCCGCCGCGTGTTATTAGATGGAAAGAAGACGCGGTTGAGTTAGTGGACGGAACCCAGAACAAGATGCCCAAGAGCGCGACGCGCCGCGGCCTCGGATTGCTGGCCACCTCCAGCGCCATCGCCGTCGTCTTGGCATTGACGCCGGTGACGGTCGATCTCGTCGACGGTACGGCTGGTGTCAAGGTCGCGATGGCGAAATCGTGCTTTCTCGCCGGCACCCGAATTCTGATGGCGGATGGCAGCCTCCGCCCCATCGAAAAGGTCCGCGTCGGCGACCTGGTGCGGGCACCGGGCGGTGCCTTGAACCAGGTGTGCGCCATCGAGAAGCCCTGTCTCGGTCAGCGCAAGCTCTATGGTTTTAACGGCGGTGCCCCGTTCGTCACCGCCGAGCACCCCTTCCTCTGCCGGGACGGTTGGCGTGCCATCGATCCCGATGCCACCCGGGCGGAAAACCCTCGCCTCGAGGTCGGCACCCTGGACACTGGCGCCAGCCTTGCCCTCTTCAGCCCCGGTGCGCGGCGGCGAAGCGCGCTGGCCGGCGCGCTGGCCGAGGCCATCCATGCACCGTGGGACGTCGCGTATGTCACCCTGGAGACGATCACCGAGACCACCGCCGCGCCCGAAACCACGGTCTACAACCTGATCCTGAGCGGCAGCCACGAATACGTCGCCGACGGCTACGTCGTTCACAACAAGGGTGGTGGCGATGGAGGTGGCGGGGGAGGCGGAGGTGGTGGCTCCGGCGAGAGCGAGAGTGAATCTGAGTCCGAAAGCGAGAGTGAGTCCGAGAGCGAGTCCGAGAGCGAGAGCGAAAGTGGCCATGGCTCCGGCGGCTCTGGTGGATCAGGTGGCTCCGGTGGATCGGGCAGGGGCGGCGGCGATGACGGCAAGGACGATGACGGCAATGACGACGACAAAGGCGCCGCCTCGAAAGGCGACGACGACAGCGGCAAGGGCCGGGGTCGAGGTCGGGGTCGGAGTCGGGGCTCGAGCAATCGCGGGGACTTCTCGGACGGACTAGGTCAAGTCGGCCCCGACCTCTCCACCGAGGAAGAGGCGGCGGCGATCGGGCGTGGATGGAAGTGATGTACGGCGCCCGCCGTTCGACCACCGGCCCTATCCTCGCGCTCGCGATGTCGGTCGTGGTTGCCGCCTGCGTCGCGACGGCGCCCACGCCACCGAGCGATCGACAGGCCGGTCCCCAACTCACCGCCGAGGACCGGAGCCTCGTCGAGGCGACCCGGCGACGCGCACTCGAAAGCAAACTCAGCGGCAAGGCCGCCACATGGTCGAACCGGGCAAGCGGCAATGCCGGCCGGGTGAAACCGCTCAGGACCTATCGAACCACCAGCGGCTACTACTGCCGGGTCTACCGCGCCAGCGTCTCCGGCGCGGGCGGAAGCAACGTCCGGACGGTAACGGCCTGCCGCGACGACAGTGGTGTCTGGCAGGACCTTCCCGAAAGCTGACGCGGGAGCCGCCGGCGGTGGTCGAAACGATCCCGGATAATTGACCTTTCCGCCCTGGTATCGAACCGGCCGTCGGGCTAAGCTCGCCGCCGGCCAAGCCACCTTCATATCGTAGTCATGCCCCGACAGCCCATCGCCGAGCACACCTTTCGTCATGTCGTCCTGGCGGCGTCCGTGCTGCTGTTCCTGGTCGGCATGGGCGGCTTCTTTCTGCTGGTCGTGGCGCTGAAGCCGCTCGCCGCCGACTTCGGTTGGCCCCGTTCGGTGCCGTCGCTCGCCTTCTCGTTGCAGTTCGTCGGTGGCGGCCTCGGCGGCATCCTGATGGGCTATTGGATGGACCGGGCCGGGGCCGGGCGACCGGCGCTGTTGGGCGCGGTGATGCTTGGCGTCGGCACCATGTTGGCGAGCCGGATCGAGAGCCAGTGGGAACTCTACCTGATCTACGGCGTGATGCTGGGCTTCCTCGGGCAAAGCACGCTCTTCACGCCGCTGATGGCCAACGTGACGCTCTGGTTTCGCGACAAGCGGGGCATGGCGCTCGGCATCGTCGCCAGCGGACAGAGCGTCGCCGGCGTCGTCTGGCCGCCGGTCTTCCGCTATTTCAACGACACCGTCGGCTGGCGCGAGACATTTTTCTGGTACGGCGTCCTGGCGCTGGTGACGATGGTGCCGCTGAGCCTGGTGCTGCGCCGGCGGCCGGCGATGCCCGAGCTCGAGGCTCCCGCAGGCGAGCCACGGCCCGAGGCCCAGGCAGCGCGCGCCAAGCCTCGGCTGGCGGCCTTCGGCGGGATCACGCCTCGGCGGCTGCAGCTTTCTTTGATGGCGGCCATCGTCGGTTGCTGCGTCGCCATGTCGCTGCCCTTGGGCCATATCGTCGCGCATACCAGCGACCTCGGCTTTCCGCTCGCCCGGGGCGCGGAGATGCTGTCCTTGATTCTGGGCGGCAGCTTGCTGACACGCGTCTTCGGCGGTTCAATGATCATCGACCGCTTCGGCGGCTTGCATTCGCTGCTTGTGTTCTCCAGCTTGCAGGCGGTGGGACTGGCGCTCTACGGCCTTGTGGACGGCTTGATGGGGCTCTATCTGGTTTCCTTTCTGTTCGGCCTCGGCTACGGCGGCATCAATCTCTGCTACCCCTCGATCATTCGCGATTTTTTGCCGGCCAGCGAGACCGGCCGGCGGATGGGCCTGGTGACGCTCTTCGGCGCCCTCGGCATGGCCATCGGCGGTTGGTTGGGGGGCTTTGTCTTCGATCTCACCGGCGCCTACACACTGGCCTTCGCGATCGGCGTTGTCTTCAACCTCGCCAACCTGGCCATCGTCCTTGTCCTGGTGCATTTGCATGGCCGCGGCCGTCGCTTGCAGGAAGCTGTCGTCTGAAGCTCGGTTTCAGGGCCGGGGAATATTCAGCTGGAATTAACCATCTTCGGTAAGAATCCGGGAAGAAGAACAGCCCTATTGTGTGAACAATTGAGTACATAAAGGTTGATCATGCAAGTCACGGGAAACAGCATTCTCGGCAGCGCGCTTCAGGGCATGCGAAAGGCCGACGAGGCGGCGGGCGCCGCCGCAAATCGGATCGTTCAGGGTGAACTCCAGCCCCGCAGCATCGCCGACCTGAAGGTCGCCGAGATTCAGTTCAAGGCCAGCGCCAAGGTTCTCGAGGCCGTCGAGGGGATGCAACAGCACCTCCTCGATGTCTTCGTCTGAGACCGGGTGACGGGTCGGCGGCGGTCCGAGGGGCCGCCTGCTTCGACTTTCCGATAGATCGCATTTTCCTAAATTCCCCAGCATTGGCGCGCGAAACGCGCGTCACCCCCTTCGCTCGACCCGACGCAGAAGAAGCGCCAAGAAGACCGAGCCGGCGCTACAGGCGAGGAAGAGCCACGGCGCCCCGGCCCAGCCGCCCGGCCCCGAAACCACCCAGGCCAGCACCGGCGCGCCGAGCAGGCTGCCGCATTGGGCGCCTTGAATGACAATGCCGTTGCTGGTGGCGACATGGGCCGGCGACGGGGCGTGCTGGACCGCGCCGATCAGGGCCGCGGCCGGGGTGACGCCGGCAATCAGGCTGTAGGCGAAGGCCATCGCGAGCTTGGCGCCCTCGGGCACCAGCTCGGAGAAGATACCACCGCCGAGGCCGGCCGTCGCCAGCGCCGAGACCGAGATCAGCATCCAACGCGGCACCCGCCGCCCGGACAGCCAGGTGCCCGAAAGATTGCCGCCGATGTTGATCAACACCACGAACGCGGTGAGCGAGGCCGCGCCGGCGGCCGTGAGGCCCTGCTTCTCGATCAGGTAGCTCGGTAGCCAGGTCATCACCGCGAACCATTGCAAGGCATAGAGCAGGAAGCAGACCGCCAGCAGCCACGGCCCCGGCCGGGCGATGGTCTGGCCGACCTCGCGCCAGCTTCGCGTCGGCGGTGCCGGCAACGGCCCGGCCGAGCGGATTGCCAGGGCGAAGACCAGCAGAAAGATACCGACCAGGCCGGCGTTGGCGAACCAGAGACCACGCCAACCCTCGGCCGCCACCAGCGGTGGTGCCGCCAGCAGCATCAACGCGAAGCCGGCCGGCAGGTAGGTGCTCCAGATACCGATCGCCTTGGCGCGGTCGGCCGGCGCCGCCAGCCGTACGATCAGCGACGGCACCGAGACCACCAGGGCGACGAAGCCGATACTTTCGAGAAGGCGGGCCGCCAACAGCTCGACGAGGTCGCGGGCGAAGCCACCGAGAAGGCTGCCGGCGGCGAGGCAGGCGAGCCCCGTCAGTACCATCCGCCTGCCGCCGACGCGGTCGCCCAACAGGCCGACGGCGATGCCGAGGGTGGCGCTGGTGACGGCGAACATCGACGCCACCCAACCGCCCTCGACCATGCCGATGGCGAGGTCTCCACGGATCGCCGGCAGGGCCGGCGGCACCTTGCCGACCTGCATCGCCGCCACCACGCCCGCCACCACCGCTAACGCCACCAGGCCCCATCGGGTCGGCAACGGGCTCGATCCCCCACTCACCTCGGCAGCACTCAATCGGTCTCGAGCGGCCGGAATTTGGGCAGGCTGACGCCATCCGCGACGTCGTCGAAGACGACTTGGACCGCCATCCCGGCACGGACCGCGTCGGGCGGGCAGCCGACGACGTTCGACGCCATCCGGACGCCTTCCGCGAGGGCGATCAGCGCCACTACGTAGGGCACCTCGCCCTCGAAGCTCTCGCGCGGCACCGGATGGTGGACGACGATCCAGCTGTAGACAGTGCCTCGCCCCGAAACGGGAACCCAGTCGACCTCGGCGCCGCCGCAATCGGTACAGACCGGCCCCGGCGGAAAGCGGTGCTTGCCGCAACCAGCACAGCGTTGCAACAGCAATTCGTGCCGGGCGCAGCCGTCCCAGAACGGTTGGCTGACCGGATCGGGGCCGGGCAGGGGCCGCAGATACTCGGAGTTGGACATCAGTTGCGCAGCACCAGGGCGCTGCCGCAGGCCATCGCGCCGGCGGTAGTGAGCGCGATCTCGGCCTCCGGCACCTGGCGCGGGCCGGCCTCGCCGCGTAGTTGCTCGACCGCCTCGACGACGTGGTTCAGGCCGTGGATATAGCCCCCCGACAATCGCCCGCCGTGGGTGGTGAAGGCGAGATCGCCGTCGCCGTCGAGATGGCCGTCCTCGACGAAACCGCCGCCCTCGCCGATGCCGCAGAAGCCGAAGCCCTCCAACTGCGAGAGCACGCTGTAGGTGAAGCAGTCGTAGATCTCGGCGATGTCGACGTCTTCCGGCCCGACGCCCGCGCCAGCCCAAAGTTCGTCGGCGATGTAGGAGGCATAGTTCCGACTGAGGTCCGGCCAACGGATCGCGTCGAACAGATCGTCGCCCTGGTTCGGGCCGCCGCCATAGGCGGCACCCATGATGTAGACCGGCGGCCGGGCGAGATCGCGGGCCCGCTCGGCGGAGGTCACCAGCAGGGCGCAGGCGCCGTCGGTCTCGAGGCAAATGTCGAGCAAGTGGAACGGCTCCACGATCATGCGGGAGGCCTGATGGTCGGCCAGCGTGATCGGCTCTCGCTGCATCGCCCGCTCGTTCCGCACCGCATTGGCCCGGCAGGCGACCGCGATCCGGCCCAATTGCTCCGAGGTCGTGTCATATTCGATCATATGGCGCCGGCACCACATCGCCATCGCCTGGGGATAGCTGATCCAACCAAAGGGAGCGGTGTACTGGGTGAAGTCGTAGGCGTGCAATTCCCGCCCACCGCCGAGCCGGAAGCCCGAGCGGCCGTTCATGGCGCGATAGACCAGCACGTTTTCCGCCAACCCGGCCTCGATCGCCATGGCCGCGGTCTGCACCACCAGGTTGGCGACGTTGCCGCCGCCCTGGACGTCGACGGCATAGCGCGTCGCCGGCAGGCCGAGCGCGGTCGCGACCGAGATCACCGGCACGGAATCGTTGAAGGTAAAGCAGACCAGGCCGTCTACATCGCCGGTGTCGAGGCCGGAATCGGTAATCGCGTTGCGACAGGCTTGCTGCGCCAGATCGAGCACCGTGGTGCCGGAATTCTTGCTGTAGGCGGTATAGCCCACACCGGCGATGGCGTATTTGTCCCTCAGGGTCCACATGGTGTTAGTCGGTTCCCATCTTCTGATGTCCGGCCCGAAATATACATTTGATCGACGGAGAATTCCCCCACGCCAGCTCCTGCGACCTCGTCACTCCCGCGCACGCGAGAGTCCAGGTAGCCACTGGATTCCCGCTTTCGCGGGAATGACGGCGAGTTAGATGGCAGAACGTATTTCATCTGCAATCGGGCCGTTCAGGTTCAGCCTATCCATCAGCGTTCGTAGTTGGGCTCGCGGCGCTCGTCGAAGGCCCGGAGCCCTTCCATCGCGTCAGGGGCGGTGGTGGCGTAATTGTGGACGTAGTCCCGCTCCAGCGCCAGCCCCGCAGCCAACCCGCCCTTCAGGCCTTCGTTGATCAGGTGCTTGGCGGCGCTGATCGCGCTCGGGCTCTTCGCCAGCATCGCCTCGGCCATGGCCCGCGCCTCGGCAATGAGATCGGCATCGGCCACCACCCGATTGACGAGGCCGATCCGCTCCGCTTCCACCGCCTCCAGAAGCTCCCCCGAAAGGATCAACTGCTTTGCCCTGAGGCTGCCGATGGCGCGGGGCAGGCGCTGCGAGCCGCCGGCTCCCGGCAGTTGCGCGAAGTTGAGGTGGCCGTCGCCGATCCGGGCCGTCTCGGCGGCGATCACCTGGTCGCAGGCCAATATCAGCTCCAGCCCGCCCGCCACCGCGACCCCGTTTACGGCGGCGATGAAGATCTTGGCCGAGGCTTCGATCGCGCCGCAGAGATCGTGGAAATCGTCGAGAAAGACCCGGAAGTCGTCGGGCCGACGATAGAGGTCGAGGTAACCCTTCAAGTCGCCGCCGGCCGAGAAGGCACGCCCGGCACCGGTCAGGATCACCACCCGAACGCCGGCCCGGGCCTCTATCTCGACCAGCGCCGTGTTCAGTTCGGCGATCGTCCGCCCGTCCAGGGGATTCAGTTGATCCGGCCGATTCAGCGTGACGGTGACCAGTCCGGCCTCCGGGTGGATCAGGATATTTTCATATGCGGGCATGTCTCGGGCTTCCGTTCGTGGGAGCGAGACACTAGCCTAGAACAGCCCCGGCGCCGACAAAACCGGGACTGGAGAAGGATTTGCGACGAAGGAAGGCGAGCCATGGATCTCGGTGTGATTCTCCCAGAAGCCCGGATCGACGAGATGCGTCGGACCGGCGACTTCAAGGACAAGCTGGTCCTCGATTATCTCGACGATGCACTGGCAAGAACCCCCGACCGCACCGCGATCATCTCCTATAACGGCGAGATCGGCCGCGCCGACGAGCTTACCTTCGCCGAGGTCGACCGGCTGTCGAGGCGGTTCGCGCTGGCCTTGCTTGATCTCGGTATTGGCGCCGGCGACGTGGTCTCTCTGCAGCTGCCGAACTGGTGGCAGTTCAGCCTGATGCACATCGCCTGCGTCCGGATCGGCGCGATCACCAACCCGCTGATGCCGATCTTCCGCGAGGGCCAGTTGATCTTCATGCTGGGCTTCGCCGAGGCCAAGCTGCTGATCGCACCGGCCACCTACCGGGGTTTCGAGTATCGGCCGATGGTCGACGGCATGCGCGCCGAATTGCCGAAATTGGAGCACGTCTTCTACGTCGGCGGCGATGGCGGCGATGCTTTCGATGCCCACTTCCTGGCGCCGGAGCGCGAGGATGCGGCGGACGCCGAGAGCCGGCTCGCCCCCCTCCGGCCAGGACCGAACGACGTCACCGAGATCATCTACACCTCGGGCACCACCGGCCAGCCGAAGGGCGTGATGCACACGGCCAATACGCTCTTCTGTCATCTCTATCCCTTGAACGCGCATCTGGCACTGACCGGCGACGACATCTTTCAAATGTCGTCGCCGATGGCGCATCAGACCGGCTTCATCTGGGGCATCCTGATCTCGACCATGCTGGGTACCACGGTAATTCTGCAGGACCGCTGGGAGCCGGTGCTGGCGGCCGAGTTGATCGACCGCCACCACGTCACCTTCACCATGGCCTCGACCCCGTTCCTGAACGATCTGGCCGGCGTCGCCGAGCCTGGCCGCTTCGACCTCTCCACGCTCCGATATTTCCTCGCCGCGGGGGCGCCGATCCCGCCGGCCCTGGTCGAGCGTGCACAAGAACGGGTCGGCATGAAGGTGCTGTCCGGCTGGGGCATGTCGGAATGCGCCTGCGCCACGGTCTGCCGACCCTCCGATCCGCCGGAAAAGATCTTCGGCACCGATGGCCTGGCCCTCGACTGCAATGCGGTCAAGGTGGTCGACAACGACGGCAACGACGCGGCGGTCGGCCAAGAAGGCTTGTTGATGGTCACCGGCGCGGCGCAGTTCGTCGGCTATCTGAAGCGCCCCGACCTGCACGGCACCGACGACGCCGGTTGGTTCGATACCGGCGATCTCGCCTACATGGATGGCGACGGCTACATCCGGATCACCGGCCGGGCCAAGGACATCATCATCCGGGGCGGCGAGAACATACCCGTGGTCGAGGTCGAGTCCGCGATCTTCCGCCACCCGGCGGTGGAGGACGCCGCCATCGTCGGCATGCCGGACCCCAGACTGGGCGAGCGCGGCTGCGCCTACGTGGTGCTGAACCAGGGCCACGATCTGACGTTTCCGGAAATGATCGCCTATCTGGAAGAAAAAAAGATGACCAAGCAGTACCTGCCGGAGCGGCTGGAAATCCTGGACGCCTTCCCCCGGACGCCGAGCGGAAAGATCCAAAAATTCGTGCTGCGCGACTGGGCCAAGGAACTGGCGGCGGGCGGCGAGGATTGAACTATGGCGTCACTCCCGCGAACGCGGGGATGACGGCTGAAAGAAAAAGAGAGCTGGTTCAAGACCGGCGAGGACTGAGGGAGAAGAAACGATGAACGACGACATGCAAGCGCGGTTGGCGGCACTGGAAGGGCAAGTCCAGGCACTTGCCGACATCGAGGCGGTGCGGCGGCTCCGCAACCACTACCACCGCTGCATCAACGACGCCCGCTACGACGAGATCCCACTGCTCTTCACCGAGGAGGCCAGCCTCGACTTCAGCTACATCGGCAAGACCCAAGGCCGGGCCAAGATCACCAAATTCTTCGCCGCGACGCCGGACGTGCTGCCCTTCATCAAGCAGTTCATCCATAACCACATCATCGACCTCGACGGCGACCAGGGCACCGGCGTCAGCTACATGGAGGCCCGGACCGTCAACAAGGGCATCGCCTACGTCGTCACCGGTCGCTATGACGACGAATATGTCCGGGTGGATGGCGAGTGGAAGTTCAAGACGATGAACTTCGACGCCTATTACACCGTGCCCTTCAACGAGGGCTGGGCCCAGGACGACCTCCTGCAAATGGCGCGCAAGGACAAGTAGCAGGGGAGGGGTCAGGTCTTGAATGTTGAATCGAGCGCTGCCCTCGCCGCGCCCCTATTCCAGTCCGATTCAACATTCAAGACCTGACCATTTTTGTGCCTATAAAGGATGAATCAGAATTACGCAACTCATAGTCACAAGACATGCTCGCATAGCGATTTCCGAAGAAGTTTTCAGCGAATCAACTCCCTCGCTGTCATTGCGAGCGAGCGGAGTGAGCGCGGCAATCTATCAAACTGGATCGCCACGGCGTTTCTCGCTTCGCGATGACGAATGGGAATGATCCGCAACTAACGTCTATCATAGAACTCAGCAAATTAGCACAAATTTGCCTTTATGGTTTGTGAATAGCAGCGTCTGTGAGTCGCGCCAACAAGAATCGACTAACCCAATTTGGTGTGATATAATGACCTATACTGCCAGAGATGATTTGACATCAGGCCTAATCGAAGAAAGAGGCGTTCACTCATGCCTTGGCATCAAGCATACGCATCACCAATTGCTATACTTGTCACCGGCTTGCTGGGATTCACTGGTGTATGTCTCACACTTTGGTGGAATTCCAGACTGTCTAGACAAGTTGAGGTGCGCAATTTTGCACGCGAGAAAAGAGCCTTAGTGACTGCGCTTGATGCAGAACTCGATGTCGCTGAAAGGATATGTATGGAAAATAAAGGCAAGTTACTTAAGAAAATGAATCCGGAGCAAAAATACTTTTTTGTGTCGGATGCGCAATTGAAAAATATATACACAGCCTCAATTGATAAACTCGGAATGTTAGAGAGTGCCTGCATACATTGCCTTATCGTCTTCTATGGTACTTGGTATGAATTTTCAGAAAATATAACTCTGCTGCCGGGCGTCAATTATTCTGATGATCGTCGACGGGTAATTATAACATCGAATGCGGCTAGCGATGTAGCTGGACGCTACGAAATGATGTTGCAATCTATATCCGACGCCAGACAGGCCCTTCAGAGTGAAGAACTTAATAAATAAAGAATAATTACCCCAGCGCCAGGCTGAGCGGCGAGATCTCCGCCGCCGTGCGGCCGGCGAAGTCGTGGTTGGGCACGTCCTGGACCATCCGCGCCTGCGCCTCGGCCAGGCGGCCGGCGGCGTCGGCCCGGTCCAGGGTCAACACCTCGCCATCCGCCACCACCTTGTTGCCGTCGACATAGACGTCGCGGACGGCGCGATCGGCCGCATGGTAGATCAGGCTCTTCAGCGGATCGCGTACCGGCATCATCGCCGGATTGGCCAAATCGACCAACACGATATCCGCCTTGGTGCCCGCCGCCAGGCGGCCGATATCGTCGCGCAGCAAGGCCTTGGCGCCGCCGACTGTGGCCATGTGGAAGAGGTCGCTGGTCGACGAAGCGTGGATATCCTTGGTCATCAGGTGACTGGCGGTCAGCGCCAGGCGCATCTCCTCCAGGACGTTGTGCGGGGCCACGTCGGTGCCCATGCCGAGGTTGACGCCAGCGCGCAAATACCCGCCCACGTCCTCCATCGCGTCGCCGTAGCGGGCGAAGGGGGAGGGGCAGTGCGCCACCGAGGTGCCTGTCTCGGCCAGGATCGACAGGTCCCGCCGGGTGTGCCAGCGCAGCGAGGAATGCTGGTCGATGAAGATGCAATGCCCGAGCGTCGTGGCCGGCCCCAGAATGCCGATGCTCTGGGCATACTGTACCGGTGTCATCCCGTGCCTGCTGACGATCTCGTTGAACTCTATGACGCTCTGCGACAGGTGCGTCGTGTAAGGGCGGCCGGTCTCGCGGGCGAAGTCGAAGCTGTCGCGCAGCAACTCTGCGCTGCAAGTCTCGATCTGGGCCGGAAAGACGATGCCGGTAAGGCGGCCCGAGGGATGCGCCTCCGCCTCCTCGATCAACCGGATCGCATCCTCGAAACCCTGCCGCCCGGCCGCTTCGTCCCAGACGAAGTCGAGGACGTGGGAATTCTCCAGCTTCCAGGCGGCCGAGGCATAGCCGGGGGCGACGAAACCGCGCAGGCCGCTTCGGCCCAGCAGGTCGAGCCAACCACCGAAATCGGAGGACAGATCGGCCAACGAGGTGACGCCCGAGAGCAACAGGTCGCCGTAGGAAAGCTCGGCCCCGGCGCGGCGCCCCTCGGCGTCCAACTTGAAGGCCAGCATCCGCTCGTAAAGCCCGGTCATGTACATCTCGGGCACGCCGTGTTCCTCGCGAATGCCCTTCGAGGCCGGCTCGGTCTGCGGGTGGGAATGGATATTGATCAGGCCCGGCATGACGAAGAGATCGCGGCCGTCGATGGTCTGGTCGGCGGTGCCGTCATAACCGGTGCCAACGAAGTCGATGGTGTTGCCGGTGAAGGCGACGTCGGCGTCCCGCAGATAGACGTGGCGCTCGCTGGCCGCGTCCCAGGCCGCGACCCAAGCGGCATTCACGATCAAGGTCGTCGTCGCCATGATATCTCCTCCCACCCACGCTTGATTTCGAGAAGCCTAGCATGAGCGGTTGACTTTTGCCGCCCCGCCGAGGGAGCCTTTTCCAGATCCTTCGGCAGTTTGGAACTCGACAGCAATGACAGTACATATCGGCGTGGACGTCGGCGGCACCTTCACGGATTTCGCCGCCAGCCTGGCGGACGGCCGCCAAGTCTTGCACAAGGTGCCCTCAACCCCGGACGAGCCCGATCGCGCCATCGTGGAGGGTCTCGCCGAGTTGCTGGAGCAGCATGCCATCGAGCCCGGGACCGTGGTTCGCCTGGCACACGGCACCACCGTCGGCACCAACGCGCTGATCCAGCGCCGCGTCGGCCGGGTCGCGGTGGTCACCAGCCGCGGCTTTCGCGACCTCCTGGAGATCGGCCGGCAGATCAGGCCCAAGGTCTACGATATCCACACCGACTACCCGAAGCCGTTGGTGCCGCGAAAGTTGCGCCTCGAGGTGACGGAACGGATGCGCGCCGATGGCCGCGTCCACGCCCCCCTCGACGAAGCCGAGGTCGCCCAGGTGGCGGCACGGTTGCGAGAGGAAGGCGTCGACTGCGTCGTCGTCTGCTTTCTGCACGCGCACGCCTATCCCGCACACGAGCGACGCGCGGTGGAGATCTTGCGGGCGGCGCTCGGCACCGACGTCGCGGTGATCGCCTCGTCGGACGTATATCCCGAGTTTCGCGAGTACGAGCGGTTCTCGACTGCGGTGCTGAACGGTGCCTTGCTGACGGTGATGAACGCCTATCTCGACCGCTTCACCAGCCGGATCGCGGAATTGGGCGTGCCGGTCGAGCCAACCGTCAGCCAAAGCGCCGGCGGCCTGATGTCGGTGGGGATGTCGCGCGACATGCCGGTCCGCTCGGCGCTTTCGGGGCCGGCGGCGGGCGTCATCGGCGCCGCCTACCGGGCCGGAGCCGCCGGCCACGGCAACGTCGTCACCCTCGACGTCGGCGGCACCAGCGCCGACGTCAGCCTGCTGGCGGCGGGCCGGCCGGCGATCGTGCACAGCCGCCGCCTGGCCGGTTTTCCATTGCGCTTGCCAGCCCTCGACGTCAACGCGGTCGGTGCCGGCGGCGGCTCGATCGCCTGGATCGATACCGACGGCTTGCTGAAGGTGGGGCCGGAGAGCGCCGGCGCCGACCCCGGCCCGGCCTGCTATGACCAAGGTGGCGAGGCGGCGACGGTGACGGACGCCAACGTCGTGCTCGGCCGGCTGCCGTCGGATGCGCTGTTGGATGGTCGCATGGCGATCCGCCGCGATCTCGCCGAAGCCGCGATCGACCGTCTGGCGGGGCCGCTCGGCATGGAGCGGACGGCGACCGCACTCGGCATCGTGCAAGTCGCTTCGGCGGTCATCGTCAAGGCGATCCGGACGATTTCGATCGAACGCGGCCACGACCCGGCCGAGTTCGCCCTCTTCGCCTTCGGCGGTGCCGGGCCGCTGCACGCCACCGACATCGCCCGCGACCTCGGCATCGGCCGGATCGTGGTGCCGCCCAGCCCCGGTATTCTCTGCGCCGAGGGCTTGCTGGGCTCGGACCTGACGGGGGATTTCGTTATCTCCCGGCTGATGCGATTTGACGATGAGGTGCACGAGGTTTTGAATCGCGGCCTCGACGAGTTGCGGGGAGGCGCCGAAGTCTGGTTCCAGCGCGAGGCCGTTGCGGCCGACGACCGGCGTCTCGCCTGGCATGTCGATCTGCGCTATGCGGGACAGAACTTCGAGCTGTCGGTTCCGATTCCGGGAGAGCCGTTCGACAGGGATAGCGTCGAGGCGCTGAAAGGCACCTTCCACGAGGCACACGTACAAGCCTACGGTTTCGCGCAAGCGGACGAGCCGATGGAGCTGGTACACCTCCGTCTCGCCGTCACCGGCATCCTGCCAAAGCCGGCCTTGCCGGAATGGCCGCAAGCGAATCCGGGCTCCAGCATCGCCAGCCGCGAGGTCGTCTACGACGGCGACAGCCGACACGAGACGCCGATCTACCGCCGCGCCGAGCTCTGCCGCGGTCAGGAGTTCACCGGCCCCGCCATCGTCGAGCAGATGGACAGCACGGTGCCGGTCTTCCCCGGCGATCGCTGTCGGGTCGATACCTGGGGCAATTTAGTCATCGAGATCGCCGACGCGACGTCGGGTTGACCGAGAGCCACGAACATGGGTTCCGAACCGCTGGCAAAGCGTTCCGTGACTTCATCGAAATCGATTTCGCGGCTTCTATCGGCTGCACTGCTGGCGCTGTTCGCGATCGCGGCCTCGTCGCCGGCAACGGCGAAGGCAGTGCTTTACGGGCAGGGTCTGCTGTGGCGGATCGAAGGGTTCGGCCACGCGCCGAGTTACCTCTTCGGAACCATGCATTCGACCGACGAGCGGATTTTACGGGTGCCGAAGCCGGTTCTCGACGCCTTCGACGCGTCGAGCCGGTTCATCTTCGAGCTGATCATACCGGAGCAGCCGACGGCGATCCTGGACCGCACGCCGAAACTGCGCTTGCCCGCGGGACTGCGCCTGCGCGACATCGTCGGCGAGGACGCTTTCGCCCGGATCGCCTCGAACGCGGCGCGCTACGGCATCCCACAGAACGACGTCGACAGCGTGCACCCCCTGGCCTTCATCTTCGTTTTTCAACGGCCACTCTCGGAATGGCGGCGACAGATGGCGGGATGGGCCTTTCTCGACCAGGCGCTGCAGAACGAGGCCCGCTCGCTCTCCAGACCGGTCTACGCACTCGAGACCATCGAGGAGCAGCTCTCGGGCTTCAAGGATCTCGGCAAGGGCGACATCGTCGGGATGCTGGACGCCCTCGTCGAGAAAAGTTTTCGCGCCCAGCGCACGCACGAAATCATGAAACAGAATTATCTCGCCCGCAATTTGGACGCGATCTTCACCGCCCAGGACATCGAGGCATCCAAGCTGGGCCCGGAGGAACGAAAGCACCACGACCGTTTCATGGTCTGGCTATTGGATCATCGCAACCAAGTCATGGTGACCCGGATGCAAGAACATCTGGCCGCCGGCCGTGCCTTCGTCGCCGTCGGCGCGGCGCACCTGCCCGGCAAGGCGGGTGTTCTCCACCTACTGGAACGGCAAGGTTACAGGGTAACGCGGCTCTATTGAGGGGAGGCTGGGCCTCCGGGTGACGGCGGACCCTCCACGTCTTACTATCACCTTTGAGAGATATGCAACGAGGCCGACCGATGGCGATGACCCCGATCGAGATCGAACTTTTCAGGAACGCGCTCGCCAGCATCTGCGACGAGATGTACGTGGCGCTGATGAAGAGTGCCTATTCCACCAACATCAAGGAGCGCCACGACCACTCGGCGGTGGTCTTCGATGCCCAGGGACGGGTGGTGGTGCAGGGCTTCAGCCTGCCGCTGCATCTGGCCTCGATGCTGGGCCTGGCCGAAGTGGTGCTGGAGCGCTACGGCGCCGACGGCATTCGGCCCGGCGACATGTTCGCCTCCAACGACCCCTTCGTCGGTCGCGGCTCGCACCTGCCGGACGTCGCAATTCTGGCGCCGATCTTTCGCGACGGCGAGTTGGTGCTGTTCGTCTCCAACATCGCCCACCATGCCGATATCGGCGGCATGGCCCCTGGCTCGATGGCCGGCGGCATGAGCGAGATCTACCAGGAGGGGCTGCGCATTCCACCGATCCGGATCTGCCGCGACGGCGAGGTCGTCGACGACGTGATGCGGATGATTCTGCTGAACGTGCGGGTACCGGACGAACGGCGCGGCGACTACATGGCGCAGATCGCCGCCAACCGGCTGGGCCTGCGCCGCCTGGACGATCTCTTCCAGCGCTGGTCGGCGGCCGAGGTCGAGGAAGGCTCGGCCGGTATCATCGAGGCGGTGGCCCGGCGGATGCGGACCGGCATCGAGGCGCTGCCCGATGGCGAGTATGCCTTCCAGGACATCCTGGACGACGACGGCATGGGCACCACCGACATCCCGGTCGAGGTCAGGATCGAAATCAAGGGCGACCAAGCTTATTTCGATTTCGCCGGCTCCGGCCCGCAGGTCAAGGGCAACATGAACAACTCCTTCGCCGGCCTGCAGGCCTCGGTGCTGTTCGCCCTCAAGGTCCTGGTCGACCCGGACGGGCCGACCAACCATGGCATGACCGAGCCGGTGCACATCACCGCGCCGGAAGCGAGCGTCGTCAACGCCGATTTTCCGGCCGCGACCGCGGCCCGGGCCCAGACCTGCCAGCGGATTATCGACGTGGTGTTGGGGGCCCTGGCGCCGGCGGTACCGGAGCGAAGCCTCGCCGCCTCCAACGGCGCCAATGGTTGCGCTACCTTCTCCGGCACCGGTGCCGACGGGCGCTATTATCTCTACCTCGAGACGATCGGTGGCGGCGCTGGCGGCCGCGCCTATGCCGACGGCACCGACGGCGTGCAGGTCAACGTCACCAATACCTCGAACCTGCCGATCGAGGCCTTGGAAAACGAGTATCCGCTACTGGTCGAACGTTACGAGCTGATCGAGGAATCCGGCGGTCCCGGTACCCATCGCGGCGGCATGGGCCTGCGCCGGGTCTATCGCGGCCTCGAGCACGATCTCACCTTCTCGGGCCAGGGCGAGCGCTCGGTACACCCGCCGTGGGGCCTTTTCGGCGGTGGTGGTGGCGGCACTGGCAGAATCCGGGTCGTGCACGACGACGGCCGCGTCGACCCGCTCGCCGTCAAGCCGTCCTCGCTGGAGGTACCGCCCTCGGCCGTGGTCTGGATCGAGACCCCGGGCGCCGGCGGTTACGGTCCGCCCGAGGAGCGAAGCCGCGAGGACCTGATCGAAGACTACGAGAGCGGCAAGTTCTCGGCCGCCTTCCTAAAGCGGCACTATGGTTTCGAGCCGGATGTAAAGGAATAGCGTATGTCACAAGCTTTCGACGTTGTCGTCGTCGGCGCCGGAATCACCGGCGCTTCCACGGCCTATCACTTGCGGAAGCGCGGCGTCGAACGTGTCCTGTTGGTCGAGCGCGAGGCCCCGGCGGCGGGCGGCACCGGAAAAAGCGCCGCGATCATTCGCCAGCATTATTCGACGCCGGTGTTGTCGGGGCTGACACGGGACACCGTCGCCATGCTGTCCCGGATGGAGGAGGAGCTGGGCCAGCCCAGCGGCTTCGTGCAATCGGGCTGGTATTTCCTGGTACCCGAGGAAATGCGCGAGCAGGCCGAGCGGAACCTCGTCATGCAACAGCAACTCGGCATCGAGACCGGCCAGCTGACCGAGCGCTGCATCATCGAGACCATGCCTTGGCTGAACCGCGAGGGCGTCGACCGCGTCATCCACGAGCCCCTGGGCGGCTATGCCGACCCGGTGCAGGCGACCGAGGCCTATGTCGCTGGCTTCGAGGCGCTGGGCGGCGATTTCCGGGCCAGGACTCCGGTCCGATGCCTGCTGCGCGAGCCCGGCCGAATTGCGGGAATCGAGACCGACGAGGACCGGATCACCGCCGGCACCGTCGTCAACGCCGCCGGCCCCTGGGCTCGCTTCCTGGCCGAGAGCGCGGACTTGGCTTTGCCGCTTCGCGCCATCCGCGAGCAGGACACGGTCTGGCAGGCCCGAGGCGATCGGCCCTTGCCGACGTCGCCGATCTCGAACGCCGTCGACGGCACCTATATCCGCCCCTTGGGCGAGGGGCGCTACATTTTGGGCCGCGGCTATCCGAAGGACTACTTCGACGTCGACCCTTACAACTACAAGCTCACCGGCGACGACGACTTCATCCGTGTGGTGCAGGAGCGGGTCGAATACCGCCTACCGCCGATGGCCGGGATGACGCTGATCGCTTCCTACGCCGCCCTCTATGACGTGACGCCCGACTGGTATCCCTTCTACGGCCCACGCCAGGGGCTGGCGGGCTATGCCGACGCTTCGGGCGGCAGCGGCCACGGCTTCAAGCTCGGCCCCGCCGCCGGCCGGACCCTCGCCGATTGGATCGTCGACGGCAAGACCGCGGACGAATTCGCCGCGCTCAGCTACGACCGAGTGCCCGAGGACCGCCTCTTCGCCGGCAACTTCGCCGGCAACCGGGGCTGAGGGGCGGATGGCGTCGCAAGCTCGGAAGCAGAGCACTCTGGCAGGACCTTCCACATGCCCGTCACTCCCGCGAACGCAGGAGTCCAGTAACCCTGGATGCCCGCTTTCGCGCGCATGACGGCCGACGCGATCGGCGGCCTGCGGTCTTGTGAAGTGAATTGAGGAGAGAACCATGTTGGCACGCGACGATCATGGACTGGACGGCAAGGTGGCCATCGTCACCGGCGGCGGCAGCCGGGACGAGGGGATCGGCAATGGCCGCGCGGCGGCGATCCTGATGGCCAGGGCCGGCGCCCGGGTGCTGGTCGTGGACCGGACGCTCGACGCGGCCAAGCTGACCGCGAAGATGATCCGGGACGAGGGCGGCGAGGCCAGTGGCCTTGCCGCCGACGTGACGGCGGGTGCCGACTGCCAGGCCATGGTGGCGGCGGCGATGGAACTCTATGGCCGCCTCGACGTTCTCGACAACAACGTCGGCATCTCCAGTCGCGGCACCGTGGTCGAGGAAAGCGAGGAGATGTGGGAACAGTTGATGAAGGTGAACGTCACCGCGATGTTCTTATCCGCCAAGCACGCGATACCGGCGATGATCGCTTCCGGCGACGGCGGCGCCATCGTCAACATCTCCTCGATCTCCGCACTCCGGCCGCGTGGCCTGACCGCCTACACGACCTCCAAGGGCGCCGTGATTGCATTGACCCGGGCGATGGCGATCGACCACGGCCCCGACGGCAGCCGAGCCAACTGCGTCGCCCCGGGCCCGGTCTACACGCCCATGGTCTACACCAGCGGCATGACCGAGGAAGCCCGCGATGATCGCCGCAAGGCCTCCGTCATGGGGCTGGAAGGCAGCGGCTGGGACATCGGCGAGGCGGTGCTGTTCCTGGCCTCGGCCCGGGCCCGCTTCATCACCGGGCAGACGCTGGTCGTCGACGGTGGCGCCACCCTGGTCGGCCCGAAGCGGGAATATCGCGGCGAATAAGCAAGGAAACTATGTCATGGCCCGTCTGCCTTACCTCGACGTCGAGGACCTGGCGCCCGAGAATCGCGATCTCCTGAAGCGCAACATCAATCTGCACCGGATGCTGGTACACAGCCCCGCCGCGGCCCGCAGCTTCGACGGCCTGGGCCAGTGGATCCGCTTCGAGAGCCGGCTCGACCCCAGGCTCCGCGAGCTCGCGATCCTACAAGTCGGCTACCTGACCCGGTGTGCCTATGAATACAGCCACCACCTCAGAATCGGCCGCGATTTCGGTATCACCGACGACGACGTCCGCGCCCTGATCGCCGAGACCGAGGGCCGGGACAGTGGCTTGCCGGTCCTCGATCGGGCGGTGCTGCGGGCGGCGCGGGAGATGACGGAGGGACTGACGATAGCCGACCCGACCTTCGCCGAGCTACAGGCGGAACTGGACGAGGAGCGGCTGGTCGACTTGGTCGTCATCATTTCCTTCTATTGCGCCGTGGTCCGCCTGTTGACGACGCTCCGGATCGACGTCGAGCCCTCCTACCAGCCTTACCTGGACGCCTTTCCGCTGCCTTGAGCCGATCGCGACTGCCGCTACCGAAGTATACGGAATGCCTTTAAAGTCGAAGCCATGAACAGGCTTTCGGCAAAGGCGGGACGTTATGAGTTGGCGTATCGGGGTTGATATCGGCGGCACTTTCACCGACGTGGCGCTGGTCCGGGAGGGCAGCGGCGAGATCGGCATCGCCAAGGTTTCGACGACGCCGCGCGATCTGGCCGAGGGGGTATTGACGGCGCTTCGAAGCGCCATCGAGGGGCATGGCGTCGAGGCGGCCGATGTCGGCTTCCTCTCGCACGCCACCACGGTGGTGACCAACGCGCTGCTGGAAGCCAAGGGCGCGCGCACCGCGCTGGTCACGACCCGCGGCTTTCGCGACGTTTTGGAGCTTCGCCGCTCCGCCCGCTCCGATCTCTACGATCTTTTCCAGGATCCGCCCTCGGTCCTGGTGCCGCGTCATCTCCGGCTGGAACTGACCGAGCGCCTGGACGCCCAAGGCGAAGTGGTGGTGCCCTTGGCCGAGGACGAGATCGACGCCGTCATCGACTTCATCGAGGCGCACGAGGTCGAGGCGGTCGCCGTCTCCTTCCTCTATTCCTTCCTGAACGACGACCACGAACGGCTGGTCGCCGCCCGCCTGCGCCAGGCCTTGCCGACGATACCGATCTTCGTCTCCTCCGAGGTGTTACCGGAAATTCGTGAGTTCGAGCGCACCAGCACCACCGCCGTCTGTGCCTATGTCGGGCCGATCCTGGCCTCGTATCTGGAGCGATTGGAGGCGGTAACGCGGGAGATGGGGCTGCCCACGCTGCACGTCATGGCCTCCTCCGGCGGCGTTCTCGATGTGCCGGAGGTTTTGAAGATGCCGGCGATGGCGGTCGAGTCGGGGCCCGCCGCCGGCGTCGTCGCGGCGCTGCAGATCGGCCGCGATCTCGGTATGGAGAACCTGATCTCCTTCGACATGGGCGGCACCACGGCAAAAGCCAGCCTGATCGAAAATGGCAGAATCGAGACCACCTCGGAATACGAAGTCGGCAGCAGCGCCAACGTCAGCCGCTGGCTGCACGGCACCGGGCACCCCATCCGGGTGCCGGTGATCGATCTGGCCGAGGTCTCTGCCGGTGGCGGCTCGATCGCCTGGATCGATCCGGGCGGCGCCCTCAGGGTCGGTCCCCGAAGCGCCGGTGCCGAGCCGGGACCGGTCTGCTATGGCCAGGGCGGCACCGAGCCGACGGTGACCGACGCCGACCTGGTGCTCGGCTATCTCGATCCGGAGAACCTGCTGGGTGGCGATCTGCCGGTCGATATCGCCCGGGCCCGCCAGGCGATCGACGAGAAGATCGCCACCCCTCTCGGCTTGGGCACGGTGCAAGCGGCACTCGGTATCCTGGCCGTGGTCAACAACGCCATGGCGGAAGCGCTTCGGATCGTCTCGGTCGAGCGCGGCCACGATGCCCGTGAAGTCAACCTGGTCGCCTTCGGTGGCGCCGGTCCGGTACACGCGGCGGCGCTGGCGGAGGAGTTGGAGATCCCGCGCGTCGTGGTGCCGCCGATCCCGGGTGGCTTCTCCGCCTTGGGACTGGTCGCGACGGACCTGAAGCGCGACTACGTGCGCACCTTCTACACCGTCCTGGGTGAGGCCGACCTGGACGCCTTAAACGAGGCCTACGCTGCCATGGAGGCGCGAGCCCGCGCCATGCTGGCGGCGACGCCGGTGCCGGAGGCACGCTGGCGGATCACCCGTCAGGCCGACCTCCGCTATACCCGCCAGGCCTATGAGCTGACGGTGCCGGCACCCTCTGGCGCGCTCGATGCGGCAGGCCTGGTGGCGATGGCGACGGCTTTTCACGAACGCCATCGCCAGACCTATGGCCACGACAACCCGGGCGAGGCGGTGCAGTTGGTCAATCTCCGGGTGACCGCGCTGGGTGCCTTCGATCCGCTGCAACTCTCGCTCGAGCCGAGCGGCGGCGATGGCCGCGAGAGCGGCCGGCGGCAAGCCTATTTCTCGACCGAGGGCGCGGTGGATTGCGCCGTGCTGGCCCGCGAGGCGATCCGCTCCGGCCAGTCGATCCAGGGCCCGGCGGTGATCGAATCGATGGATTCGACGATCCTGGTGCCGCCCGGCTGGACCGCGACGGCCGACGCCAAGGGCTATATCATCATGGAGGCGAAGGGCGATGGCTGACGGCGACCCGACGATCCTCGCGGAACTGGCGCCGAGCACCGATCCGGCGACCTTCGAAGTCGTCAAGAACAGCCTCTATTCGGCGGCGGAAGAGATGAAGGTGGTGCTGGCCAAGACCGCCTATTCGCCGATCCTGAAGGTGGCTGGCGACTATTCCTGCGGCATTTTCGATGCCGCCGGCGAGATGGTGGCGCAAGGCCCGGACCTGCCGATCCATCTCGGCTCGATGGCGCATGCGGTGAAGGCCGTGATCGAGGCTTGGGGCGAGTTTCAACCCGGCGACGTCTTCATCCACAACGACCCCTATTTCGGCGGCAGCCACCTGCCCGACGTCAATGTCGTCACGCCGGCCTTCGCCGATGGCCGGCTGCTGGGCTTCGCCGGCATCCGGGCGCACTGGCCCGATATCGGAAGCGCCACGCCGGGCAGTTATGGCGCCACCACCGAGATCTTCGGCGAGGGACTGCGCCTGCCGCCGGTCCGCCTCTATATCGCCGGCGAGTTGAACCGCGACATCGACGACCTGATCTTCGCCAACGTCCGCACGCCCGAGGAACGGCGCGGCGACCTTCGGGCCCAGATCGCGGCGAACCGGCGGGCCAGTTTGCGGCTGGAGGCTTTGGCCGGGAAATACGGTACCGAGACGCTGATCGCCATCATGGCCCAGGTGATGGACTATTCGGAGGCGATGATGCGCAAGGCGCTGGCGGCGTTGCCCGACGGCGAGGCCCGCTTCGAGGACATGCTTGACGGTGACGGCATCCTGGACGAAGGCGGGGAGGACGCCAGTTTCTGGATCCGGATGATGGTCCGGAAGACCGGCGATAGCCTCCTGGTAGACTTCGCCGGCTCCGATCCGGCGGTGCCGGGGCCGATGAACGCGCCCTTGGCGGTGACCGCGTCCGGCATCTTCACCTCGGTCAAGATGGTCGCCGATCCGGCCGGCCTGATCCCACCGAATTCCGGCTGCTGGCGCCCCGTGACGGTAACCGCACCCGAGGGCAGCGTCGTCAATGCGCAGGAGCCTTCGCCGGTGGTCTATGCCAACCACGAGATGTCGCACCGGGTCGCCGACATGTTCTTCGGCGCCTTCGCCGAACTGGCGCCGGACCGGGTGATGGCCTGCTCGCAAGGCACCTCGGCGATCCTGACGCTCGGCGGCGTCGACTACCGCACCGGCGGGCGCTACGTCAGCTACGAGACCTTGAAGGGCGGCTTCGGCGCCAGGCCGAACAAGGACGGCATCAACGCCATCGCCAGCGGCATCTCCAACACCATGAACACGCCGATCGAGGTGCTGGAGATGAGCTTCCCGATGCGGATCGAGGCTTACGAGCTGATCCCGGATTCGGGCGGCGCCGGCTGCCATCGCGGCGGCCTCGGCGCGCGGCGGGTCTGGCGCGTCCTCGGCAACGACGCCGACGCCAGCCTTTGTTGCGAGCGCACCAAGTCGCCGCCTTTCGGCCTGGCCGGCGGCCAACCGGGCACGGCCGCGGAAATCGTCATCGAAGGCCCGGACGGCGCCCGCCGCCGACCCAACAGCAAGGGTGCCTTCCGTATCGCGGCGGAATCGGTGGTCGACTACAAGGCGCCGGGCTCCGGCGGCTATGGCCCGACAGCCGAACGCGCGCCCGAGAAGATCGAACAGGACGTCATCGACGGGTACGTCACCGCCGAGGCGGCGGCGCGGGATTACGGAGCTGAGGATACGGCCGCGTTCACCTGCCCGCACTGCAAGGCTGGAAGCGCTACCTAGCCGTGGGCACGCCGAAGAATTCGGCCACCAGCGCCATCTGAGCGACGGTCATGGCGCGGCCCGGCTGGATGATGCAGCCCTTGGCCTCGGCGCCGACCAGCATCGGCGAGATTTCCGGTGTCTGGATCACGTCGACTGCGACCATGTCCGAGGTAAAGCCGGCCGGATCGACGGGGTAGGGGTCGCCGTCCTTCATGCCGAGCGAGGTGCAGTTGACCACCAGGTCGTGGCCGTCGAGCGCTCGGCCCCGGGTCTCGACCGCCAGTTCCGGGAAATGCTGGGCCAGGTTCGCCGCCAGGCTGGCCTCGCGGCCCTCGTCGATATCGTAGAGGCTGATCCGCTCCGCGCCAGCCGCGGCAAAGGCCATGGCGATGGCGCGGCCGACGCCACCGGCACCAATTTGCAAGACCTGGCGTCCGGCGAGATCAACGTCACGTTCGGCGAGGGCACGGACACAGCCGGCACCATCGAAGTTGTCGCCCTGCCAGCGGCCATCGGGCCCCCGGCGAGCGGCATTGACGGCGCCGACCCTGGCCCCGTTCGCCAAGACCTCGTCGACCAGCTCCAGCATCGCGATTTTGTGCGGCACGGTGATGATGAAGCCGTCGAAATTGGCCATCCGCCGAATCCCATCGACCGCACCGGCGAGATCGTCGGGCCGGACCTGCAAGGGCACCAGAACGCCGGCGAAGCCCAGCCGGCGCAAAAGCCGATTGAATTCCGTCGGCGACTGCACCTGACGGATCGGGTCGCCCAGAATGGCAAATATCCGACTGTCGCCGTTGATCGGCAGCGGCAGGCCGCCATCGTCTTCCGTCATGGGGAAACCTCCTCGCCTTTCGGCGAAGTGCTACTCTCGAATCGTCGATGCCAGGCGAGAGAGGATGAAGTCTCAGCCGGCGGCGGCGGCAGCGCGCTTGGGGGCTTGACCGTCCAAGCGGCTGGTCACTTCCTCGCCATAGACGACGCGCAGTCGCTCCTCCGCTTCCCGCGCATCGGCGATGGTGTGAAAGCGGTCGAGCAACAGAATGTCGGGGCGATTGCGGATGTGCTGATACTGCCGTTGGCTTATCACGCTCACCTGCTCATAGCGTCCGAGCTTGTTGACGACCGCGACCAGGTACCACTGCCGCGGGCCACTGAGTTCCTCTTCGGCGACGCTGCTCTCGGCGTCTGCCGTCGCAATTAGGCTTTCCCTACCGTCCACGCTTTTTTCCTCGATCCCTCCCGCCAAGGCCCCCCGGGCCGGGCGATTCGTTTGATACTCCTGAGGCCTTGCTCCGCGTCCGAGACACTCCAAAAAGCGGAGATCCCGGTGTTGCCTTGTGGCATTTATGATTAACCGTTCGCGCGAGCGCGCTTCACCCCTGTTCATAATGCCCAAAGCCCCGACCCGCAAGAAAATTCCACCACGAACTAGACACGAAAGTCACACGAGCGCTTGCACGGACCGGCCGATTGCGCTGAACTCGACGGCGGAATAGGAGATCCAATCATGAATATCGCCCTCAACTCGGCCAGCGCACGCGATATCGCGCACCACATTCACCCGCAGACCAACCTCGCCGCCCTGAAAGAGGACGGGCCGCTCTTGATCGCCAAGGGGGAGGGGGTCCGCATCTTCGACGAGGACGGCAACGCCTATATCGACACCGTCGCCGGTCTCTGGTGCGCTTCGCTCGGCTTCGCCAGCGAACGCTTGGCACTCGTCGCCTACGAGCAGATGCGCAAACTCGGCTTCTACCACACCTTCCGCCAGCGCGGTAATCTGCCTAGCGTCGATTTGGCCGAGAAGTTGCTCTCGATCGCTCCGGTGCCGATGTCCAAGGTCTTGTTCCAGTGTTCCGGCTCGGAGGCGAACGACACCGCGATCAAGCTCGCCTGGTATTACCACAACGCCATCGGCAAGCCGGAGAAGTGCAAGATCATCGGCCGGGCCAAGGGCTATCACGGCAACACCATCGCCGCCGTCAGCCTGTCCGGCAAACCCGACATGCACCAGGAGTTCAACCTGCCGCTGCCGGGCTTCCTGCATACCGACTGCCCACACCACTACCGCTTCGCGCTGGACGACGAGTCGGAGGAAGATTTTGCCACCCGCATGGCCGGCAACCTGGAAACGCTGATTCTGGCGGAAGGACCGGAAACCGTTGCCGCCTTCTTCGCCGAGCCGATGATGGGGGCCGGCGGCGCCCTGATACCGCCCCGAACCTATTTCGAGAAAATCCAGGCGGTGTTGCGAAAGTATGAGATCCTCTTCGTCGCCGACGAGGTGATCTGTGGCTTCGGCCGAACCGGCAACATGTGGGGCAGTCAGACTTTCGATTTGAAGCCTGATATGATTAGCTGCGCCAAGGCGTTATCGGGGGCATTTCAACCTATATCCGCTGTCATGATCTCGGAGTCGATATACCAGGCCATGCTGACCGAGAGCGAGAAGGTCGGCAGCTTCGCGCACGGCTATACCCACGCCGGCCACCCGGTGGCGGCGGCGGTGGCGTTGGAAACACTCCGGATCTACGAGGAAGAGGACATCGTCGGCCACGTCCAGGCCGTGGCGCCCCGCTTCCAGGACGGCCTTGCCCGCCTGGGCGCGCACCCGCTGATCGGCGAGGTCAAGGGTGTCGGCCTCGCCTGCGGCGTCGAGATGGTGGCCGACAAGGCGAGCAAGGAAAGCTTTCCGGCCGAATTGAAGTTGGCCGGCCGCCTGGAGGAGACGGGTAAGCGAAACGGCCTGATCCTGCGCACCGTCGGCGACCGCATCGCCTTCTCGCCGCCGCTGATCATCTCGGGCGCCGAGATCGACGAGCTGCTGCAACGCTTCGAGCGGACCCTGGACGAAGTCGCGGCGGAGGTTCTCTAGCCCCGCTTCGACCGGGCGAGCATCTCGATCCCGGTGGCAGCCACTGCTCGGCTGGACAGGGAAACCGCGTAGTCGGTATGGTTCCCGCGTCGGGTCGCGCATCGGAACCGATACGCAATAGGGGTGCCACCGGCGCCCCGTGTCGAGTGGACGGGAAGGCAGGCGATGCCGCTCTTCAAGGCCGAGAAGATCCAGGTCACCAAGAATGCCGGTATCTGGGATATCGAGCTCAGCGAAGATAGCTGCAAGGCCTGCGGCTTCTGCATCAACATCTG
>PVBE010355970.1_pt1 | contig 42005 bp, 35 predicted proteins | sample 1631181 | NCBI WGS metagenome assembly PVBE01 (sample SAMN08397723, study PRJNA350692) | Marine metagenome, whole genome shotgun sequencing project. | isolation source: water | place: Pacific Ocean | collected 2012-04 | reverse complement strand
CGGCAGCAGGGAACGCCACAAGGCGGGCCGCTGTCGCCGCTGCTGTCGAACATCCTGCTCGACGACCTGGACAAGGAACTGGAACGGCGGGGCCATGCCTTCTGCCGCTACGCCGACGACTGCAACGTCTATGTGCGGTCAAGGGCGCGGAGGCGCCCGCCCGGTGAGGGGCTACAAAAATACCAGCGCTAGTGGCGCTGGCGCTGGTGGCGATGATGCATTTCGCGGCGGCTCAGCGCTCCGTCATCGTCGCGATCGAGCCAACGCACCATGCCCACGAAGGGGCTGCGAAATTCCTCACCACTGACGCTGCCATCACCGTCGTCGTCCAACTGCTGGAAGCGATCGACCATGGCGCCGCGGGTGAAGCTCAGCCAGAGCGCCTCGAATTCGGCGATGGTGAGCTTGCCGTCGGCGTTGGCGTCGGCGCCGGCCAGGCGTTCGCTTAGCCCGGCCTCGACCTCGGCGGCGCTGAGCTTGCCGTCGCCGTTCTTGTCGGTCTCGTCGAATAGTTTGCCGGCCTGGTGGGCGAACCCGCTGTGGTGGCTCATGCCGTGGCCGCCGCCACTATGGCGCCAACCACCGCCGGCCTCGGCGGTGGGCACCAGGGCCAGGCTGCCCAGCCCGATGGCGGCGATGGCGGCGATAATGAGTGCGCTTGGGTTTTGCATGATGGTCCTCGTCGCTGGATGTTTCGAACTAGGACCCACTTGCGCAGACAAATGTCGCGGAACTTTGCCCCCATCGGGCTCATGCGTCACGCCTTGTGGCAGCGCCGGCGGCTGACACAATTTGATACAGATTTTTCACCCCAAGCCGGCTCCGGCGCGCCATAGTGGGGCACGGAGATCGTGGCCATGACCGAGCCCCTGCCCCATATCCTGGTGGTCGACGACCATCGCGACGTGCGCGAGCCGCTGGCCAAATACCTGGCCCGCAGCGACTACCGCGTCTCGGTGGCCGAGGACGCGGCGGCGGCTCGCCGGGTGCTGGCCCGCCAGGCCATCGACCTGGTGGTGCTCGACGTCATGATGCCGGGCGAGGACGGTTTGGCGCTCTGTCGTCACCTGCGCGAGAGCTCTGACCTGCCGATCATCATGCTGACGGCCCGGGCCGAGCACGTCGACCGGGTCGTGGGTCTCGAGATGGGGGCCGACGATTACCTCACCAAGCCCTTCGAGCCGCGCGAGTTGCTGGCCCGCATCAAGGCCGTGCTGCGCCGCGCCCACAGCCTGCCACCGAGCCGCCAGCCGCCGGCCGGGACGCTACGTTTCGCGGACTGGAGCCTCGATGTCGATCGCCGCGAGCTGATGGGGCGCGACGGCGTCGCGGTGGCGCTGAGCAGCGGCGAGTTCAAGCTGCTCTCGGCACTTCTGGATTACCCCCGCGTGGTGCTCAGCCGCGACCAGCTCCTCGACCACACCCGCGGCCGTGATGCCAGCGCCTTCGACCGCTCCATCGACAACCAGGTCAGCCGGCTCCGGCGCAAGATCGAGATTGACCCCAAAGACCCCAAGCTCATCACCACGGTCTGGGGCGGCGGCTACATGCTGGCGGCTGACGTGGACCGCTCGTGAAGCGCCCCGTACTCAAAAGCCTGGTGCCCAAAAGCCTGGCCGGCCAGATGATCGCGCTCTTGCTGCTGGCCCTGGTGGCAGCCCAGCTCGTCAGCCTGGTGGTGCTCAGCGACGAGCGCCACCTGGCGGCGCTGTCGGTGGCCCACGAGCACATCCTGGCGCGCAGCGCCGGCATGGCGCGCCTGCTGCGCCAGACGCCGGCCGAGATGCATGGCCGCATCGTCGCCGCCGCCCGCACGCCGAGGCTGCACTTCGAGCTGGCCCCCGAGGACGCCGTGCCGGCCGGCCGCAACGCCGTCGAACGCGACCTCGAGAAACAGCTCATGGGATTGCTCGACGGGGCCGTCAGTGAGGTCCACGTCGCCGCCCGCGAACGCCACGGTTGGTTCGGCTGGCAGCGCCACTGGCGCGATGACGATGCCGTTAATTGGGCCGGCCGACGCCACCGCCGCGGCCCGCCTTGGTGGCGCCAAGGCCGCTTTCTCGGCCTGACGCTGGCGCTGCGCCTCGACGAAAACACCTGGCTCAACGTCGCCACCCTGGTGCCGCCCCGGCCGCCGGGCTGGGCCCTGCCCTCGCTCTTGAGCCTGGGCCTCATGGCCCTGTTGCTGGTGGTCGTGGTGATCGTCATGGTGCGCCGGGTGACCCGGCCGCTGGCCCGCCTGGCCGCCGCTTCAGACCAATTGGGCCGGGGCCAGGAGACGGCGGCGCTCCCTGAGCGGGGCCCGCGCGACGTGCGCCGCACCATCGCCGCCTTCAACCGCATGAACCAGCGCCTGCAGCGCTACGTCAGCGACCGCACCAACATGCTGGCGGCGATCTCGCACGACCTGCGCACGCCGATTACCTCGCTCAGGCTGCGGGCCGAGTTCGTGGAAGACGCCGAGACCCGCGAGCGCATGATCGCCACGCTCGACGAAATGCAGCAGATGGCCGAGGCGACGTTGGATTTCGCCCGCGAGGAGGCGGCGCGAGAGCACACCCGGCCGGTCGACCTGGTGGCGTTGCTGCAAAGCCTTTGCGACGACCTGGTCGAGCTGGGCCAGGAGGTGAGTTTCCAGGACACAAAAGCGCCGACCCCGGCCGTCCTGGCCTGCCGGCCAGTGGCCCTCAAAAGGGCCTTGCGCAACCTCATAGAGAACGCCGTGCGCTACGGCCAGCGCGCCCGGCTGGCGCTGCGGACCGGCGAGGAGGGCTTTCGCATCGACATCGACGACGACGGCCCGGGCATCGCCGCCGAGGCCCTCGAGCGCGTCTTCGAGCCCTTCGTCCGGCTCGAGGAATCGCGCAGCCCGGAGACCGGCGGCATCGGCCTGGGCCTGGCCATCGCGCGCTCCATCGTGCGCGGCCACGGCGGCGACATCGCCCTGACGACGCGTGACGAAGGCGGCCTCAGGGCCAGCGTTAGCTTGCCGCGGGGAGCGGCTTAGCCGTCAGCGACCCGAGCCACCCAGCGGCGGCTTTGCTCCGGCACCCCGGCCGCGGCGATGATGGCCAACCGCTCCTTCTGGGCCGGCGTCGGCGCCGCCAACTCGGCTATCTCGTCCGCGCCCACCGGGCAAACGTCGAGGCACATGCGGCAGCCGCTGATGACACCGACGCCGCGCAACAACCCCTGGTAATGGAAAAAGCTTTCCTCCGAGCGCAGCATGTTCTTGCGCTTGTCCTTGTCGTCCTCGTTGGCGAAGCGTTCGAGAAAGCCCGCCACCTGGGGGAAGGCGTTGGGGTGGCGCAGCGGATCGCAGGCGGCTTCGTCGCGGCCCCAGCCGGCCACGGCATCGGCCGGGCAGGTGGTGAGGCAACGGCCGCATTCCGGCCCCTGGCAGAGCGCCGCCTGGAGCGGCTGGTCGGCCTCGACGTCGGCCGAGGTCATGACCCCCATCAGCATCACCCTGGGGCCGTACTCGGCCGTCACCAGCTGGCCGGCCAGGCCCAGCGTGCCGAGGCCGGCCAGCACTCCGGCGTGGTCCAGTGACAGCAGCGGCAGAAGGGGCCCGGTGGGATCGGTGGTGGCGTCGCGGGCGTCGATCAGCGACGGCGACACCACCAGGGCCGGAGCGCCCTCGGCTTCCAGCCAATAGACCAGGTCGAGCGCCACCTCCTCCAGCGCCGTGTGGCTGAGCTCGTCGTTATACATCTTGTGGCGCTGCTCCCAGCCGCCGAGCCGCGTGGCGCCGCCGGGCAGCGGCAGGGCCAGCACGACGATGCGCCGGTGGTCCAGCTCGCTGACCTGCGAGGGCCGGCGGCCGCCGGCGCTCTCGGGGGGGTGGCGTTCCATCTCCTCGCCGTCGGCGATGCCCACCAGGGCGGCGCCCAGCTCACGCGCCTTGGCCTTGACCGCGGCCGCCGTCAGGCCGGCCACTCTCTCGTCCATCAGTTCTCTCCCTCTGCCACCTTGGCGGCCTGTCTGCGGCGGCGGGCACTTTCGCCGGTGTAGCCCTGGGGCCCGACCCAGCGGATGTTCCACTCGTTGAGGCCGGAAACCTCGTCACCGCTCCGGCGGGCTTGGCGGTATTCGCGGCCCAATGCCACCTTGCTTTCGCTCTTTTCCGGGATCCGCTTCTGGTGCCCGCCCAGGTGCCGGTGATAGTCGTCGCCGATGGGGCAGACGCCGAGGCAGCGGGGGCAGGAGCCGAAGCAGCCGATGACGTGGGTCAGGGCCTGCCAGTAGCCCAGCGCCTCGTTCGAGCCGATCATGTCTGAGGCCCTCGCAGCGTCGGCGCCGATGCCGCTGGCGGCAAAGGCGGTGAGCTGGGCGAAACCAAAAACTTGCGCCTCGGTCGAGCACTGGCGCTTGTCCAGGTTGAAGTGGCGCACGGCGTCGGCCGGACAGGCATAGAGACAACGCGAACAGCTTTCGCCGATGCAGACCTGCTCGGCCATGGGTTCGTCAGGCTCGAGCTCGAGCTCGGAGAGCACCGCCGCCACGTAGACCCGAGAGCCGTACTCGGGCGTCACCAGGTTGACATTCAGGCCGATGGTGCCCAGCCCGGCCTCGATCGCCAGGTGGCGGTTGCTGAGGAAGCCGTAGGTGCCGTGTTTCAGCGTATAGTCGGTCTCGTTGGTGACGCTGACCATGGCGCTATGGCCGGCCGCCTCGAGGCGGCCGGCCAGGCCATGGGCCAGGCGGTCGATGCGGCGGATCACCAGGCTGTCCATGTAGCGCACCACGGCGCCCGACTTGGCCCGGAAGACGCCGGCCGGGATCTGTTTGGCCAGCACCACCACGCTCTTGGCATGGCGGTTGATGCGGTCCGGCGTTTGCGGCCACCTGGGGTCGGGGGGATAGCGGTTGAGGGTCTCGGTGGCGGCGATGCCGACCAGGTCGGCACCCAACTCCCGCGCCATCTCCTTCACCCGGGGGGCGTCCATGGCATACTCCTCGCCAGTCTCTCTCGTTCCCCCCGATGGGGGATAGTGGCGCAAGGCAAGACCGGAGGCAAATCAATGACCGACGTGCGCATCACACTGCAGGCGGTCGAAGACTTCGATGCCGGCCGCAAGCGGGTCCTGGAGGAACTGCGCCGGGCCGCCTTTCCACCCGGCGAGCGGGAGACCGAGATCCCGGCCCGCTTCACCTGGGCCAAGGGCGAATGGGGGGCGCTGGTGGAAAACGCCGAAGGAACGCTGGTGTCCTACGCCGGGGTGATGTTCCGGCAGGTCACGCTGAACGACCGCTCACTCCGGCTGGCCGGCCTGGGCGGCGTCAAGAGCCATCCCGACTGGCGCCGCCAGGGCCTGGCGGCGCGGGCCGTGGCAGCCATCATGGAGCATGCCCGCCAGCGGGCCGACGTGCCCTTCGCCATGCTTTTTTGCCGGCCCGACCGGGTGGCCTATTACGCCAGCCTGGGCTGGTCGCTGTTCGAGGGCGAGATCCTGATGCGCCAGCCGGGCGGCGCCGCCGCCTACCTCGAGGCCTTCCGCGGCATGACCGCGCCGCTGGGCGGCGAGGCGCCGGTCGACGGCTGTATCGATATTCGTGGTTTGCCGTTCTGAGGGGTTTACCTTCCTTCCAGCAGGCGATCCATCAGCTCGACGAAATTGCAGGGCTTGGTGCGGTAGTCGAGCTGGACCTCGAGGATGCCGTCCCAGGCGTCCTTGCAGGCACCGGGCGAGCCGGGCACGGCAAACAGGTAGGTGCCGTTGGCCACCCCGGCGGTGGCCCGCGACTGGATGGTGCTAGTGGCGATCTTGTCATAGGACTGCAGGCGGAAGATCTCGCCAAAGCCCTGGATCTCCTTCTCGTAGACCTGGGCGAAGGCCTCGGGGGTGACGTCGCGGCCGGTCACCCCGGTGCCGCCGGTGGCGATCACGACTTGGATGGCGGGGTCGGCGATCCAGCCCTTTAGGCGCTCGACGATCCTGTCTTGGTCGTCGCTGACGATGGCCCGGTCGGCCAGCACGTGCCCCGCCTTGCCCAGGCGCTCGACCAGCACGCCGCCGGAGCGGTCGTCGTCCAGCGTGCGGCTGTCGGAAACCGTCAGCACGGCGATGTTGACGGGGATGAAGTCGCGTTGTTCGTTGGGGTCGATCTTGGACATGAGCTTGCGTCCCGCGCGGTGGCGGGCCTCCAGGCAAAAGGGTTTACTGTCAGTTCGACGTCTCTGCTGCCGTATGCACCAGCTTGTCGAGAGAGAGATAATAGGGCCACAGCCCCGCAGCCATCTGGTCGAGCGAAGGCGAATCCTGGCCCAGGCGTTCGCGGTAGATCCAGAAGTTGGCCAGCACGCGCTTGACGAAGCTGCGGGTCTCACGCGACGGCAGGCTTTCGATGAACAGCAGCACGTCTTCCTTCTGCTTTATGCGCCGCGACCATTTGCGCAGGTTGCCGGGGCCGCCGTTGTAGGCTGCCGCCACCATCACCAGGTTGCGCTCGACGCCGCCGGTCGTCATCAGGTGACGCAGGTACATCTGGCCCAGTTCGAGATTGAAGTCCGGGGCGAAGAGCTTGCGCCGGTTGCGGTGCCGCAGGCTGCGGTCGCGGGCCACGAAGCTGGCGGTGCGGGGCATCAGTTGCATCAGGCCGCGGGCGCCGCGGAAGCTTTTGGCGCGGGCGTTGAAGGCCGATTCCTGGCGCACGAAGGCGTAGACCAGCGCCCGGTCGACGGAAAATCCCTCGCTGGGTTTCCAGGCCGGCAGCGGATAGAGGGCGCTGTCGATGTGGGGGCCGCCGCCGTCGAGGATGGCCCGGGCCAGCTTGAGCTCGGCCGCCGGCGTCCCCAGGCGATGAGCCAGCGCCAAAAGGGCGTGTTGCAGATCATGCTCGCCACGGGTGTCGACCCGACGCAACTCACGCTCGGCCAGGTAGGTCTGCCCGACCTGGGAGAGCGCCACGGCGCGGCGCGCCGGCGCCGCCTCGAGCAATCGGGCGAGCTCCTTCTCGGCCAGCGCCGGGGGCTGCCAGGCGAAACCCGAGGGGTTGCCCAGGAGCCGTACCGCCAACTGGCCATAGAAGGTGTGCGGCCGGCCGGCGCCGATGGCCAGCAGGGGATTGACGCGTTCGGGCCGGCGCGCCTTGAGGTTGGCCCGGGCGGCCCAGAAGGCGCCGGCGGCGGCCAGCCGGTCACTGGCCTTCGAGCGGGCCAAGTGGCCGAAGTGATCGCCGGCCTCGGCCGGCCGGCCCAGCCGCCAGGCGCCAAGGCCGGCATACCAGTCGGCCTCGACCACATGGCGGCGCGAGCGCCGGGCGGCGGCGGAGGCCAGCTCGAAGGTCCGCCGGAAGTCGCCGCGTTGGAAATAACCCCGGGCGATGGCGGCACGCACCTGGTCGAACTCGACGGCGTCGAGCAGCTTCTTCAGCTCGGGCGTCTCGAGGTGCTTGGCGGCACCGACCACTTGGCGCCGCCTCAGATGGCGGCGAATGTGGCCCTTCAGGCGCCTCACCTTGGCGCGCACCGCCCGCGAGCGCTGGCGCCCCGAGACATAGGCCCGATCCGGCACCTCGGCCTCGCCGACGCCCGAGACCCCGCGCCCGACGGGACGCCTTGGCGCCCTGGCGGCGCGAGGCTTGCGGCGCAGTGCCAGGCGATAGATGCGGCGCGCCGAGGGGTGGTCGGCATAGTGCTTCATCCAGCCCGCCAACTCGTTGTAGCGCGAGCGGTACTTGGTCGGGTGCATGTAACGCTGAAAGAGCACGGGGCCCATCAGCAGGCGCTCGTCCAGCGCCTTGATCAGGCCATCCGCCTGGCGCCACTTGCCGTCTTTTTGCAGCGCGAAAATGCGCCGGTAGCGTTCGACGTCGGCCGGCCCCAGGAGCTCCGGCACTTGGGCCACAGGGACCACAGGAATCACGGCCGCTTCCTGCTGCCCGCCGTCGGCCTTCTCGGACGTGGCCCAGGCCGGCGCCGCCGACAGCCACAGCAAGGTCACTCCCGCCGCTAGTAAGGTTCGCATGGGCATGGCCGGCCGATCCTAGCCCGCATTTCTCACCGGGTCACGGCCTGCGTCGCCCCCAGGTGATGCGATCCGGAAGGAAAAGGTCGATGAGCGTAGTGGGACTACGCTCTTCGACCTTTTGCCAAAGCGGGCGCGCGGCTGGGGGCGACCCTTCGGGCGCCGCTGTCGCACCGACAGGGTGCGTCACGCTGCTTGCCCGATGTCCCACATCGCGCGGTGCAGCGCTCCTACCCTGTCGGCGCGACAGCGACGCGCAGGCCATGACCCGGTGAGAAATGCGGGCTAGCCATCCCGACGCTCAAGGGGAAGACCCGCGACGGGGCCGTGCCTCGCTCAAGTCATTTGCTCGAGGCGTTCGCGGATGGCCAGCAGGTCGCGCCAGGCCTCGCGCTTGAGCGCCGGTTGGCGCAGCAGGTAGGCGGGATGGAATATGGGAAGCGCGGGGATGGTCTTGCCCCCCGGGGTCTGGTAGTCGAGCCAGCGGCCGCGTAGACGGGTGATACCCTGGCTCTGACCGCTCAGGGCGCTGGCCGCGGTACCGCCGACCAGCACCAGCAGGCGGGGCGCCACCAATTCGATGTGGCGCTGCACGAAGGGCAGGCAGGTGATGACCTCGGCGCTGGTCGGTTTGCGGTTGCCGGGCGGCCGCCAGGAGATGATGTTGGTAATATAGGCGTTGCCGCGGTCTAGCCCGATGCAGGCGATCATGCGATCGAGAAGCTGGCCGGAGACGCCGACGAAGGGCTTGCCTTGGCGGTCCTCGTCGGCGCCCGGCGCCTCGCCCACGAACATCACCTGGGCCTCGGGATTGCCGTCGCCGAACACCAGGTTGCTGGCCGTGTGCTTGAGCGCACAGCCCTCGAAGCGCTGCATGGCCTGGGCCAGTTCGGCCAGCGAGCCGGCGGCGGCGGCCAGGGCCTGGGCGCTCTGTTGTGCGGCGGCCGGAGATTCGAGGTCGAGCGGCACGCTGGCGCCGGCGCGCGGCGGCCGGGCTGCGGGCAGCCGGATAGCTTGGGATCCCTCTGGCTCCGGCGCCGGCGGTACCGGCGGTGCCGGCGGCGCCGGCGGTGCTGGCTGATAATAATTACGGGGCTCTGGCGCAATGGCCTCGTCGATCCCGGAATCGATGTACCAGGCGAGCAGGGCAAGAGCTGAAGGGTGGCTGTCGGTCATGGCTGGGGTCTCTCGCCAAAGCTAGCATGCGGCGCTTGCGGCGGCCAGCCAACGCGGTCATTGACCCGCGCCGGGCGGAGGGGCATAACTCGTTGCTTCCCTTTGTTTCCGCTGGTGTCCTTGTAGCCTGATCGGTCCGGCCGGAGTGTTTTGATGGCAGAAGAAAGCGTCGCCCGAGAGTCGATGGAGTTCGACGTGGTCATCGTCGGGGCCGGACCGTCGGGCCTGGGCGCGGCCATCCGCCTGCGCCAGCTCTCTGCCGAATTCGATACCGACATCACGGTCTGCGTTCTCGAAAAGGGCTCCGAGGTGGGGGCCCACATCCTCTCCGGTGCGGTGCTCGAACCGCGCGCCCTGAACGAGCTCTTTCCCGACTGGAAAGACCGCGGCGCGCCCCTGAATACGCCGGTCAGCGAGGAGAGGATTCTGTTCCTCTCGGCGGGCGGCTCCTTGCGCTGGCCAAACGCGCTGCTGCCGCCGCAATTCAACAACCACGGCAACTACATCATCAGCCTGGGCAACCTCTGCCGCTGGCTGGGCGAACAGGCCGAGGCGCTGGGCGTCGAAATCTTCCCCGGCTTCGCCGCCGCCGAAGTGCTGTTCAACGACGACGGCTCGGTCAAAGGCGTGGCCACCGGCGACATGGGCCTGGCCGCCGACGGCAGCCACAAGGCCGAGTTCGAACCAGGTGTCGAATTGCACGCCAAATACACCTTGTTCGCCGAGGGCTGCCGCGGCTCGCTGTCGCAAACCCTGATCGATCGCTTCGGGCTGCGGCACGACAAGGATCCCCAGATCTACGGCCTGGGCATCAAGGAGCTCTGGGAAGTGGCGCCCGAGCAGCACCGGCCCGGCCTGGTCGTGCATACCGCCGGCTGGCCCCTGGATGGGCAAACCTACGGTGGCGGGTTCCTTTACCACCTGGAGCAGAACCAGGTGGCGGTCGGCTTCGTGGTGGCGCTGGACTACAAGAACCCGCACCTCTCGCCCTTCGAGGAGATGCAGCGCCTCAAGACCCACCCGGCGCTCCGCGGGACTTTCGCCGGCGCCCGCCGCATCGCCTATGGCGCCCGAGCCATCAACGAGGGCGGCTTGCAGGCGCTGCCCAAGCTGGTGTTTCCCGGCGGCGCCTTGACCGGCTGTGCCGCCGGCTTCATGAACGTGCCCAAGATCAAAGGCAGCCACACCGCCATGAAGACCGGCATGCTGGCCGCCGAGGCCGCTTTCGAGGCGCTGCGTGAAGGTGGCGCGGGGGGCGACGAACTCGCCGGTTTCCCCGAACGCGTGGCCCATTCCTGGGTGCACGAGGAACTGCAGCGGGCACGCAATTTCCGGCCAGCTTTCCGCTGGGGGTTGTGGGCCGCCACCATATACAGCGGCATCGACCTTTTTCTGCTGCGCGGCAAGGCGCCCTGGACGTTGCACAACCGTCATGCCGATCACGACAGTCTGCTTCCCGCCGGCGCCAGTCCGGCCATCGACTATCCCAAGCCGGACGGCGAGCTTACTTTCGATCGGCTGTCTTCGGTCTATATCTCGAATACCAACCACGCCGAAGACCAGCCGGTGCATCTCAGGCTGGGCGATGCCGAGCTGCCGATACGGCGCAATCTGGCGGATTACGATGCCCCGGAACAACGCTACTGCCCGGCCGGGGTCTACGAGATCATCGACGAGGGCGGGGACGGGCCGCAACTGCAGATCAATGCCCAGAACTGCCTGCACTGCAAGACCTGTGACATCAAGGATCCCAGCCAGAACATTACCTGGGTGGTGCCGGAGGGCGGCGGTGGTCCCAATTATCCCAATATGTGACGTCGTGATGGCGGGCAAATTGGCTCAGCTGGGCCGCGGCCTTGGCGCCGCCCTGCTGGTCCTGGCTGGGTTGACGGCGGCCACAGGGGCGGCCACAGGGGCGGCAGCGGCGGAGGGCGCCAGCGAGGGCTCGGTCTACGGCAAGTACCTGGCCGGACGCCACGCCCACCGCAACAACGATGCGGTGGCGGCGGCGCGCTATTACGCCGAGGTCCTGGCCGAAGACCCGGACAACGAATTGCTGCTCCACCCGGCCTTCATCGTGACCCTGGCGGTGGGAAAGATCGACGCCGGCGTGGCGCTGGCGAAAAAGCTTCTGCGGAGCCAGAAACGCGACGTGCTGGGCAACCTGGTGCTGACTTTGCAAGCCGTCATTGCCGGCGATTTCGCGGCCGCGGAGAAGCAGTTGTCCAAGGCCAGCCGGCGCCGCAGCGGCGCCCTGCTGGTGCCGCTGGTCAAGGCCTGGACCCTGGCCGGCAAGCAGCCCGACAAAGCCCTGGCCGCGCTGGCGCCGCTCAAGAAGAAGAAATTCCGTCTCTTCGAGGCCTACCACCGGGCCCTGGTCAACGACCTGGCGGGGCGGGTACAAGCCGCCGACGAGGCTTTTCGCGAGGTTACCGCGAAGCAGGACTTCCGTTCGCTGCGCGTGATCGAGGCCTATGGTGGCTTCCTCGCCCGCCAAGGTCGTTTCGACGAGGCCACGGCACTCTACCGCTCGTTCCTCGAGGAAATCAGGGATCCCGACAATCCGCTTATCCTCGAGGCGCTCAAGGAAAGCCAGGGCAAAAAGGCCCCGGCCCGCCTGGTGCCCGACGTCAAGGCAGGACTGGCGGAAGTGTTCTACGGCGTCGCCGCGGCGGCGGCCCAGGGTCGGACCCGCGAGGTGGCCAAGGTCTACGTCCAGCTTGCCATCCACCTCCAGCCAGGCTCGGCCGTGGCGCTGACGCTGTTGGGCGGCCTCTTGGATCAGGACGAGCGCACGGCCGAGGCCAACGCCGTCTACGCCCGTATCGGCGGGGGCACGGCCTACGGCTGGCGGGCGCGCATCCGCATGGCCGACAACCTCAACCGTTTGGACAAGGTCGAGGCTGCCACCAAGCTGCTGCGCGGCATGGCCAAGGAACGGCCCCAACGCATCGATGCTCTGGTGACGTTGGGGGATATCCTGCGCGGACACGAGCGCTACGCCGAATCGGCAGGCATCTACGATCAGGCCATCTCTCGCATCGGCCAGCCCGAAAGCAAGCATTGGACTCTCTATTACGCCCGCGGCATCAGTCGCGAACGCACCAAGCGCTGGCCCGAGGCGGAGCAGGATTTTCTCACTTCGCTCGAGCTCAAGCCCGATCAGGCACTGGTGCTCAACTACCTGGGCTATTCCTGGATCGATCGCGGCCAGCACCTGGACAAGGCGCGCAAGCTGATCGAACGGGCCGTCGAGTTGCGCCCCCGCGACGGCTATATCATCGACAGCCTGGGCTGGGTGCTCTATCGACTGGGCGAGTTCGAGGGCGCCGTCAAGCAGCTCGAAAGAGCGGTTTCACTGCGGCCCCAAGACCCCATCATCAACGACCATCTGGGCGATGCCTACTGGCGCGCCGGTCGCCGCCTCGAGGCGGTTTTCCAGTGGCGCCACGCCCTGGTGCTGAAGCCGGACAGGGACACCATCCCGGTGATCCGGGAGAAACTCACCAAGGGGCTCAAGGAAGAGGTGAAGCCCGACTTCAAGCCGGGTGACAAGGATGCCACCGGCAATTGACGACGAGGGCCGAGCGTTTGGCTAACCAGGCGCCGGGGGTGCGGCTGCCAGCGCCCGCCAAGCTCAATCTGTACCTTCATGTACTGGGCCGACGGGCCGACGGTTATCATGAGCTCGACAGCCTGATCGTCTTCGCCCGGCACGGCGACTGGCTCGAACTGAGGCCGGCCGAGGCTTTGACGCTGGAAGTCACGGGCCCCTTCGCGGCGGCGCTGGAAAATCAGGCACCCGAGCACAACATCGTCATGCGGGCGGCCCGGGAACTGGCGGCATGGGCGGCCCGGACCGGCCGGCCCGGCCCGCCCGGCCGGCCCGGCCTCACGGCCGGCGCCGAGATGCGGCTCTATAAGGCCTTGCCGGTAGCGGCCGGCCTGGGCGGTGGCTCGGCCGATGCCGCGGCGGCGTTGCGCGGACTGTTGACGCTCTGGCAAATCGAGCTGCCGGCCGGCGAACTGGCCACCCTGGCGCTCAGGCTGGGCGCCGACGTGCCGGCCTGCCTGGCGGGCCGGCCCACCATCGTGGGCGGCAAGGGCGAACACTTGCGGCCTTTGCCGACCCTGCCGCCGTTGCACTTCGTGATGGCAAATCCCGGCCCGGCGCTGGCCACCGGCCAAGTCTTTGCCGCCCTCGACCAAGCCGCGCCGCCGCCGGTGCCAACCTGGCCGGCGCCGGCCGATGCCCGGGCCCTGGTCGCCGCCCTGGCCGAGAGGCGCAACGATCTCGAGGCCCCGGCGCGGCGCCTGGTGCCCGACATCGCCGAACTCCTGGACCGCCTGGCCGCGCTGCCCGGCTGTCTGCTGGCCCGCATGTCAGGCAGCGGTGCCAGTTGCTTCGGACTTTTTGCCGGGGCCCAGGCGGCGGCCGCCGCGGCCGCCGGGGCGGCGCACTTGAGCCGCCAGCGGCCCCACTGGTGGATCCAGGCGACGGCGACGGCGGCCCCGGCGGCAGAGGCCTACGGTTGATGGCGGGCGCGGTTTCCCGCCTGCGGCTGGCGGCTATCGCTGTTGTCCTTGTGGCCTTGCTGGGGGCTGGCTGTACCGAGATGCTGGACAACCGCGCCGATCTCCAGCTGACCTGGGAAAAGGCCGTGGTGGCGCTGCCCCAGGTCACGGCCGGCAAGCCCAAGCTGACCACCATGGAAAGCCCCGAGGTGGCCAGCCACCTGGCGCGCTACGACCCCGGCGTCAGGCTGCCGCTGGTGCTCTACATGCACGGCTGCACCGGGATCGGCAACTTCAAGTTTTTCGAGCGCCTGGCGCGGGCCGGGTTCGCGGTCATCGCGCCCGACAGCCTGGCCCGGCGCTTCCGTCCGCTGCAGTGCGATCCCAAAACCCAGACCGGCGGCTACAACCTGTTCGTCTACGACCTCAGGCTGGCCGAGATCTCCTATGCGCTGCACCGCCTGTCGAGCCTCTCTTGGATCGATTTCGACAATCTCTTCCTGGTCGGCACCTCGGAGGGTGGGGTGGCGGCGGCGCATTACCGCGGCGAGGAGTTTCGCGCCCACGTCATCGCCCAGTGGACCTGCAACGGCGCCCACCGCGTGCGCGGCCTGACGCTGCCGGCGGCAACGCCGGTGCTGGCCATCGTCAGTGCCGACGATCCCTGGTATGGGCCGGAGCGCACCGCCGACCAGGAGGGCCATTGCGGCCAATTCCTCGGCGGCCGCCCCGATTCGGCTTCGTTCGTGTTGCCGCCGGGCAGCGGACATGACGTTTTCGACGATGCCGGCGCCATCGAGACCATGGTCCAATTCCTGGTGCGGCAAACCCGGCGCAACTGATCCGGCAACGCGCTCTTGGTTGATCCCGGTTATTTCCGGGCAAAGCGAACCAAGTGGACGACCAGCGATCCCAGCCCGATGTCGGCTTCCAGGCGGACCACGATGGGCAGCGTTGCCGGCGCCAGGCGGGCAAACCAGACGTGGCCGGCCTCCGGCTCCTCGGTGCGCGGCAGCCAGGGGTTCCGGGAAAAACCGGCAATGCGGCGGGTGAGAGCCGAACAGCGCCGGGCCCGGCCCTTGAAAAAGGGTCCCTCGATGCTTTCCCAGCGCTCGGGCTTGAAAGTAATGTCGTAGCGCCGGCGGCCGTCGAAGATGGGCAGCACGAAGCGGCACGGCGTGGCAGCGCCCTCCGGCGCCACTTCGATGCCGGCCAGCAGGGCGGCGCTCAGCGGGTCTATGCTGCCGCCCAAGAGATCGCCGGGCACCGGCTGGCGGTCGTCGTCGGCGGCCTCGGGCAGCACCTCGATGCGCTGGGGGCCGGCGGCGGCGAAGCCCAGGCGCACGCTGCGCGGCTCGCCGAACCAGCTGTTGTCCTGGCGATGGAGCGTCGGCAGCGGCCGGCCCTCGAGCACCTGGCCCTGGGACGAGGCCTGGCTGCGAAAGCCGACGATGCGATCGATCAGGCCTTCGGAACGGCCCTGGGCGTCGATGCGGTAGTCGCGGGTGCCGAGCTGCAACTGGAAGCCGGCCCGGCCCAACAGGAAACCGCCGATATAGAGTTCATAATCCATCTCCAGGCGGTAGCCTTCAGCCGCCCGGGCGGAACTGCCGCCAGGCCAGGCCAGCAGCCAGAAGAGGGCGGCCAACAAGCCGGCCCAAGCGGCCCGGCGGGCGAAATATGTAGCGTAATACGTCATGAGGCAGCGCCCGCCAGTCATACCCATCTGACGGCGCCCGTCAATGGGGCTCGCGAGGATTGCAGCGGCCGTCCCGACGCTATATCAATCGGTCCTCGCCTCGCCCCAGCCACTAATCCGGGAGGACACAGGTCTTGGCCTTCGCCGACAACCTGACCGAGGAACGCCCCACTTTCGTCAGCCATCTCGAATGCGGCATGACGGGTGAACGCCTGCCGGCCGACCGCCTGCACCAACTTTCGCCCCAGGGCTGGCCGCTGCTGGTGCGCTACGATCTCGAAGCGCTGGGCCGGGCGCTCAAGCCGCAAGACCTCGAACGCCGGGCGCCGGATTTGTGGCGTTACCGTGAGTTCCTGCCGCTGCGGTCGTGCGCCAATATCGTCAGCTTGGGCGAGAGCATGACGCCGCTGGTGACGCCGCCGGGACTGAGCCGCCGGCTGGGCGGCGGCGAGATCCTGGTCAAGGACGAGGGGCGTTTGCCCACGGGATCCTTTAAAGCCCGGGGCCTGGCCGTGGCCGTCAGCATGGCCAAGGAACTGGGGGTGAAGCGCGCCGCCATGCCGAGCAACGGCAACGCCGGCGCGGCCCTGGCGGCCTATGGCAGCCGGGCCGGCCTGGAGACCTTCGTCTTCTGTCCCGACGACACGCCGGAGGTCAATTTGCGCGAAATCGCGCTGCAGGGTGCCAGGCTCTTCCGCGTCAACGGCCTGATCAACGACTGCGGCAAGATCGTCGGCCTTGGGCGTGAGCCCGCGGGCTGGTTCGACGTCTCGACGTTGAAGGAGCCCTACCGCATCGAGGGCAAGAAGACCATGGGGCTGGAACTGGCGGAACAGTTGGGCTGGCAGTTGCCCGACGTGATCTTCTATCCCACCGGTGGCGGCACCGGCCTGATCGGCATGTGGAAGGCCTTCGCCGAACTTGGCGAACTGGGTTGGATCGACGGCCATCGGCCCCGCATGGTGGCGGTGCAGGCCAGCGGCTGCGCGCCCATCGTCAAGGCCTTCGAGGAAGGCAGCGAACACGCCGAGCTCTGGCCCCAGGCCCAGACCGTGGCCAGCGGCATCCGCGTGCCGGCGGCGATTGGCGATTTTCTTATCTTGCGGGCGGTGCGCGAAAGCGGCGGCTTCGCCATCGCCGTCGACGATGCCGACATCGAAGCGGCGCAAGGGGCGGCCGCCCGGGAAGACGGATTACTGCTCTGTCCCGAGGGCGCGGCTACCGTAGCGGCCCTCGAGAAGGCCTTGGCCGAAGGCCTGGTTAATGTCAGCGATCGGGTGGTTCTCTATAATTGCGGCAGCGGTCTCAAATACCCCATGCCGGCGGCCGGCGAGCAGCTCGATTTGACGCAGCAAATCGATTTCGAGGCTGTAACGAGGCTCTAGCGCCAATACTGTTCATCTCAACACAAGATATGGTATACTGCATCCCTCTGACCACCATATAAAAGGGATGACATGGCACGGACAGTGGCCAAATTGCCTGCAGGGAGTCGGATTTCGGACCACATCAGCCTCGGGGTCATCACCAAGACTTTTCCCCGGCACTTGATTGACGGGGTTCTCGAACGAACGGGTCGGGCCAGTCTGCGGGAGCGGCAGCTTCCGGCGCCGGTGATGATGTACTACGTCATCGCCCTGGCGCTCTACGCGGAGGCTTCCTACGGCGAGGTTCTGCGCTGTCTTTTGGAGGGCTTGCGCTGGCCCTCGTGGTCGTTTGGGGTTGTTCCGGTGGCCGGTAAGTCGGGGATTTCCCAGGCCCGCAGCCGGCTCGGTGTGGAGCCGGTCAAGCAGTTGTACCAGCAAGCCGTTGGGCCGCTGGCGCAGCGAGAGACGAAAGGGGCGTGGTATGGAGACTGGCGCTTGGTGAGCATCGACGGCAGCACCCAGGAAGTGGCCAATGAGGCAGCCAACGTGGCTGCCTTCGGACGTCCGGGTGCCTCGCGCGGGCGTAGCGCCTATCCGCAACTCCGCTTCGTCTGCCTGGTGAAAACCGGCAGCCACGTTCTTTTCGGGGCCGAGTTGGGCGCCTACACCAGCGGCGAGCAGACCCTGGCCCAGGCCGTGGTGGAGCGTCTCAAGCCGAACATGTTGTGCTTGGCGGATCGCGGTTTCTTCAGCTTCGCGCTCTGGAGCCAGGCCGCGGCGACGGGGGCAGCGCTGCTCTGGCGGGTTGAGAAGAACCAAATCCCACCCTGCCAGCAACGGCTCTCCGACGGTTCCTATCTGAGCACCATCTATGCCTCGGCCAAGGATCGCCGCCAGGACCGTCAGGGGCGGCTGGTGCGGGTGATCGAGTACCGCCTGAAGGGCATCGCCGGGGCCGAGCCCCTCTACCGCCTGATCACCACCATCACCGATCCGGCCGAAGCCCCGGCACGGGAGCTGGCGGCGCTCCACCAGGAACGCTGGGAGATCGAGACCGCTATTCCCCCCTCAGCATAGGCTCGCCTTCCATGAGGCCGTGCTGGCGGAGATCCTCGAAGAGCGCGTGGTCTCCAACCGAGGCCGCAGAAATCCCCGCGCCGTCAAGAGAAAGGTGGGCAAATTCCCCATCCGATACCGTCAGTCCAACGCGCCGCCATCGCCCCGAATCGCCTACGCCAATCATATCACGATCGCAAAGTGAACAGCATTGGCATTAGCCCGCATTTCTCATTGGGTCCCGGCCTGCGTCGACGGACTGGCGCCAAGATACCAATGGCCATCCTTGCGATAGCGGTGCGGGCCGAACGTATAGCCGAGGAAGTCGAAGCTTCCCTGCCGGGCGTTCACGACCGTCGTTTTTGGCTTCGCTCAAGGCCAAGCCCAGCCGCCCCATCACCCTTTGTGCCCGCCTGCGTGCCGTGCCAACTATCCCGGTGGACCGGAACGGGTGCCCTCGTCGGTTTGCTTCCCCGTCCCGCGCGGCCTTCCCCGAATCTCAGGCGGGTCGGCGTCCACGACTTCACTTTCGAGGCCTGCTCAGGCCTCACTCTAATTACGGCCCGCAAGCTCGCTCAACCGCCCTAGGCGGCCTTTGTCGCAGGGCTTCGGCCCCGCGTTGGTTGCCCAACGAAACCGCCTGCCGGCTACCAAGTCAAACCGACTACTGCTCGGGTGGATCCTTCCTCCACCGGTGACATGCGCCGTCGGGGCGCACTGAGAAATGCGGCTCTAGTAACCACCTGCACGATTGGCGTTTGGCACAACGCCGACGGCGGCCTAGAATCGCCTCCCCCAGGAGGCAAATCCGTCATGAGCGCAACCATCGCCCTGGTCGATGACGACCGCAACCTGTTGGCCTCGCTGGCCATGGCGCTGGAGGCCGAGGGTTTTCGGGTGCGCAGCTACCATGACGGCGCAGAGGCCTTGCGCGGCCTGGGCGCCCAGCCGGTCGACCTGGTGGTGCTCGATATCAAGATGCCGCGCCTCGACGGCATGGAACTTTTGACCCGGCTGCGCCGCCACAGCGACGTGCCGGCGATCTTTCTCACCTCCAAGGACGACGAGCTTGACGAGGTGCTGGGCCTCAAGATGGGGGCCGACGACTACATCCGCAAACCCTTCTCGCTGCGCCTCTTGATCGAACGCATCCGGGCCCTGCTGCGCCGCGCCGAGGCGGCCCAGGCCGACGACCTCGAGGCTGCCGAAAAGGCCGTGGTGCGCGGCGACCTCACCCTCGACCCGGCCCGGCATCTCTGCACCTGGCGGGGCCAGCCGGTGCGCCTGACGGTGACCGAATTCCTGGTCCTGACGGCCCTGGCCCAGCGCCCGGGGCACGTCAAGAGCCGCGACCAGTTGATGGACGTGGCCTACCAGGACAACGTCTACGTCGACGACCGCACCATCGACAGCCACATCAAGCGCCTGCGTCGCAAGTTGCGCGAAGTCGATGCCGAATTCGCCAACATCGAAACGCTTTACGGCGTCGGCTACCGTTACCGCGAGGTCTGATGCTTGCGAGGATCGCCCGGCCGCCCGCTGCCGCTCCCAACCAGCCATCAATAATCCCTGTGGTAACCTGTGGCTGGTTGGGAGGGGGAGCGGGCGGCCGGGCGAAGTCCAATTAATAACATGGAGCAGCCAAGTGAGGGCCAGGCAACGACAGCGACGCCGCTGCCCAAGGTGCAAAAGTGGCACGAACGCCGGCTCTCGCGGCTGACGCTGCGCATCCTCGGCATCAACGTGCTGGCGCTGGGCATCCTGCTCGGCGGCTTGTTGTTTCTCGACCAATACCGCGAGGGCCTGATCGAGGCCAAGATCGCCGCCCTGGAGATCGAAAGTGGCATCATCGCCGGCGCCATCGGGGCCGGGGCCGTGGCCGGGCCGCCCGGCGGGCGCCGCCTCGATGCCGCGCTATCGGCGGAATTCTTGCGCCGTCTGGTGAGGACGCAGCGAACCAGGGCGCTGCTCTTTGATAGCCGCGCCCTGGTGATGGCCGACAGTCGCCGCCTGGGTGCCGCCGGGCGCCGGGTCGAGATGTTGCCGCTACCGCTGCCCGGCGGCGACTTGCCGGCGCTCGAATTCCTGGCCCGCTGGGCTGAATGGTTGACCCGCACCATGCCGGGCTGGGAAAGCTACCCGCCCTACCGCGAACAGCTCGAATTGCGCGCCCTTTATAGCGAGGAACTGGGGCACGCCCTGGCCGGCCACGCCGCCTCAAGCGTGCGCGAAACCCAGGACGGCGGCCTCATCGTCAGCGTCGCCATGCCGGTGCAGCGCTTCAAGCGGGTGCTCGGCGCGCTGGTGCTGACGGCCGGTGGCGCCGACATCCAGCAAAGCGTGCGCCAGCTGCAACTGGCCATCGGCCAGGTCTTCGCGCTGGCGCTGGGGGTGACGGTACTGCTCTCGCTCTATCTGGCCGGCACCATCGTCAGGCCCATCCGCCAACTCGCGGCAGCGGCCGAGATGGTGCGCCGCCGGCCCGGCCAGCGCGCCGCCATCCCCGACTTCTCGAGCCGGCGCGACGAGATCGGCGAGCTCTCGGCGGTGCTCGGCAACATGACGGCGGTGCTCTACGACCGGCTCAAGGCCATCGAGGCCTTCGCCGCCGACGTGGCCCACGAGGTGCGCAACCCCATCACCTCGATCCGCAGCGCCGTCGAGACCCTGGAACGGGGCCCCGAGCCGGCCCAGCAGCAGCGCCTGATGGCCATCATCGCCGACGACGTGCAGCGCCTCGACCGCCTGATCGGCGATATCGCCGACGCCTCGCGTCTCGATGCCGAACTGGCACGGGCCGAGGCGGCGCCGGTCGACCTCGAAGCCCTGGCCCGCACCCTGGTCGAAATCGAGCGCACGGAGGGCCGACCCGAAATCGATCTGAACATCGCCGCTACAGCACCCGGGGACTACGTCGTGCCGGGCCTCGAAGGCCGTCTCGGCCAGGTGCTGCGCAATCTGCTCGACAACGCCTTCACGTTCAGTCCCCCGGACAGCGTCATCGAGCTCGGCCTGCAACGCCGCGACGACCGGGTGCGCCTGCTGGTCGAGGACCGGGGGCCGGGCCTGCCCGAGGAAAAACTCGAGGCGGTCTTCGAGCGCTTCTACAGCGAACGCCCCGAGGGCGAGGCCTTCGGCCGCCATTCCGGCCTCGGGCTCTCGATCTCGCGCCAGATCGTCGAGGCTCACGGCGGCACGATCTGGGCCGAAAACCGCCATGACGCCGAGGGCGCGGTGGTGGGCGCCCGAATCGTGGTCGAGCTGCCGGTTTGATAATGCGGGTTAAGAACTTTCCGCCCGATTGACCGGCAATTGACTCCGGCGCCGGCCCTGGCGCACCCTCGCGGCATGGTTCTCGTCCATGGCACCTGCGTCGCTATCGACGGTACCGCGGTGCTGCTCTGCGGCCCCTCGGCCAGCGGCAAGTCGGATCTGGCGCTCAGGCTGATCGACCAGGGCGCCTGCCTGGTGGCCGACGACCAGGTCGAGCTGGAAGCCCGCGCCGGCACCTTGCATGCGGCACCGCCCGAGGTTTTGTGCGGCCTTTTGGAAGTGCGCGGCATGGGTATCGTGCGGCTGCCCCATTGTGCCGGAACGGCGGTGGGCGCGGTGGTCGAGCTGGCGCCCGAAGCCGAGCTCGAGCGCCTGCCCGAGGCGGCCAGCCGCGACTTCGAGGGCGTGGCGCTGCCGCTTTACCGGCTGACCGCCTTCGCTGCCTCGACGCCGGCCAAGATCCGCCTGGCGGTCGCCGGCCTGGCCGGAAAGAAATCATGACAGCGCCCGTGGCGCCGCCCGTGGTGCCGCCGGAGACGGACGCCCGGCGCCAGGTAATGCTGGTCAGCGGGCTTTCCGGAGCCGGCAAATCGTCGGCGCTGAAGGCGCTGGAGGACCTCGGCTTCGAGGCCATCGACAACCTGCCGCTATATCTGCTGCGCCGCCTGTTGTGGCCCGGCGACGAGTCCGTGGCGAAGCCCGACCAGCCGCTGGCCATCGGCATCGACAGCCGCACCCGCGATTTCCGCGCCGAGGGCCTGTTGGCCCAGATCGACGAATCATCGGGCCGCGACGACCTGCGGCTCTCGCTGCTGTTCCTCGATTGCGACGACAACATATTGCGCCGGCGCTTCACCGAGACCCGGCGGCGTCACCCCCTGGCCGCCGACCGCCCGGTCAGCGACGGCATCGAGCTGGAGCGCCAACTGGTGGCGCCATTGCGCGAACGTGCCGACCTGGTGATCGACACCTCGCGGCTGACGCTTGGCGAGCTGCGCCAGTTCCTCGACGCCCGCTTCGCCCCCGACCGCACCCCCGGTCTGACGGTGGCGCTAACCTCGTTCGCCTACCGCCAGGGATTGCCGCGCGAGGCCGACCTGGTCTTCGATGTGCGCTTCCTGACCAATCCCCACTACCAGGACACGCTGCGGCCGCAGAGCGGCCGCGACCCGGAGGTGGCCGCCTTCATCGCCGCCGATGCCGCCTTTGGGCCCTTCATGGCCAGCCTTGGCGAGATGATCGGTGATTTGTTGCCGCATTATCAGCGCGAGGGCAAAAGCTATCTGACCGTGGCCATCGGCTGCACCGGCGGCCAGCACCGTTCGGTCTTCGTGGCCGAGCGTCTGGCCCAACGCTTGCGCCACGGCGGCTGGCCGGTGGCGCTCAGACACCGTGAACTGGATCGGGTGGAGTGAGATGAACCAAGGCAAAGGGCCGATCGGCCTGATACTGGTCACCCACGGGCGCCTGGCGGCCGAGTTCCTGGCCGCCGCCGAGCACGTGGTGGGGCCGCAAAGGGCCGCCCGGGCCATCTGCATCGCGGCCGACGAGGACATGGAGGAGCGCCGCCAGGACATCCTGCGGGCGGTCGCCGAGGTCGACGCCGGCGCCGGTGTCATCGTGCTCACCGACATGTTCGGCGGCACGCCCTGCAACCTGGCCATCTCGATCATGGAGCAGGCCAACGTCGAGGTCCTGGCCGGCGTCAACCTGCCCATGCTGATCAAGCTGGCCGGGGTGCGCGACGAGGGCGACATGGCCCAGGCCGTGGCGGCGGCCCAGGAGGCCGGGCGCAAGTACATCAACGTCGCCTCGAAGCTGCTGGCCGGCTGCGAGACGTGAACCAGGTACCCGGGAAAGCCCCGCCCGCGCAGCTCAGCCGCCGCGTGGTCATCGCCAACCGCCTCGGGCTGCATGCCCGGGCCGCCGCCCGCTTCGTCAAGCTGGCCGGCCGGTTCGAGGCCGAGGTGCGGGTGAAGAAGGACGACCACGAGGTCTCGGGGCTATCGATCCTGGGCCTGATGATGCTGGCGGCCGGGCCCGGCAGCAGCCTCGAGCTGAGGGCCAGCGGCAACCAGGCCGAGGCCGTGCTCGACGCCCTCGAGGCGCTGGTGGAGGGCAAGTTCGATGAAGACTGAGGGCCGCGGGCGGCGCCGGCTGAGCGAGCGCATCGTCGAGGGTCACGGCGTGGCGCCGGGCATCGCCAGCGGCCGCGCCTTCGTGGTCGACCAGCGGCTCAGCCAGGTGCCCGAATACGGCATCGGCGCCGCCCAGGTGGCGGCCGAATGCCGCCGCTTCAACGAGGCCGTGGCCTATAGCCTGCGCCAGATGGGCAAGTTGCAAGAGAAGGCCCGGCGGCTCTCGGGGGCGGCGGGCGAGGAGCTCGGCTATATCCTCGAGGCCAACATGCAGATGCTCTCGGGCTCGCGCCTGGTGCGCGGCGTCGAAGAGCGCATCGGCCGCCAGCGCATCAACGCCGAGGCCGCGGTGCAGGCCGAGGTGGCCGACATCGGGCAAAGCTTTGCGACCATCGGCGACCCCTACCTGGCAGGAAGGGTGCAGGACATCAACGACGTGGGCCAGCGCCTCATCCGCAGCCTCACCAACACGCCCTACAAGGCACTCAGCGGCCTGCCCGAAGGCACCGTGGTGATCGCCGAGGAAATCACGCCGGCCGACACGGCACTGATGGACCCGGCCCGCATCACCGGCTTCGCCACGGCGCTGGGCGGCGCCGAGAGCCATACCGCCATCGTCGCCCGCTCGCTGGGACTGCCGGCGGTGCTGGGGGCGGCCGGCGTGGTGGCGGCGGTCAAGACCGGCGACGCCGTGGTGATCGATGGCGGCCGGGGCCGCATCGTCGTCAACCCCTCGAGCCGCACCCGGGCCCGCTTTCGCCAGCGGCGTCAGGAACTGGCCCGCGAGAAGCGCCTGCTGGAGCGCCTGCGCGACCTGCCGGCGCGCAGCCGCGACGGCGTCGAGGTGACGCTGCAAGCCAACCTCGAATTGCCCCTCGAGCTCGACATGGTCAACCAGGTGGGGGCGGCCGGTATCGGCCTCTTGCGCAGCGAGTTCTTCTTCATGAACCGCGACGATCTGCCCAGCCAGGACGAGCAGTACACGGCGCTCTCGGCCCTGGTCGAGGGCATGTCGGGGCGGCCCGTCACTATCCGCACGCTGGATGTGGGCGGCGAAAAGCTGGCCCCGGCCCTGGGCCAGCACTTTGCCGCCAGCGCCAATCCGGCGCTCGGGCTGAGGGCCATCCGGCTCTCGCTCAAGCTGCCTTCGCTGCTCGAGGACCAGCTCGCCGCCATCCTGCGGGCCGGCGCCCATGGCCCGGTGCGCATTCTGCTGCCCATGATCACCACGCCGGGCGAGGTGCTGCAGGTGCGTCAGGTACTCAAGCGGGTGGCGCGGCGGCTCAAGCGCCAGGGCCAGGCCATCGCCGCGCCGCTGCCGCCGCTGGGCGTGCTGATCGAGGTGCCGGCCGCCGCCATCGCCGCCGACGGCCTGGCCGAGGTGGCCGATTTCTTCTCCATCGGCACCAACGATCTTACCATGTACACGCTGGCCATCGATCGCTCCGACGAGCAGATGGCGGCCCAGTTCAATTCCCTGCATCCGGCCGTCATCCGCCTGGTCGGCCACAGCATCGAGGCCGCCCATAGGGCCGCCATTCCCATCAACATCTGCGGCGAGATGGCCGGCGAGCCACGCCTGACGGCGCTGCTGCTGGGGCTGGGGCTGCGCGATCTGAGCATGGCGGCGACGGCCTTGCCGCGCGTCAAGCAGCGCATTCACGCGCTTGACGTGAGCGAGGCGACACGGCGTTCGCAAAGCATTTTGGAGCAGCACGACACAGGCCGCATCGTCGCCATGCTCGATGATCTCAATGCCTTTTAGCGCTCACGGCGGCGGCCCTGCGGTCCGCTGCCTCCGCGGGGGCGCCGCAGGGGCGGCGGGTCGCGTTGCTCCCGTTGCACCAAGACCAAGCAGCAAAGATAGAACACTATGACGGCGGCGCTAAGCCGCTCCCCTCTAGGGGGGCGGAGGCCAAGGGCGCGGATGCGCCCGCCCGGTGAGGGTCTAAACAAGACTCCGCCCGCCCGGCGAGGGTCCAACAAAACAACCAGATTCCCCCCATCAGCCGCAAAATCCCTCCTATATGCGCATATAAAGATTTCTTTATGCTTGCATCCGGAGGGGCGCCTTGCTATATAGCCGCCAAATTCGCGGCCGCCGCCGGAGGCGGCCCGCGGCCCGTCATGCCAGGAGCCCGACATGAGTGACACCGACTACAAGGTCGCCGACATTTCGCTTGCCGATTGGGGGCGCAAGGAAATCGCCATCGCCGAAACCGAGATGCCCGGGCTGATGGCGCTGCGCCACGAGTTCGGCGCCGATCAGCCGCTGGCCGGCGCCCGCGTCGTGGGTTGTTTGCACATGACCATCCAGACGGCGGTGCTGATCGAGACGCTCTTGGCGCTGGGCGCCGAGGTGCGCTGGTCGTCGTGCAACATCTTCTCGACCCAGGACCACGCCGCCTCGGCCATGGCCGCCGCCGGGGTTCCGGTGTTCGCCTGGAAGGGCGAAACGGAAGAAGAATACGAATGGTGCATCGAGCAGACCATCGAGGCCCCCGACGGCTGGCGCCCCAACATGCTGCTCGATGACGGCGGCGACCTGACCCATATCATGCACCAGCGCTATCCCGAGCTGATGAACGAAGTGCGTGGCCTAAGCGAGGAAACCACCACCGGCGTCCTCCGCCTCTACCAGATGGAGCGCGACGGCAACCTCAAGGTGCCGGCCTTCAACGTCAACGATTCGGTGACCAAGTCGAAGTTCGACAACCTCTACGGCGTTCGCGAGAGCCTGGTCGACGGCATCAAGCGGGCCACCGACGTCATGCTGGCCGGCAAGATCGCCGTGGTCTGCGGCTATGGCGAGGTGGGCAAGGGCTCGGCCGCCAGTCTGCGCGGCCAAGGTGCCAGGGTGATGATCACCGAGATCGACCCGATCTGCGCCCTCCAGGCCTCGATGGAGGGCTACCAGGTGACCACCATGGAGGCGGCGGCACCCGAGGCCGACCTCTTCGTCACGGCCACCGGCAACATGGACGTCATCACGCTCGAGCACATGCGCGAGATGAAGGACCGGGCCATCGTCTGCAACATCGGCCACTTCGATTCCGAGATCCAGATCGCCAGCTTGCAGAACTACCCCTGGCACGAGGTCAAGCCGCAGGTCGACGAGGTCGAGTTCCCCGACGGCAAGCGCCTGATCGTGCTGGCCAAGGGCCGGCTGGTCAATCTGGGCTGCGCCACCGGACACCCCAGCTTCGTCATGAGTGCCTCGTTTACCAACCAGGTGATGGCCCAGATCGAGCTCTGGCAGAACCACGGCGACTACGAACGCCGGGTCTACGTGCTGCCCAAGCTGCTCGACGAAAAGGTGGCGCGCTTGCACCTGGACAAACTCGGCGTGCCGCTGACCGAGCTCAGTGCCGAACAGGCCGCCTACATCGACGTGCCCTCGGTCGGCCCCTACAAGCCTGAGTATTATAGGTACTAGCGGCGGGCGACACCCCCACCCCGGCCCTCCCCCATCAAGGGGGAGGGAGAAAAAATTGACGGCTGGGGGCTTTGATTAAGCTCCACTGAATTCGTTACCATGACGCCGGGGCCTAGCGCTGGCCCCGGCGGACGGGTGCTGCGATGAGCGGGCTGACGACCTTGCGTACGATAGCGTTGGCGGTGCTAGTGGCGCTGCTGGCGGCGCTACCTGTGGCAGCGGCGGAGAGCACGGCGGCCCAGTCGGCGACGGCAGCCGCCGCCGCGCTGGTGGTGGCCGTGGCGGTGGTGATCGCCGTCGTCGGGCTGGTCGTGGCCATCACCTTCTGGGGTGCACGCCGGCGCCGCGAGGTCGGCGCCCGGGCCGAGGCGGCGGCGCTGGAGAGCGCCCTGGCCCGGGCCCACGCCGTGCTCGCCTCGTTTCCCGAGGGCTATTACGAATGGGGCCCCGACGGCCGGGAACGCTGTTCGCGCCGGCTTGCCGCCCAGCTCGGCATCGCCGCCACCGAGGTTGCCGGCTTTGCCGATCTGGGCCGCCATTTCGCCAGCGCTTCCTTCGCCGCGCTGCAAGACGCCGTAGCGGCGCTGCGCCAGGACGATCAGCCCTTTTCGCTGGGCCTCGAGGCGGCCGAGGCTGGCCGCCGCTTCACGGTGCGCGGCACCGCCACCCCTCTCGGCGGCTCGGTGGCCCATGTGCTGTGGTTCGACGACGCCAGCCGTCCGGCGCCGGGCGAAGCCTTTGGCCCTGTGGCCGGCGGCGCGATCGCCACAGGGCCAAAGACTTCGGCCGGCGAGGGGCCGCACGATGTCAACGAAACCTCGCCGCTGCCAAGCTGGCGCCGGGCCGCCGATCTCAGCCTGGTCTGGGTCAACAGCGCCTACCTGAGCGCCGTCGAAGCCTCGCGCGAAGCGGCTCTGGCCCACCCCGGCCTGGAGCTCGATCCCGACCCCGGCGGCAGCCGGGCGCTGGCCGAACGCGCCGCCTCCGAGCGCCGCATCCAGATCGAACAGCGCCGCTTCGTGGTGGCCGGCGAGCGCCGCACCTACGATCTGATCGAGCTGCCGCTAGCCGACGGCGGCAGTGCCGGCTTCGCGCGCAACGTCACCGACCGCGAAGACTTGGCCAACGAATTGGCCCGCCATCTCGACGCCCAGGCCGAGCTCTTGGACCAGTTGCAGAGCGCCATCGCCATCTTCGGCCCCGACAAGCGCTTGCGTTTCTTCAATCACGCCTTCGCCCGGCTCTGGGAGCTCGATGCCGACTGGCTCGAGGCGCGGCCCGGCCACGACGAAATCCTGGAGATGCTGCGCGAGCGCCGGCGGCTGCCGGAACAAGCCGACTTCCCGGTCTACAAGGCCGGCATTCTCGACCTCTACACCTCGCTGCTGGCCGCCCAGGAGGAGCAGATCTACCTGCCCGACGGCCGCACGCTGAGGGTGGTGGTGGCGCCCCACCCCTTCGGCGGCCTGATGTTCATCTACGAGGACGTTTCCGACCAACTCGAGCTGGAACGCTCACGCAACACCCTGGCGGCGGTGCAGCGCGCCACGCTCAACCATCTCTTCGAGGGCGTCGCGGTCTATGGCGGTGACGGCCGGCTCAAGCTCCACAACTCGGGCTTTGCCCGCATCTGGCAGCTCGACGACGAGTTCCTGGCCAATGAGCCCCACGTCAGCGAAGTGGCCGAGGCCAGCCGTGCCTTGCTCTGGGCCGGGTCCGGGGCGGAGGAGAATTGGGCCCAGGTCAAGGAACGCATCGTGCATCGCGTGTTCGACCGCGAGCCCCGCAGCGAACGCCTGGAACTCCCCGACGCCGTGGTGGTGCAGTTTGCCGCCATGCCGCTGCCCGACGGCGCCATGCTGCACACCTACCTCGACATCACAGATTCGTCGCGCATCGAACGCGCACTTCGGGAGCGGGCCGAGGCCCTGGAGGAGGCCGACCGCCTCAAGACCGAATTCATCGCCACCGTGAGTTACGAGCTGCGCACGCCGCTCAACACCATCATCGGCTTCAACGAGATCCTGGCCAACGAATACTACGGCGCCCTCAACGACCAGCAGCGCGACTATGTTCGCGGCACGCTTTATTCGTCGGAGTCGCTGCTGGCGCTGATCAACAACATCCTCGACCTGGCCACCATCGAGGCCGGCCAGATGGTGCTGGAGCTGAGCCGCTTCGACCTCCATGGCGTGTTGCTCGAGGTGCTCAAGCTCGTTGAACAGCGCATGCAGAACGCCGGCCTGGAGCTGGAATTCGACTGGCCGCCCGAGATCGGCCAGCTCGAGGCCGACCAGCGCCGCCTCAAGCAGGTGGTGTTCAATCTTTTGTCCAACGCCATCAAATTCTCCAGCCGCGGCGCCACCGTGACCCTGGGCGCCAGGCGCCATGGCGGCGAGATCGACATCTGGGTCGCCGACACCGGCGAAGGCATCCCGCTGGAGCAGCACGAATGGGTGTTCGAAAAATTCACCAAGGGCCAGACCACGACGGCGCGCAATCCGGGCGCCGGCCTCGGCCTCTCGCTGGTGCTCTCCTTCGTCGAGTTGCACGGCGGCGTCGTCGAGCTCCAATCCACCCCCGGCGCCGGCACCCGCGTGACCTGCCGCTTGCCGGTGGAGGGCTCGGCCGCCCCACGCCGCTAATACCCGCGCCGACGATCGACCTGGTTGAGCAGCGCCTGGCCGGCCCGGGCGCGGTGGATGTTTTCGAGCAACTTCGGCACGACCTGGCCGGGCGCCGAATCGCTGGCGTTGTGGGGCGTTACCGTGACCCTGGGGTGGTCCCAGAAGGGGCTCTCAGTGGGCAGCGGTTCGCTGTTGAAGACGTCCAGCGTGGCGTGGGCCAGTTGGCCCTCGTCGAGCGCCGCCAGCACGTCCGCCTCGACCAGGTGGCCGCCGCGTCCGGCGGCGATGAGATAGGCGCCCTGGGGCAATTGGCCCAGCGTTTCTGCGTTGACGATGTCGCGGGTCTGGGCCGTCAGGGGCAGCAGCACGACAAGAATTCGCGTGCCGGCGAGGAAGGGGCCGAGGCCCTGGGCCCCGGCGAAGCAATCGATGCCAGCAAGCTGCTTTTGCGATCGGCTCCAGCCGCGGACCGCGAATCCCAGATCGACCAGCTTCTCGGCCGCCAGGCCGCCCATCTCGCCCAAGCCCATGATGCCGACGCTGGTCTCGGCCGCCGCATCGGCCACCAGAAAACGCCACTCGTGGCCGCGTTGCATGGCTTCGAGCTCGGGCGCACGCCGGTGGTAGCGCAGCACGTGCAGCAGCACGTAGTGCGTCATGCCCAGGCTGAGGCCGTCGTCGACGGTGCGGCAGAGTGGCACATGGGCGAGCTCCGCCAGGTCGGGAAGGCCGAGCACCTGATCGACCCCGGCGCCCAGCGAAAGGATGGCCTTGAGGTTCGGGAACCCCAGGAGTTGGCCGGGTTCCGGCGCCCAGGCGATGATCACGTCGATGTCGCCCGGATCGCCCACCTCGGGCCAAACCCGCACTTTCAGTTCGGGATCGGCGGCACAGAGCGCCCGGGCCCAGTCGTCGGCGCCGAGTTGGCTCGACAGCACCAGGACGGCTTTGGCGCCCGCCATGTTCAGGTCCTGACCACGCCGGAAGTGTCGGCTTCCAGGTCGAAGGCGGCAGCCATCAGGGCCCGGGTGTAGTCGCTCTTGGGCGCCTCGAAAATCTCCTCGGCCGGGCCCCGCTCGACCATCTGGCCGTCGCGCATGACAATGACCTCGTCGGCCAGGGCGCGCACCACCTTGAGATCGTGGCTGATGAACAAATAGGCCAGGTCGTGGTCGCGCTGCAGCCGGCGCAGGAGATCGACGATCTGGGCCTGGACGGATCGGTCGAGCGCCGAGGTGGGCTCGTCCAGCACCACCAGGCGGGGCTTCAGCACCATGGCCCGGGCGATGGCGATGCGCTGGCGCTGGCCGCCGGAAAATTCGTGCGGGTAGCGGTCCTGGGTCGCCGGATCGAGGCCGACTTCTTCCAGGGCGGCGGAGATCAGGGCCCGGCGTTCCTCGTAGCTGGCGCCGATCCTGTGTACACGCAACCCCTCCTCGACGATCTGACTGGCGCTGAGCCGCGGGCTGAGGCTGGCGAAGGGGTCCTGGAAGACGATCTGCATCTGGCGCCGGAGCGGCTTCAATTGAGCGAAACTTTGGCCCTGGATGTCCCGGCCCTCGAAACGGATCGGCCCCCGGCTCTTGATCAGGCGCAGCAGCGCCAGGGCCAGCGTGGTCTTGCCCGAGCCCGATTCGCCGACCACGCCGACGGTGTGGCGGCTGCGCACCACGGCCGAGACGCCGTCGACGGCGCGCACGTAATCCACCGTGCGCCTGAGCACCCCGGCCTTGATGGGAAAGTGGACCTTGAGGTCGTCGGTGGCAATCACCTCCGGCGCCTCGGCCGGCGCCGGATCAGGCCGGCCCGAGGGCTCGGCCGCCATCAGCTCGCGGGTGTAGGGGTGCGCCGGCTGCTCGTAGATCTGGGCCGTCTCGCCCTGCTCGACGAATTCACCGTCCTTCATGACGCAGACGCGTTCGGCCATGAAGCGCACCACGCCGAGGTCGTGGGTGATGAGCAAAATCGCCATGCCCAGGCGGGCCTGCAGGTCCTTCAAGAGGTTCAGCACCTGGGCCTGGATGGTGACGTCGAGCGCCGTGGTCGGCTCGTCGGCGATCAGCAAGTCCGGCTCGTTGGCCAGGGCCATGGCGATCATCACGCGCTGGCGCTGGCCGCCCGAAAGCTGGTGGGGAAAGGCCGCCAGACGCTGCTCGGCCTCGGCCAGGCCGACCAGGTGCAAAAGCTCCAGCGTGCGCGCCCGGGCCGCCCGGGCATCCAGGCCGCGGTGCAGGATCAGGGTCTCGTTGACCTGCTTCTCGATCGAGTGCAGCGGGTTGAGCGAGGTCATGGGCTCCTGGAAGATCATCGAGATGCGGTCGCCGCGGATCTCGCGCAGACGCGCGGCGTCGGCGCCGATGACTTCCTTGCCCTCGACCCGGATCGAGCCCTTGGGGTGGCTGGCCAGGGGATAGGGCAGGAGCTGCAAGATCGAGAGCGCACTGACCGACTTGCCCGAGCCCGATTCGCCCACCAGGGCCAGGGTTTGGCCGCGCTGGATGTTGAACGAGACGCCCTTCACCGCCGGGATCTCACGCCCTTCGACGCGGAAATTCACCGCCAAGTCGGCGACTTCCAAAAATGCGCCCGTGGCGCCGCTCATCCCTGCACCTTGCGGGGATCGAAGGCGTCTCGTACCGCCTCGAAGACGAAGACCAAGAGCGTCAGCATGATGGCGATGACGAAAAAGCCCGAGATGCCGAGCCAGGGCGCCTGCAAATTGGCTTTGCCCTGAGCCAGCAGCTCGCCCAGCGAGGGCGAGCCTGGCGGCAATCCGAAGCCCAAAAAGTCGAGCGTCGTCAGCGTCGTGATCGAGCCCGAGAGGATGAAGGGCATGAAGGTGACGGTGGCCACCATGGCGTTGGGCAGCAGGTGCTTGAACATGATGGTCGTGTTGCCCACGCCCAGCGCCTGGGCCGCGCGCACGTAATCGAAATTGCGGGCGCGCAGGAACTCGGCCCGCACCACGCCCACCAGCGCCATCCAGCTGAATATCAGCATCAAGGTGAGCAGGCTCCAGAAGCCGGGCTGGATGACGCTAGCCAGGATGATCAGCAGAAACAGCACCGGCAGCCCCGACCAGATCTCGATGAAACGCTGGAACAGCAGGTCCGTCCAGCCGCCGAAGAAGCCCTGCACGGCGCCCGCCACCACGCCGACGAACGAGGAGATCACGGTCAGGGCGACACCGAACAGCACCGAGATGCGGAAGCCGTAGATCAGCCGCGCCACCACGTCGCGGCCCTGGTCGTCGGTGCCCAGCCAGTTCTCGGCGCTGGGCGGTGCCGGTGCCGGCACCGGCAGATCGTAGTTGATGGTGTTGTAGCTGTAGGGCACCGGCGGCCAGAGCATCCAGCCCTGCTTTTGGATCAGTTCGATGACGTAGGGATCGCGATAGTCCGTTTCGGTCTCGAAGTCGCCGCCGAAGCGGGTCTCGGGATAGCTGACGAAGACCGGCAACAGGTATTCGCCCTGGTAGTTGATGACGATGGGCTTGTCGTTGGCGATGAATTCGGCGAACAGGCTGGCGATAAAGAGCACCATGAAGATGCGGAACGACCAGTAGCCGCGGCGGTTGGTGCGGAAATTCTGCAAACGCCGCCGCGTCAGCGGGGCCAGGCGCAATCTGGGAAAGGGCCATCTCATGGCTCAGGCCACGTCGCGGCGTTCGAAATCGATGCGCGGGTCGATCACCACGTACATCAGATCGCCGATCAGGTTGAGGCCGAGGCCCAGCAGGGTGAAGAAGAAAAGCGTGCCGAACATCACCGGGAAATCGCGCGCTAGCGCCGCCTCGAAGCCCAAAAGCCCGATGCCGTCGAGCGAGAAGATGACCTCGATCAGCAGGGCGCCTGTAAACAGCACGCCGACGAAGGCCGAGGGAAAACCGGCCACCACGATCAGCATGGCGTTGCGGAAGACGTGGCCATAGAGCACGCGGCCCTCGCTCAGCCCCTTGGCCCGGGCGGTCAGCACGTACTGCTTGTTGATCTCCTCGAGGAAGGAGTTCTTGGTCAACATGCTGAGCGTGGCGAATCCGCCCACCACCATGGCCGCCACGGGCAGCGTGATGTGCCAGAAATAGTCGGCGATGCGGGCCGGCCAGGAAAGCGCCTCCCAGTTTTCCGAAGTGAGTCCTCGCAAGGGAAAGACATCCCAGAAGCTGCCGCCGGCAAACAGCACCACCAGCAGGATAGCGAAAAGAAAACCCGGGATGGCGTAGCCCACGATGATGGCGGCCGAGGTCCAGACGTCGAAGCGCGAGCCGTCGCGCACCGCCTTGGCGATGCCCAGGGGAATGGAGATGAGATAGACCAGCAAGGTGGTCCACAGTCCCAGCGAGATCGACACCGGCATCTTGTCGAGCACCAGGTCGACCACGGCGCGGTCGCGGAAGAAGCTGTTGCCGAACTCGAAGCGCAGATAATTGCCGATCATCTGGAAGAAACGCACGTGCGCCGGCTTGTCGAAGCCGTAAAGCTTTTCGATTTCCTTGACGAATTCGGGATCGAGGCCCCGGGCGCCGCGGTACTTGCTGGAGACGTCGGCCCCCGTGGCCCCGGCCTGGCCGCCTTGGCGCCGCGTCTCGCCGGCATCCGAGCCGCCGATGCGCGCCGTGGCCTCGACGGCGGTGCCCTGGATCTGGGCGATAAGCTGTTCCACCGGCCCGCCCGGCGCCGCCTGCACGATGAGGAAGTTGATCACCATGATGCCAAAGAGCGTCGGGATCATCAGCAGCAGCCGGCGGATGATGTAGGCCAGCATGGGGCTAGGTCCTGCCTGGTGCAGGCGGCGACACACCCCCACCCCTCCCTCCCCCAAAATTCGGTTTTGTGGGGAGGGGGAGGGGGAGGATGAGGGAGGGGGGGTGGGCCGCTATGTCCATACACCCGGCATCCTAGCGCTTGGCCTTGGCGGCCAGGCGTGCCGCTTTATCCGTGTCGTGCCACCAGGTGTCGAGAAAGCCGAGCCCGTACTTGGGCTTGGTGGCCGGCCGGCTGAAGCGGTCCCAGTAGGCGATGGGGTGGAAGGCGCGGAACCATTGCGGTATCAGGTACTGGTTCCACAAGAGCACGCGATCGAGGGCCCGGGCGGCGGTCTCCAGCTCGGGCCGGGTTTGGGCCGCGGCGATGCGGGCCACCAGGTCGTCGACCACGGGGTCCGCTATGCCGGCGTAATTGATGGAGCCCGGGCTGTTGGCCGCTTCCGAGCCCCAGAAAGTGCGCTCGCCGACGCCGGGCGTGGTCTGGCCGCCGAAGGCCGTGGTCGAGACGTCGAAGTCGAACTCCTGCATGCGGTTGGCGTACTGCGCCGAATCGACCACCCGGATGGTGGCGCGGATGCCGAGTTTCTTCAGGTTGCGCACGATGGGGGCGTAGACGCGTTCGAAGGTGGGCGAAAAGGTCAGGAACTCGAGCTCGAAAGCCTGTCCGGCGGCGTTGACGCGACGGCCGTCCTCGATGCGCCAGCCGGCGGCACTCAGCAGCTTGGCGGCCTGGCGCAAATTTCGCCGGTTGTTGCCCAGGCCGTCGGACTTGGGCGGCTGGTAGATTTGGCTGAAGACCTCGGCCGGCAGGCCCGCGCGGTGGGGCTCGAGCAACGCCAGTTCGGCCGGCCCCGGCAAATCGCGGGCCGCCATGGAGGTGTTCTGATAAACGCTGAGCGTTCGGCTGTAGAGGCCGTAGAAGAGGTTCTTGTTGATCCATTCGAAATCGAAGGCCAGGTCGAAGGCCTGGCGCACGCCGCGGTCCTGGAACTTGGCCCGGCGCAGGTTGAGCATGAAATTCTGGCGGTTGGCGGGAGAGGCGTCGGGCACGGTCTCGACCACCACCAGGCCCTTTTTGACGGCCGGGAACTTGTATGAGGTGGCCCAAACCTTGGAGGTGAACTCCTCGCGGAAATCGTACTCATGGGCCTTGAAGGCTTCGAATTCGACATTGCGGTCGCGATAGAAGTCGAAGCGGATGGTCTGGAAGTTGTAGCGCCCGCGGTTGACCGGCAAATCCCGCGCCCAATAGTCCGCCACCCGTTCCAGGGTTACCGAACGGCCTTGGTCGACCTTGGTGATGCGGTAGGGGCCGCTGCCCAGCGGCGGCTGGACGGTGGTCTTGTTGAATTCGACCTTGGCGTAATAGGCCTTGGAAATCAGCGGCATGGAGCCTGCCAGCAGCGGCAGGTCGCGCCACACGCCGCCTGGGCGGAAGCTGAATCGCACCCGGCCGGGGGCCGTCACTGCCACCTTTTCGATGTCGCGGTAGGTGATGCGGAAACTGGGCGCACCTTCGGTTTTGAGGGTGTGGAAAGAAAAGACCACGTCGTCCGCGCTGATCGCCGAGCCATCGTGCCAGCGCGCTTCGGGCCGCAGCGTGAACTCGACCCAGGAACGATCCGACGCCAGCTCGGCCGTGGCCGCCACCAGGCCGTACATGGCGTCGGGCTCGTCCGCCGAGCCCGCCATCAGTGATTCGAACGGCAGCCCGCCGATGGCATTGGCCATGCCGCGAAAACGTATGCCCTTGAGGATGAAGGGATTGAGGTTGTCGAAGGATCCCGTGGCCGCCAGCCTCAGCGCACCGCCCTTGGGAGCCTGGGGATCGACGTAGTCGAAGTGCTGGAAATCGGCGCCGTACTTGAGATCGCCGAAGGCCGAGAGCCCGTGGCGCGGCTCGGCGGCCAGCGCCGGCCCCAACAGCAGCGAGGCACCTGCCGTCAGCAGGCAAAATAATGTCAGCCGGGCGTTCACGCCGGCGATGATAGCAAACACGGGGCTTCAGGTAACGTCGGCTTCTTGTTCGCCGCGCAAGTGGGCCAGGGCCTGGCGGGCGCGCTCGTGGTGATGCGGCTTGAGATGACGGCGGACGCGATTGATGGCGCCGGCCAGCACGCTGGCGTCATCGACGAAACCGATGCCGGTGATGAAATCGGGGATCATGTCGGTGGGCACCACGAAATAGGCGATGGCGGCCAGCAGCAGCGCCTTGACGTGGCGCGGCGTGGCCGCGTCGGTGGCGCAGAAATAGGCCGCCACGGCCTGCTCCAAAAAAGGCACCCGGCCCAGCGTGCGCCGCACCTTGGTCCAGAAGCCGCGGCGCACGAGGTCGGAGTCGGAATCACTTGGCTCGACCATTTCCGGCATATGGGTACGGGGCCAGCCAGGCGCAACACAGGCCCAACATAACGGCGGTCGCCATGGCCCACGCGATCTGCTAAACGACGGCAAGCCTTTTTTCCGCGATATCTGCCTTTCAGGAGGACAAACCATGGAATTGGACGGTGTAACAGCCATCGTCACCGGTGGCGGCTCGGGGCTCGGCGAGGCCAGTGCCAAGGCGCTGGCGGCAGCCGGTGCCAAGGTCGCCATCTTCGACCTCAACCAGGAGAACGCCGAGCGCGTGGCCGGCGAGGTGGGCGGCTCGGCCCATGCCTGCGACGTCTCGGACGGGCCCCAGACCGAGGCCGCCATAGCCGCCGCCCGCGAGGCGCTGGGCGCCGCCCGGGTGCTGATCAACTGCGCCGGCATCGGCGTCTCGGCCCGGGCCGTCAGCCGCAAGGGACCCTTGCCGCTGGAGCAGTTCACGAGGGTCATCGAGATCAACCTGATCGGTACCTTCAACGCCATCCGCCTGGCCGCCGCCGACATGCTGGCGCTTGAGCCGCTGGGCGACACGGGCGGGCGCGGCGTCATCATCAACACCGCCTCGGTGGCCGCTACCGAGGGCCAGATCGGCCAGCCTGCCTACGCCGCCTCCAAGGGCGGGGTTTCTTCCATGACGCTGCCGCTGGCCCGCGAGTTCGCCTCCAACGGCATCCGCGTCAACACCATCTCGCCGGGCCTCTTCAAGACGCCGATGATGTTCACGCTGCCGCCCGACGTGCAAAAGGCGCTGGGCGACAGCGTGCCCTTCCCCTCGCGCCTGGGCACGCCCGAGGAATACGCCGACCTGGCCGTGCACATCTGCCGGAACGACATGATCAACGGCGAAACCATCCGTCTCGATGGTGCGCTGAGGATGGCGCCCAGATAGACCACGGTGCCTTGGACCGGAAAGGGGGGCAGTCTGCCCCCCTTTTTTGTGTGTATCCTCCGGCTATGGAGGAAACCGCGCGTTATGCCGAGCTGGCACCCAGCGCCGCCGAGTTCGAAGTCATCGCCGATGCCGCCTACCGTGCCATCCCGGCGCGCTTGCGCGGCTTCGTCGACGATGTGGTTATCCGTGTGGCCGAGTTCCCCGACCGCGAGACCCTCGACGAGCTTGGCATCCAGTCCGAGTATGACCTTTTGGGCCTCTACCGCGGCCTCGACCTGGCCCGCAAAAGCGTCCTCGACACGCCCGTCGACGTCGACATGATCCTGTTGTATCGCCAGCCCATCCTGGCCTACTGGTGCGAGAGCGAGGACAGCCTGGGCGACCTGGTGCGCAACGTGCTGATCCACGAGATCGGCCATCACTTCGGCTTTTCCGACGCCGACATGGCAAAATTGGAAGCACCTCAGGATTGATCCCCTTGACGGGCGCCGCCGCGGGGTGATGATTCTAGCCTCAGGAGGAACCCGCGCCATGGCACCAGCACCGCTCAAACCCGAATCCCTTTACCGAGTCTGCGATCCCCGGCTCCTGCCCTTCGAGAACACCAATGAGCTGGAGGAGCTGACCGAGGTTCTGGGCCAGCCTCGCGCCGTCGAGGCCATCGAGTTCGGCACTTCGATCCGCAGCGACGGCTACAACCTTTTCGTCCACGGCCCTTCAGGCACGGGGCGCCACACCACGGTGCGAGAGTTCCTCAACCGCCGTGCCGCCAAGGAGCCCAGGCCCTCGGACTGGTGCCTGGTGCATAACTTCAGCGAAGCCCACCGGCCCCGCGCCATTGAGCTGCCGGCCGGCGAAGGGGCCGATTTTCGAACCGCCATGGCGGGCTTCGTCGAGGAATTGCACAATACGCTGCCGGCGGTTTTCGAGAGCGAGGAATACCGCAACCGCCGCCAGAGCATGGACGAGGAGTTTCGTGAGCGCCAGGAACAGGCCTTCGAGGTCATCCAGGAAAGCGGCCGGGAACGCGGCGTCACCCTGGTGCGCACCCCGGCCGGGCTGGCGCTGGCGCCGACGCGCGAGGGCGAGGTGATCACGCCCGACGCCTTCCAGGCGCTGGACGAAGCCGAGCGCAAGCAACTGCAGGCGGCCCTGGAGGAGCTGCAGGAGGAGCTGCAGGAGACCATCCGCCAAGTGCCCGAATGGGACCGCGAACGCCGCAAGCGCATTTCCCAGCTCAACCGCGAAGTCACCATGTACGCCGTCGGCCACCTGATCGACGAGCTCTGCCAAAAGTACGAGGGCCACCCGCTGGTGCTCAAATACCTGGAAGCGGTGCAGGCCGACGTGCTGGAGAACGTCGACGTCTTCCTCGACAAGGGTGAGGCGCAGGAACAGTCGATTCCGGGCGGCCCCGAGGCCGCCATCATGGCCGCCGCCGCCGCCGCCGGCTCCGGCCCCGGGGCCGGAGCCGTGTCGCCCCAGCGCCGGCCACCGTCTCGGGCTTTCCGGCGCTACCAGGTCAACCTGCTGGTCGACAACAGTGCCGCCATGGGGGCGCCGGTGGTCTACGAGGACAACCCGACCTATGCCAACCTGGTGGGCCGGGTCGAGCACATCTCCGAGATGGGGGCGCTGATCACCGACTTCACGCTGATCAAGGCGGGCTCGCTGCAGGGCGCCAACGGTGGCTACATCATCATTGACGCCATCAAGCTGCTGACCCAGCCCTATGCCTGGGAGGGCCTGAAGCGGGCGCTGCGATCGCGCCAGGTGCGCATCGAATCGTTGGGCCAGGCGCTCAGCCTGATCAGCACCATCTCGGTAGAGGCCGAGGCCCTCCCGCTCGACGTCAAGGTGGTGCTGATCGGCGAGCCGCGCATTTATTACCTGCTCTGCCAGGCCGATCCCGAATTCGGCGAGCTCTTCAAGGTCTCGGTCGATTATGGCGCCGACATGGAGCGCACGCCAAAGTCGGTGCTGGCCTACGCCCGCTTGCTGGGCCGCTTCGTGCGCAGCCGCGAGCTCAAGCCCTTCGCGCGTTCCGCGGTGGCCCGCCTGATCGAGCATTCCAGCCGTCTGGCCGCCGATCAGTCCCGGCTTTCCACCGCCATGGGCCAGATCAACGACATCATGTCTGAGGCCGACCACTGGGCCAGCACGGCTAAGCGCCGGGTGGTGACGGCGGCCGACATCGACAAGAGCGTCTTGGCCCGCAGCCGCCGCCATGACCGGCTGCGGGAACGCTCGCAGGAGATGATCGTGCGCGGCACCCTGATGATCGACACCGCTGGCAAGAAGGTGGGCCAGGTCAATGCGCTCTCGGTACTCAGCCTGGGTGATTTTTCTTTCGGCCGGCCCAGCCGTATAACGGCCCGCATTCGGCCCGGCCGCGGCCGCGTCGTCGACATCGAGCGCGAGGTCGAGCTGGGTGGGCCGCTGCACTCCAAGGGCGTGCTGATTCTGACCAGTTTTCTCGGTGCGCGCTATGCCGCCGACCGGCCGTTGTCGCTCTCGGCCAGCCTGGTCTTCGAGCAATCCTATGGCGGCATCGACGGAGATTCGGCGTCGTCCACCGAGCTCTATGCATTGCTCTCGGCTCTCTCCAGCGTCGCCATCAAGCAGTCGCTGGCGGTTACCGGCTCGGTCAATCAGTTCGGCGAGGTGCAGGCCATCGGCGGCGTCAACGAAAAGATCGAGGGCTTCTTCGACCTCTGCCGCCAGCGCCGCCTCAGCGGCCGCCAGGGCGTGCTCATCCCGGCCGCCAACGTGGCTCATCTGATGCTGCGCCACGACGTGGTCGAGGCCTGCGCCAAGGGGCGCTTCCAGATCTACCCGGTCGAGACCATCGATGATGGTATCGAGCTGTTGACCGGCCGGCCGGCCGGCCAGCGCCGCCGCGACGGCAAGTTCCCGGAGAAGTCGGTCAACCGCCTGGTCGAGGACCGCCTGATCAAGATGGCCGAGGATATTCGAGCTTTTGCCAGAAAAGGACGCGGCCGGGCGGAGAAAAACGAAAAGGCGCCCGAGGCGCCATGAAAATGGCTCAGCGACCCCACCATGAGCGCCGCCGCCTGCCGCGCCGCCGGCCGGACAAGAGCGACCACGACATCCGGCGTATTTTGCTGGCCTTGGATTCCTCGGCCAAAGGGCTGGCCGCGCTGGACGCCGCGGCCCGCCTGGCGGCGCTCCTCGAGGCCGAGCTCGAGGGCCTGCATGTCGAGGACGAGGCGCTGCTGCGGGTGGCCCGGGCGCCGCTCACCCGCATCGTCAGCATGACCTCGGCCAGCCAACCGTTGTCCGAGGCCGACATGGAGCGCAGCCTGCGGGCCCAGGCCCGCGCGGCGCAACGAGCCCTGGCCCGGGCCTCGGAACGCCACGCCGTGCGCTGGTCCTTCCGCAGCGCCCGGGGCCAGGTCAGTGGCGAGATCCTGGCCGCCGCGCCGGGCGCCGACATGGTCATCCTGGGCAAGGCCAACCGCCGCCTGGGCCGCGACGCCGGCCTGGGCTCGACGGCACGGCGGCTGTGGGGCGAGGCGCCGGGCGCCGTGCTGGTCGGCGAACACACCGCCGGCCAAGCGGGCGAGCAGCCGGTGATCTCGGTCTACGAGGGCACCCCGGCCAGCGACCGCGCCGTGGCCATCGCCGCCGCCATCGCCGGCAACGGGGGGCGCCGCCTGACGCTGCTTCTGGTGGGATCGAGCGAGGACCAAACCCGGGCCCTCGAAGCCGACGCCATGACCCGCCTGGCACCCCAGGGCATCGCCATCAAGCGTGTCCGGGTGCTGCTCGACCGCCCTGGCCAGCTGGCCAACACGCTGTGGCAGGAACACGGCGAGCTGATCGTGCTGGCCGATGACAGCGCGCTGCTGGCCCAGGGCCCGGCCGAAAAGATCATCGCAGAGCTGCACCTGCCGGTGCTGCTGGTCCGCCCCCGCGGGGAGTGATTGGTGCTGATCGGGCGGCGCCCACACAGCCCCCCCTGGAGAAGGTTAAGGTAGGCACAAAAATAAGCCGCCCCCAGGGGGGCGCTAAGGGATGCACACATCTCTGAGGGCCCAGCCGTCAGCGATTGCGTGGAATTGATTTATGCCGTTGACCATGGTGATCGGACCCGGCGGTTTTGAGGAGCGATAGCCGTTCCAGCCGCCGAGGCGGCCGATGATCCAGGCCGCCCACGCGAGGCTGTGGCTGGGGTAGGGGTTCTTTTGTTTTTCTGTTTTACCTTCAAGGCGGGGGTTGACGGCCTCTAGGGTCTCGATTTCCTGGGGCTTGAAGGCGGCGCTGGCCGGCCGGGCATCGGCGCCGTCACGGGCCTGGACCAGTTGCAGCGTAAGCGCTGCGGCGTGGGCCGCCATGGCGATCAGCTTGAGCAGTCGATCGGCGCTTTCGATCTGGCTGTTCTCGACCTTAAGCCCCTGGCGCTTCATCACCCGGAACAGCTGCTCGATCATCCAGCGCTGGGCGTACCAGTCGACGATCTGCCAGGCGCCCGCAACGTCGTTCACCTCGTGCGTCGTCAGCAGACGCCAGTGCAACGGCTCGATGCCGTCCGGTGGCTCCAACTCGACGACCTCGACAAGGCGCAACGTCACGCTCGGCGGCAGATCGCGCTCAGGCGTATTCCTGGGTCGGCGCAGCGCTACCGTGCCGAAGCGTAGCGCCAGCCCTGCCGTTCGCGCTGAACGGCCGGGCTGGGCGCGCAGCTCAAGCTGACGATT